>OGZB01000245.1_pt1 | contig 32998 bp, 27 predicted proteins | sample 1576691 | NCBI WGS metagenome assembly OGZB01 (sample SAMEA3541479, study PRJEB24748) | human gut metagenome | biome: human gut; feature: human-associated habitat; material: faeces | place: China | collected 2012
GGAAATAACAGGCAAGGGTACTTACCAGCAGGCTTTTGCCAAAACGGCGTGGACGGCTCAAGAAATAAGTCTTGCCTTGTGTTACCAAGTTGTAAATCAAACCGGTCTTATCCACATATACATAGCCATCTTCACGAATTTGGTCAAAACTCTGTATTCCAATAGGGTATTTCATATTTTGTTGCGGTTCTAGAATGAATGATAAAACAAAGATATTAGTAAATGACAAACAAAGCAAATAAAGGATTTGTTTTTTCTGCTTATGACAAGTTTTTCCGTTTCTTATTAATGGATAATCGCCTGTTTCTGTCCATATATATTGGCATTCTGTCCTTTAAAGGATACTTTGAAAAGTATTTAGAATCTATCTATTCTACAATAAGATATACTTCTTCTACTGAATTTGCTATATCATTGTTTGTCAGTGTTATACATATTCTCTAATGTGTATTAATATCTTTATACCATTGTAGTTTTGTATATTCTTCATTCAAGTCATTAAGTTCTCTCTGCATGATAAAAGTGGTCATACCTGAAAAGGCGGTGATAGGGAATGTTCCTTCTTCCGTAGCATAAAAAGGAGTATTTCTTTTGTAAACCACACATTGGCTGATACACTCTTGAAGTGCATTGTATGTATTTTCATCTGATAATGATTGATAATATTGAGCGAAATCAAAAAAATAGAATGGGGCTTTTAAAACTCCATCATAATTTTGAAGGTTACCGACCGGGAGAAAAGAGCCGGATGTTTCTGTATTGATCTGTCGTATCAAATTCGCTAAATTTGATAATCCGGCAGTTTTTATTATGCTAATGGTAGCAGAACGTTTATCGCCTTCCATCAAATTCCAATAATGAAAATAATTTTCTGCAAATCTTTGCAAATCAGCATTTTCTTCAAGCAGACAGGAAATACTGCCGGCATAGATAGGAGTAAATCCCGGAGATACTACTGGGGCAGAGGAAGCCATGATATATGCTGCTTTATTTCTTAATTCATAAGCCACCTCAATACCTGCCATATTACATGCTTCAAAGATTATGAATTCAAATAAATGGTCCGGGAGGGCCATGGCAAAATCTGTTATTTCCATTTCATTGTCATTATCGATGATGATAGACCGCGAGCCATTAACCAATGTATGTGGAGGAAGCCAGCCACTGCCATGGGAAAACACGATTAGACCGTAGCTTTTAGCAGGATAAAGCCGAGTTACGTCGTTTATAACTCGTTTAAGCACTTGGGGGGAGGCTGAGTTTTCTTGGTCATAGGTATGTATGGTAATATAGCCTTTCTCACTTTTTCCATCAATTTCCATCAATCGTGGAGAGTCCTTAAATGGTGTATCCTGATACACTATTATATTTCCATCTGTCCCGTCTTCCCATCCATTTTTAATTTGAACAAGTTTGTCATAGGTTTCGGCATCAAGATTATTATCTCCTCCCAGATAAACCAATAGTGTCCGTGCAGGTAAAACAACAGGGGTGTCATTTTCTTTATGACAGCCACATACTAATAACAGAAAACAGACAGCATATATATACTTCATACACAATATAATTGGATAAACGATTATAAAAACTAAAAGAGGGGAACATTTTGCCCCCCTCTTTTTTTATAAACAATGAGCGTATTAATTACTTGTCATTGTGCTTCTTAACTTGGATTTGGATAGTTCCAACAGAATGTCCAAGACCATTCTTCCAAGTATGGTCGCAGATACCGCCCCACTTGTGATTTACACAAACTTCTACATCAATAGTAAATGGTTGAGCAATATCTTCACCATTGTTGATCCATGTGATAGTCTGCTTAGCATTATCAAGTTTGATCTTCTTCATGTTTTCAGCATCCAGTTCACTTCCGTCAGCAAAGTATGCCTTAGAAACCTTGAAGTTAACAGTTGTATTAACATCGAATACATTATGGTCAACTACCAGTTTCTTTGACCAACCAGCTTGATCACCTGTCTGAACCAAAGTATTATTCTTAGCCATATCTTTGTGATCATAGACAACATGGTTGTTATTGAATTGTGCCTGAGCACCTTCAGACCACAGATAATCTGACAAGAAGAATGCATCCTTCAATGATACTGTATTTTCAGCTTCCTGATACTTGTCATACAAAGGACCTGCTTCGTAAGCGTGGAATACCATCGGAGTTACAAATGCAACTTCAAATTCATCGATAACCACTGTAGAACGTCCATTTTCAGGAGCAGGAGCACCAGTATAAGTAGTAGTATGATCTTTGGCCCAAGGAGTATTGTTTACCATATTGATAGTATCGCAAGAGAAGTTATTGTAATCTTCTTTAGCATACTTGTTATGAGCATTGGCTTCCTTGTTGCAAGTACCATACAATCCGTCAACATCTTCATTGAAGCTTACTACGGCACGCATTTTGATCTTCTTCAAATCCTTAGCGTCAGCAGCATTGATCCAAGCACGTCCTTCGTCTGTAGCCTCCAAAGCGATATACCACTTGTTGTCTTTACCTTGATACAAACGGATGCCGGAATTGTGACCGTCAACTATCTTAGATGCGTTATTATGCTGGTCAACCAATTCGAATGACAAGGTAGCTCTAGCCCAATCCTTATCATGAGTCTGACCCTTATAAGGATTATAGTTGATCAAATCGAATTCGTCATTCAATGCTGCAACCATTTCATAAGTTTTAGGATCATCAAAGTTATCGTATCTACCGTGAGCAATGAAGTAAGAATCATCTACCCAGTTCAACTTAGTCTTTTCAGGAGCAACTACATCCGGATACTTCACATTGATAGTATAAGTAACATGGATGTCAGATAATCCCTTATGATCAGCATTTGGCTTGTATGTACCCTTAACAGTGTAAACGTCGTGATCGTCATGACGAGAGAATGCTGTATTCTTCACTGTAACGAACAACTGATTGTATTCTTCAGGTTTAAAGTTCGGATCTAATGAATAGTCTGCATTATCTTTTCCATCCCATGCATATACAGCGTGTTGTTTAGCCTCATCTGCTGTTGCAAATTCAGGAACGAAATCATAAGTCTTACGGAATTCGTCTTTACTCAACTGTACATCTTTATGGTTGAATATCTTATCCATATCCATGTCAAGAACTTGATTGATATGTTTCAGAGTGACGTCTTTTGTTTCTGTAATATTAATTTCAGGAGCAACAACTGCATTGCGTACAATGTGAATCTTGATGATTGCTGTTTTAACTACATTACCATTGTCTTCACCCGGTGCTACCAGTTTCACACGAACAATAGGAGTTCTGTCTATAGCAGCTGTGTGGTTGGCATCTGTTTCTGCGCCCCAAATCGGGTCCGGAGTTTGTTTTACTGTAGCAACACCATCTTTGGTAACATCCAAATAACGTTTTGTCTGGTTAACGCCATCATAATAGAAGTCAACCGGTTCAAACACCAATGAATAGTCATCAAAACCATTCTCCATCAGAGGATACTGAGCGTCTTGGGCTCTACCCATACGTTTGTCAAAGAATGAAGTTACGATGTCCTTCAAATTTTTTGAATGTCCATCACCTGTATAGTTCAATTCTACAACAATACGTTCTGCATCATCTTTAGATTCAGCATCTCCTTTATATAACTGGTTTTCAGCATTGGCTTCGAACTTAGCTTTATCTGCTTGATAAGCCTTCAATTTAGCCTCTTCAGTACCGGTCGGATTCAAGGTGTTAAGATAATATTCATCTTTGATGAATTCTCTATAATTTACCTTGTTAGGAGCAATTGCATTTTTAATCTGAGCAGGAGCGTTAGTTTGGTCAAATGCATCAGCTACTTTAACCAAATGTACGTTTTTCTGCAAAATTACTTCATGCTTGGCGGGAACAAAATCAGAATGAACGATTTGGTCATTGTTCTTAATTCTCAATGAATATACTGTTCTTTCGTCCAGATTAGATTGTTCAGCAAAAGCCCAGTCCTTTACACGGAAGTTTAACATACCATGTCCTTCTTTATAAGATTCAACGGTAATTTTTCCATCAGTGTACAGTTTTTGTCCAGCGTTGAACAATTCCCAATTCTTGTTATTCGTATTGTAGTTCCATATTTCAGCAGTATCACGAACAAATCCTACCACTTCCATATCTTTGAATGATACGCTGTTAGGATTTACCTGATACTTCACGTCTGCCTTACCTGAGTAAACGATTTTAAATGTGCTAAAGTTATTTGTACCCCAATCTGCACCTGTAATCTCTGTTTTACCTGCCACACTATCAGTAACGATGGTAGGGAAATGGATTCTGGCAGCTTCACCTTCAGAAAGGAAAGTAGGGATAAACTTAACTCCGCTAACTACAGAAGTAGCTTTAGGCATACTGATAGTCTTTTTAGTGCCATCAGCATAAGTAATAACTAATTCATAAGCTGATTCACCTTCTTCTACTGATACTACATAATCATCAGCAGAAGTACCTGGAGTACCCGGAGTACCTGGTTTGCCCGGTTCACCTTGTTCTCCTTTTGCACCATTGTATAATTTAATGGTCTCTCCATCACTGAATTTGATTTCATAACCACCATTACCATCAGTGAACGGAGTACAGCTTTCGACATATTTGCCTGAGCCTACTTTGTCTTCAAGGGCCTTGATTGCATCTTTCACATTGGATATTTCTTGATCCAAGCGGTCGATGTCGTCATCGTAATCCTTACAAGATACAAATGTTCCTGTTGAAGTGACCATAAGGGCTCCAAACAGGATTGCACTTAAAAATTTTTTGTTCATAATAGAAAAACTTTAAATTTATAAATTTAAAAACTCAAAATGTTATTGTTATAAAAGGACTTTAAATCTTTTTCTGTGTCCGGATGGTGCTTTATATAGGAACTGCAAGGGAGATGCGCCTACAATTTTATGAAATGCGGCATAAAAAACGCTTTGGGATGCAAAACCACACTTCCTAAAAAGAGAACTGGCTGAATACGTACCCTCTAGTAATAAGGACTTTGCATACTCAACACGATACTTGTTAAGGAGCTGCTTGAAATTGCATCCGAAGTAGTTGTTCACCGCATTACTCAGGTAGGTCGTATTCGTGCCGGATACTATACAGTAATACTAATTGTTTGAACACCAGTTATATGTGTGACAACTTTAATGATGTAAGGGCCGTTTCAGGTCCTTTTTTATTTATAATTGACAATAATATCCGGTAAACTATCTACTGCTTTTTGTTTGAGTTCATCTATGATATGAACATATTTTTCAGTGTGCCGGGTAGTAGAATGTCCTGCAAGGCTGGCGGCGGTCTTGATATTAGCTCCATTTGCCATAATGTTGGTGATAAATGAGTGCCGGGCACAGTGGAAGGTGATGTGCTTGTGTATATTAGCCCTTTTGACCCATTTGTTTAAAATTCTTAGTGTGTAAGAATAGGAGGGGAGCCCGAATACCAACTCCTCGTTAATGCCTTTATGTCTTTGCAGGAGCTTGATGGCAGTGTGGTTTAAGTTTAGATGCAAGATTGCGTTTTTGGAGTGTGACTGTACTTTCTGTTGTAGAATAGTAAGGCGGTTTGATGAGAAATCTATGTCTTTATATTGCAGTTGGTGCACATCACACCAGCGCAGCCCACAATAGCAAGAGAACAAGAATGCCCTTTTTACTTCGTTGTTGGGGCATGGAGTGATAGCAAGTTTCTGAATCTCTTTTAAGCTGAGGATTGCTTTGGTTACCTCATCAAACTGCATCAGGCGGATACCATCTGTAGGGTTAGAGGTCATTAACTTTTTTTCTATACATTTATTGATGCACATTCTGAATTTCTTGAAATATCCGATGGGAGTGTTACCTCGGAGATGATCCCTGAGATACTCAAGAAAATTTATACAAAAATCTTTTGTGAGAAGGGTTACAGGTAAGCTTTTCTTTCTTGTAAACAGTCGCAGGTGGGTGATACATGCCCTGACCATTTTCTTGTCCTTTTTGTGATAGGTATCCAGGTATTGTCCTATCAGAATATAGAAATCGGGAACATTGCTTTTATCTGTTGGAAGTATATCATCGAATGTATTTTCTATATCGTTCAGATGATATTCAACAGATAAGAATTCTAGTTCCTTCTTTGCTCTTATCTGCCTGGCAATTAGTACCTTGTTTCTGTTTTCCGCTCTTCGCTCTGCACTGGTAGGAGCGTCCAGGATGATGCCCAAATACTCTTTGCGGCGCTTCCCGTTATAACTGTAATTCAAATAAAGCGAAACTCTTCCTTTGTTCAATTGTTTCTTTCCTAATGTAATTCCCATAATGAATAATAATTAATACAATAATAATGTTGAAAAGAAGGACCAGAGAGGAACTGAAAATGAATTCCTCCATCTTTCTTTCTATAATAATAATATCTTTTGTACCTTTGTGTCATAAACAAAAAAATGGAAGAAAATTTTGATATACGCGAGCAACAGCTCACAACTAAGGAACGCGATTTTGAGAATGCCTTACGTCCGCTGAATTTTGAAGATTTCAGCGGGCAGGATAAGGTAGTGGATAATCTGCGCATCTTTGTCAAGGCGGCGCGTCTGCGGGCCGAGGCGTTAGACCATGTTCTTTTGCACGGACCTCCCGGCTTGGGCAAGACGACCTTAAGTAATATCATTGCCAATGAACTGGGAGTAGGTTTTAAAGTGACCTCAGGACCGGTGCTGGATAAACCGGGTGATTTGGCGGGAGTACTGACCAGCCTGGAACCCAATGATGTGCTTTTTATTGATGAAATACATCGGTTGAGCCCTGTGGTAGAAGAATATCTGTATTCTGCCATGGAGGATTATCGTATCGATATAATGATAGACAAGGGACCTTCGGCGCGTAGTATCCAGTTGGAGTTGAGCCCGTTTACTTTGGTTGGAGCCACTACCCGGAGTGGGTTGCTGACTGCGCCTTTGCGTGCCCGTTTTGGAATTAATCTTCATTTGGAGTATTATGACGATGATGTATTAACAAGCATTATCCGTCGTTCTGCTACTATATTGAATGTGCCTTGTGACGTGAAAGCGGCGGGTGAGATTGCTTCGCGCAGCCGTGGAACGCCCCGTATTGCAAATGCGCTGTTGAGGCGCGTCCGTGATTTTGCCCAGGTGAAAGGTTCCGGAAGGATTGATGTGGAAATTGCCCGGTTTGCTTTAGAAGCCTTGAACATTGACAGGTATGGACTGGATGAGATAGATAACAAGATTTTATGTACTATTATAGATAAGTTTAAGGGAGGCCCTGTGGGGCTGACTACTATTGCAACCGCTTTGGGTGAAGACGCCGGAACAATAGAGGAGGTTTATGAACCTTTTTTGATTAAAGAAGGTTTCTTAAAACGTACTCCGCGTGGACGTGAGGTCACGGAACTGGCCTATATGCACCTGGGACGGAGCATTTATAATAGTCAGAAGACATTATTTGATGATTAAAAGATGGCAGGATTAAAAGCATTAGCCAAGGAAACAGCCATATATGGGATGAGTAGTATCATCGGGCGGTTCCTGAATTATTTGTTAGTACCGATATATACCAACGCTTTGCCTGTGGAATCGGGGGGCTATGGTATCATTACCAATATGTATGCTATAACTGCCTTGCTGATGGTGCTTTTAACATATGGTATGGAAACCGGATTTTTCCGGTTTGCCAATAAGGGGGTGGATGATCCGATGCGCGTCTATTCCACTACTTTGCTTTCGGTAGGGGCGACTGCGCTCTTGTTTTTAATCGTTTGTCTTTCTTTTCTGCATCCCATAGCAGGTTTCTTGGGATATGGAGAGCATCCGTGGTATATGGGGATGATGCTGATTGTAGTCGCAATGGACGCTTTCCAAGCTATTCCTTTTGCTTATTTGCGATATAAGAAACGCCCTGTTAAGTTCGCTGCATTGAAATTGTTGTTCATTTTTGCCAGCATTGCCTTGAATATCGCTTATTTTGTAGGTATGAAAGGAGAGAATGTCGGAGTGGCTTTTGCTATAAATCTGGCTTGTACTTCTTTGGTGATGCTGTGTATGTGGAAAGAATTGGTGGGCTTCAGGTATGTGCTGGACAGGGAGTTGTTGCGGCGTATGCTGCATTATTCTTTCCCGATATTGATTCTGGGTATTGCCGGAATCTTAAATCAGGTAGCCGATAAAATTATTTTTCCGTTTGTTTATCCTGATAAGGCGGAGGCGACCATCCAGTTGGGTATTTATGGGGCTGCCAGTAAAATAGCTATGATAATGGCCATGCTGACACAGGCTTTCCGGTTTGCATACGAGCCGTTTGTTTTTAGTAAGAGTAAAGAAAAGGATAGTCGGGAAATGTATGCCAAAGCGATGAAGTTTTTCATTATCTTCACTTTGCTGGCCTTTTTGGCTGTTATGTTTTACCTTGATATATTGCGTTATATTTTAGGACGTGATTATTGGGTAGGGCTTAAAGTTGTACCTATTGTCATGGCTGCCGAAATGTTTATGGGTATTTATTTCAATCTTTCTTTTTGGTATAAGCTGATTGATGAAACAAAATGGGGAGCTTATTTTTCATTGGTGGGATGCAGTATCATTATCCTGATAAATATTTTCCTTATTCCGGTGTTTGGCTATATGGCGTGTGCGTGGGCAGGTTTTGCCGGATATGGAGTAGCTATGCTTCTCTCTTATTTTGTAGGGCAGAAAAAATATCCTATTAATTATGATTTGAAAGCGATAGGTAACTATGTGGCGTTAGCGCTGGTACTTTACATTGTTTCAGTTTATCTTCCTATTCAAAATATATTCTTGTTGTTGGGTGTTCGTACATTACTGTTGTTATTGTTTGTGGCATATATTGTGAAAACGGACTTCCCCTTGCAGCAGATACCTGTTATAAACCGATACATAAAGAAATAGCTATGAGTGACCTGAAGAATGATTTGAAGAATGTGCCTTATATAAAGCAGTTCTTTGGTGAATATCTTGATTTGCGCAAGGATAAGGATAATGAAGCCTTGATTGTAGAAAGTATTCGTAACGGTGTTGAGTTCAAAGGAACTAATTTGTGGATTCTTATATTCGCAATTTTTATTGCTTCATTGGGCTTGAATGTGAATTCTACGGCAGTGATTATCGGTGCTATGTTGATATCTCCGCTGATGGGGCCGATTATGGGAGTGGGGCTGGCTATCGGACAGAATGATTTTGAACTGTTGAAACGTTCTCTGAAAAGTTATTTGGTGGCGACTGTATTTAGTGTGATTACATCCACGATTTATTTTTCGCTGACTCCGTTGGATGAAGTGCAATCGGAGTTGCTGGCACGTACTTCTCCTACTATATATGATGTGCTTATAGCTTTATGCGGTGGCTTGGCCGGTATTATCGCCTTGTCTACAAAGGAGAAGGGGAATGTTATTCCGGGGGTAGCTATTGCTACGGCTTTGATGCCGCCTTTGTGTACTGCCGGATTCGGGCTTGCTACCGGAAATTTACTTTATTTTTTAGGTGCGTTCTATTTGTATTTTATCAATTCAGTATTTATCAGTCTGGCTACTTTTATCGGGGTGCGTGTCATGCATTTCCAACGTAAGGAGTTTGTGGATAAGGAGCGTGAGAAATTGGTAAAGAAATATATTATTTTTATTACTTTGGCTACGATGTGTCCTGCTGTTTATCTGACTTATGGCATTGTAAAAAGTACTATTTATGAAGCTTCTGCCAACAACTTTATCAACGAGGAGCTGAATTTTAATAATACCCAAGTAATAGACCGGAAGATTTCTTTCGAGAAGAAGGAAATACGTGTTGTGCTAATAGGCAATGAGGTTTCGGAAACAGAAATAGCAACCGCAAGGGATAACTTGAAACTTTTTAATCTGGCAGGAACCAAACTGGTTGTTCTTCAAGGAATGAATAATGATGCGATGGATATTGGCAGTATAAAGGCGCAAGTGATGGAGGACTTTTATAAGAATAGTGAGAAACGTTTGCTGGAGCAGCAGGAAAAGATTAAGTCTTTGGAAAACGAACTTAATGTATATGCCGCATACAATACCGTAGATAAAAAGATAATTCCCGAACTTAAAGTACTTTATCCTGCAGCAGAAGCTATAGCCATGGCGAAGACTGTGGAATTGCAGGTAGACTCAACCCAAACGGACACATTGACAATAGTCTTGATGAAATTCAGTAAAAAACCTGTAGGAAAAGAACAGGAAAAGATTTCCGAATGGTTGAAGGCACGTGTCGGGGCGAAAAAACTTAAATTAATTGTAGAATAAAACCATGAAAAAACTACTATTGCTGCTGTCTTTCCTGCCTTTATGTATATGGGGTAATGAGGGAATGTGGCTTCCTTGTTGCCTTAGCAAACAAACTCAACAAGTGATGAAAGAAATGGGATTGGAACTTTCATCTGAACAATTGTATAATCCCGGAGGAAAAGCATTGGCTAATGCTGTTGTTAGTTTTGGAGGTTTTTGCTCGGGGGTTGTTGTATCTCCGGATGGCTTGGTTTTTACTAACCACCATTGTGGGTATGATGCCATTCAGCAGCATAGTTCTGTGGAGCATGATTATTTGCGAGATGGTTTTGTAGCCGACTCCTTAAGTAAGGAGCTTCCTAATCCGGATTTATTTGTCAGTTTCCTGATACGCACAGAGGATGTGACGGAGCGTGTGTTGCAAGCTATTCCAGTCGGGACAAAGGAAAATGACCGTGCGCTGATTGTGGATTCTATTTCCACATTGCTTGCTCAGGAAGCTGTGGCGAATGATACGTTGCTGCGTGCTGAGATAACTCCTTTTTATGGTGGTAATGAGTTTTATCTGTCTGTGTATAAAGATTATTATGATGTTCGTCTGGTGTTTGCTCCTCCCTCTTCTGTAGGCAAGTTTGGCGGGGATACAGATAATTGGGTATGGCCCCGCCATACCGGGGATTTCTCTGTTTTTCGTATTTATGCTGATCAGAATAATCAACCGGCAGCTTATTCTCCGGAGAATGTGCCTTATCATCCGGATTATTTTGCTCCTGTTTCTTTGGGCGGGTATGAACAAGGTTCATTTTGCATGACTATGGGATATCCCGGTTCTACCAGCAGGTATTTGTCTTCATTTGGGATAGACGAAAGGATTAATACGGATAATGCCGCTATGATTAATGTCCGTACCATCAAGCAGGCTATCTGGAAAAATGCAATGGAAAAAAGTGATGATATCCGCATTAAATATGCTTCCAAGTATGCACAAAGCTCTAACTATTGGAAGAATAGTATAGGCATGAATCAAGCGGTAAAAGAGTTGAAAGTGATAGAGAAAAAACAAGCTTTGGAGCGCCAGTTGCAAGAATGGATCCGTCGGGAACCTGATAAGCGAAGCAAATATGCAAGGGTTCTGACTGAACTGGAGCTGAATTATCGTAATCGTAGAAATGCGGCGCGGGCTATGGCATATTTTGGAGAAACATTTGCTAATGGACCGGAGTTGATTACGGCAGCCTTGGCTGTACTGAATTTTGATTTTGAGGCAGAGGAGAGTGATTTGGAGCGTAATATGCGGCAATTGTTGGAGATTTATGCCAATATGGATATAAGTGTGGATAAACAAGTCTTTGTGGCTATGTTGAAAGAATATGCGGCTGAGGTAGGCAAGGAGTTTTTACCTGATGTTTATCCATTGATAGAGAAAGATTTTAAAGGTGATTACCAAGCTTATGTAGATGATTTGTATGCTCGTTCCTCTTTAAAGACACCGCATGGGTTTGAACAGGTGGTGAAGGGAGATACCACTTATGTCTTGTTTGATGACCCTGCGGCTTCTTTTGCTATTGATATGTTGGTGAAATTTTATGAATTCAATCAGTCGGTGGAAGAAGCTAGTATGAATATTGAGAAAAATGAACGTTTGCTGAATGAAGCAATGCGTGAGATGGAGGCAGATAGGGTGTTTTATCCGGATGCTAATTCTACTATGCGTCTGAGTTTTGGCATGGTGGGTGGTTACTCACCGAAAGATGCTATTGAATATTCTTACTTTACGACGACAAAAGGTATTTTTGACAAGATAAGGCAGTATAAGGGAGATAGTGATTTCGATGTGCTTCCTTCTGTAGTCGAATGCTTGAGAAGGAAGGATTTCGGACGTTATGCTACCGGAGATGGTAATATGAATGTTTGCTTTATTTCGGATAATGATATTACGGGAGGGAATTCCGGTAGTGGAATGTTTAATGGAAAAGGGGAATTAATAGGTCTTGCTTTTGACGGGAATTGGGAAGCAATGAGTGGAGATATTGTTTTTGAACCTAATTTGCAGCGTTGTATCGGGGTGGATATCCGCTATGTTCTTTACATGATTGAAAAATATGGGAAAGCTTCCCGTTTGGTCGATGAACTGAAATTGACAGACTAAAAGAAAAATATGAAATGACAGGAAGCTTGGGTATGTCAAAGTTCCGATAGTTTGTCATATAATCTTTCATCCGGAAAGATGGCAAAAAAACTGTTAATATTAATTCGATGTAAACAAGGATATTCGGCAAATCTTTTTTTGAATAATACGATAAATCCAACTGATTCATTATGAGTCAGTTGGATTTATCGTATTATTTGCGGAATGTCCTTGAAATGACAGGTTGTTTCAATTCTGCCTGCTCCGCTATTATTCGAGAGAAGTGGATGTTATTTGCATATTTCTACTATGCTCAATTCTCTTTCATGAAGTTGGCTTCCTCATTTCTTGGATTTCTTTTTCTTATTGTTATCGCTGTTAAAGAATTGTTTCCAGTCGTCTTTCGTTTTGGGACCGCGTTCTTCAATGTAGCCACGTTCCGCACGGCTGGGTCTTCCTTCTTTTGAGGTCGTTTTTTTATTGGACCTGTCACTTTTTTTGCCGAATGAAGCATTCCTTGCTGCACTGCTTCTGCGTTCGCCATTGTCGTTTTTGCCATTATTGTCACCGGCAACTTCTACTACAATTTTCCGGCCGCCATTCAGATTAACCTTGTTCAATGCTTTAATCACGTCCTGTGCCTGATTTTCTGCTACTTCGAAGAAAGAGAAATTCTGCATCAGGTCTATTCGTCCGATGGTAGTACGTTGCTTCTTCATGTTGCGGTTAATCAGTTCTATGATTTGGTTGGCATAGAAACCGTCTGTCTTTCCTACATTCAGGAATAGACGGGTGTATCCTTTTTCTGCTTTACGCTCTGTCTTTTCACGAGCACTGCCATGATCCTTGCGTTCTTTGGAGCCACGTTCGCTGCGACGGTCATTTGTGCTGGGAATTTCTATTTCCGGAGCGTTACTATAGTATTCCAAGAAGCGGTTAAATTCCATTGACACCACGCGCTTTATCAGATCTTCCTTTGAAAGCCATTCCAGTTTACGATAGATTCCGGGTAGGAAGGATTCAATTTCTTCATCGTTTACTTTTACCTTTTCTATGTCATCTATCAATTTAATCAATTGCTGCTCGCAAATTTGTTTACCACTGGGCATCTCACCCATGATAAATTTTTTGTTGATGATTCGTTCTATCTCACGCATCTTGCCTTTTTCGCGCAGGTTGATGATGGCAATAGAAATACCTGTTTTTCCGGCACGTCCTGTACGACCACTACGATGAGTATAGCTTTCTATATCATCGGGCAAGCCATAATTAATGACATGAGTAAGGTCATTTACATCTAGGCCACGGGCTGCTACGTCGGTAGCAACTAAAAGCTGTAAATGGCGTTGGCGGAATTTTTGCATCACTAAGTCGCGCTGGGCTTGTGAGAGCTCACCGTGCAAAGAGTCTGCGTTATAACCGTCTTGTATTAATTTATCTGCAATTTCCTGAGTTTCTTTACGGGTACGACAGAAAATGATGCCATAAATCTGTGGATAATAATCCGCGATACGTTTCAATGCGGCATATTTGTCTTTAGCGTGTACTAAATAGGCTATGTGATTGACGTTTTTACTGCCCTCATTTTTGGTACCGATAGTGATTTCTTTTGCGTCATGCAGATATTTTTTGGCGATGCGTGAGATTTCCGGACTCATGGTAGCCGAGAACATCAAGGTATTCCGATCTTCAGGAACTTTTTCAAGGATAGCATTTATGCTATCAGTAAATCCCATATTCAGCATTTCATCGGCTTCGTCCATTACTACATCTGTAATTGTTTCTAGTTTGGCAACCTTTCTTTCTATTAGATCAATCAGTCGTCCGGGAGTAGCCACAATAATATGTACGCCTGTTTTCAACATGCGTATTTGGCTTTCGATGGATGAACCACCATATACGGGAAGGATTTTCAGCCCGTCAATATACTTGGAGTAATCGTTCAGATCGCCTGCAATCTGCAAGCACAATTCGCGTGTGGGGCATAAAATTAGTGCTTGAGGTGCACGGTGTTTTACGTCAACTTTTTGGATAAGCGGCAGACCAAATGCGGCTGTTTTTCCAGTCCCTGTTTGTGCTAGGGCTACTACATCGTTGCCGTTTCCCAATAAATACGGTATTACTTCTTCTTGTACCGGCATGGGATTCTCATATCCCATTTCTTTAATCGCTTTTAGTATTTCCGGGGAAACGCCTAACTCTTCAAATGTCTTCATTTATTTTCAAATATCTAATTCGCTGCAAAGATACGGATAATCATGGGATTATATGGTGCTTATGCAATATTTGTTTTTATCAGTAGTGTATTTTTAGGGAATATTGGCTAAAGCGTGTCGGGAAGTGATAAGAAAATTTTAGGTATAAGGTGAAAATACTCTGCCGGTATGGCAATTGAAATGCTTTATCGGTCAGAGTATCCGGATTAAAGATATGAGAATTTTATGGTATCAGAGTGTTTGTATATGTGGCTGTTTATATTATTCACCTTCTTCTCTATATTCTAAAATATCTCCGGGCTGGCAATTTAGTTCCCTGCAAATAGCCTCAAGGGTAGAGAAACGGATGGCTTTCGCTTTCCCGGTTTTCAATATGGAAAGGTTAGCAGGAGTCAGGTCTATCTTCTCGGCTAAATCTCCCAGCGAAATTTTTCGTTTCGCCATCATTACGTCTAAATTTACTATAATTGGCATAGATCAATTCATTTTGGGTTTATTCGGGTTCTCATCTACTGCGCGCCACCAAAGGGTGTGGCGTTGCGTCAGTTTCTTAAAGGCATACAGACAGAAGCAAGTCCATCCAATGTTGATCGATATCCTCACTATTTTGTTGTCCAACAATGGATGTAACACAAGGAAATAGATGAATGAACTTACAAACAGAGTAGCTATCAGGCAAAGTATCAAATAAAAGATGCTTTTTCTTTTTGAGGGGAAAGTATTTTTTTCTTTCATGGCATTTTTCTTAAATGGTTAAATCCTGTTCTTCTTTCATTTTTGCCCCGATAGCAAATATCTCGGCAAAAAGAATGGGAATTATCACAGCTACCCAGTCGGGAGAATAACCGGCGTAGCTGATGATTTTGTAGCCCGGCAGACTGATTTGCTCAACTGCTGCGTTTCCTACAATCCATTCGTCAACAGCTATGAGGATTTCCAAGCTTGCACTGGTGTATGCAAACCAACGGAGGCGCCGTACATTGGCAGATGTAAATACTTCGCGGCGTGAGATGGAAATGAGCAACCGGATCAATGAGCAGAAACCGATGAGAAAAAGGAATATTCCGGGTATGGCAAGTCCCATGACAAGGATGTGCCAGGCCGATGGCTTGGCATACGTTTCTATTTCAGTCACTGTGTAGGGGAGTGTCCAGTCCACGCGATTGTTGCTCAGTGAATCGACAGTAGTTTCAGGTAACGGCTCTACATTCAGTTTGACTGAGGTTGCATGATGGGGTATAATGTGGCGTCCAGGCTCATATATTTCCATTGCACTGTTATGTCCATCTTCAAATCCTTTCTTGAAATCTCTCCAATTTTCATCCAATCCTCCAAAGAAGTTTGCAATGATGGCTATAATGGCTATGACACCTAATATTCTGAACTTGTTCATAGTCTGCTTTGTTTTTTTAAATGGTTAAATCTTGTTCTTCTTTCATCTTCAGTCCGATGGCAAATACTTCGGCTACCAGCAATGAAATGAATCCCAGAATGAGAGTCGCATCGGAAAAAGCAAAGGTATAGGAGAACTCGCATCCGTTGAGTTGCAACACTTGCGAAGCTTCATAATTTCCAATCACGATGGTAGCCAGCGTGCAGATAAACAAAAGTATCAATGCCCATCCTAACTTGCGCAGAAACTTCACATTCTTCCAGCTGAAGATATCACCGCGATTGATATTTCTGATCAAATAAAAGAACTGCAACAGGCAGAAAATTCCCGCTATCACCGAAATGAATGAGGCAATCCTGTTTAGTGCATGGAAGGTATCATTTTCTTTCGTTGGCGCCTCTACCATGCTTATAATCGGTATGATAGATGCCTGTTCTCCTGTCCTGACATTGGTTACACTTCCTGTCTTTTCAAGTAGATCGGTAGGAAGGGTGCAAATCATCTTATAATCGGAAATGTGGATATCCTTTCCTTTTTCTACACTTTCGTATCCGGCTTTAAAGGCACTTGTGAAAGAATGGAACATGATGCTCACTGTCGTTGAGGTGGAAAGGAGCAAGGCGATAAGTACGCAGACGCAAAAGAGGTTGAGTTTTGTTTTCATTGTTACATTTATGCTTGTGTGTTAGTAATTTCAGAGGGTGTTCCCGGCTGTGGCAAATGTTTGTTCAGATAGAAATACATGCCGACTAGGATGATTATGGCGGCTGCCAAAAGGATGTAAGTAGGTGTGGCGCCAATCATATCAACCGTTTTTTCATTCAACTCTTCTTGGGTTGATGTAGCCATGGCAATGGTAGCCAGGGAGTTATTTAGAAAATGCCCTATCATTCCCGGTATAATGCTTCCTGTGCGGTAATAAAGCCATCCGAATACCAATCCCAGACAGAAGGCGAAAGGTACTTGCGCCGGATTGACATGGATGAGACCGAAAATGAGTGCTGACAGGAGGATTGCCATACCGGGTCTTTTTCCGGTTTGCAGGAAATGCCCTTCAATGGCTCCACGGAACAGCAACTCTTCTACCAGAGGTGCCATGACGACAATGGCGATGATGCCGAATACATTGCGGCTCATTCCTATGAATGTGTCTTCCACTAGGTTGGGCAGTTCTATGAATTCGCTGGCTACATTGCAGATGAACATGGCTGCTATAATGAAGGGAATACTCAATAAAATGGTTTTTGCAGGTACTTCAGTCCAGCTTGTCTTGTTGAATTGAACGTATTTAAAGTAGATCAGGTGCCAGATCATGGCTATTCCTGCCAGTACCATAACGAGTCCTGTCATAGAGGCTGTATTCTTACCTACGGCATAAGCCAGATTATCATTTTCTGAAATTTCGTTCATCACTTTAATAATTCCCGCCGGAAGTCCTACCAGGAAGGTGAAAGCTAACTGATAAGCGAAGTAATAAAGTACTAATTTAATTGCGCGTCCCATAATAGAATGTTTATTGGTTTAAAATGGATTTGAATTAAGGGGTAGGACGGACTTCCGCATCCGTCCTGAGGGTATCTGTTTCTTTAAGTAAGCATCCTTGGGTTTCTCCTTGGTGCGATCAAAATCATGGTTGTTTTCATCTGGTTGTCTTTTAAATTTGGTTGATTTGTTTTTAGTTCATCAAGTGAGCAATGGCATGTTTGCATGGAACGTACCAATGGTTCATGAATAGGATAAGAAATGCTAAAATAAGGATAATTGCGCTTTTTTGTTGTGCTCTTTGGGCCAGTGGGGTGTTGACAGGAATCTTGGTCAGGACCAGTCTTCCCAAAGCTATTCCCAAAAGCATACCCAAGCCTAATCCTATTTGCGGATATAAAAATCCGACCATCATTCCTATGTACATTCCTATGGTTTGCCACAGGCTGGTCGCATTCTTATTTTGGGTTTGTGTTTCATTCAAAGTTTCCATTACTTTTTGTTTTGTGTGTCGGCCAACAAGTTTGCGTTGTTGCCTTCACGGTAAATACTTTCTTGTTTGTTATGGTTGAAAGTGCTCTCTTTGGCGTTCCATTCAGCGTAGTTGAGTTTGATTTCATAGACTCCGGGAGTTACGGTAAGCAGATAGGCCGGCTTCCACAGTTCCCGGTAAGCATCCCAGCGATAAGCTTTTTTCTCAATTACCTGACCATTTTCATCGTGTTTGTACTCATACTTCAGTTTGCGTGTCAATGTTTTGCCGTCTTCATTCAGTGTGTACACGGTTGTGTTTGTGTCATTCTGACCGTAGATGTACTTTGTGTTTCCTGTTTGTGCGTTTGCTGTTGTTGTACAACTCATCATTACTACTGCAATTGCTGCTAAAACTGATTTTAATACTGACTTTTTCATTTTTACTTCGTGTTTTAATGTTTGTGTTTATTCTTTCTTGTTTCTCGATATTCATTTATCGTTTATCGATATGCAAATGTATATCTTATTTTGATACTACAAAAGAAAAACGAAAAAAAAATATCGAAAAACGATAAAAATATATCTTTTTTCGTGCTTTGTAGGATGGAAGTGTATGAAGAAACAGATTTTATGCAAGAAGTGACTGGTATCGGTGAATTAATTCTTCCGATAGCGTTTGCGTTCACTGGCAGGGGCGATTTTGTCTGCCCTAATACATGGAATGAACTGTTTTCGAGCAGGCAAAACTGACTGTAAACGAAGATGTGTAGAAAGAGTAGTTTGAAAGGGGGAAGGCTGTACAATGCTCCCTTGTATTTAGAGAAGAATTCTGGCCGTTTTTTCCCGGTCTTTATGCATTTGGGCAATGAGTGCATCTATAGTGTCATATTTTTCTTCAGGGCGAAGATACTTTACGAACTCAATGCGCATTTCTTTGTGGTAGATATTCTCCGAAAAATTGAGGATGTTCACTTCAATACTTAAATTGTTGCCGTTATTGATAGTAGGGCGGTGTCCTATGTTCAACATTCCTGCCCATTTTTTTCCTTCCACATATACATATACTGCATAAACTCCTTCCGAGGGAATTAACTTGTCGCTACAATCCACTTGCAGGTTAGCTGTAGGGAATCCTATTTTTCTGCCTACTTTGTAGCCATCTACCACTGTTCCATCCAGATAGTAGTTATACCCCAGGAATTTGGCAGCCTGACTTACTTCACCTTCTTTTAATAGTTGGCGGATGACTGAAGAGCTGATTTTGCCCTCTTTGTCTGTGTAAGCTCGCGCGCGTACTATATATATGTTCAGTTCCTCACCATAACGGCAATAATCTTCAAAATTTTCACTGCGGTTGTGACCGAAACGATGGTCGTAGCCTATAACTAATGTATGGATATTGAACTTGTTACGTAGCAACTGCATAAACTCTCGAGCCGAAAACAGTGAAAGTTCCTGTGTAAAAGGGAGAAGAAAGCAGTAATCTACTTGCATCGTTTCCAATAATTCGAGTTTCTCTGTTGGTGAAGAAAGTAATTGCGGACGATAAGCGGTTTGTATCACTTGTCTGGGATGTACAGGAAAAGTGATCAATGCAGAATATAACCCATCCTTGGCAGCGACCTCTTTTACTTGATTAATAAGAAAGCGGTGTCCGCGATGCACTCCATCGAAGAAGCCGATAGTGGCAACTGAAGGAGGCAATGTTTGATGGTTTATATCTGATATTATTTTCATTATTCAAAAAGTGAACTTAAATCTTCTCCAATATGGTAATGATAGGACTGTATGCCAAGCGATATTGCTGCCTGGCAATTGATTGCCGAGTCATCTATAAAAAACGTTTCTTCGGGCAAGATGTTTGCTTCTTTCATCATTTGCTCATAAATGTCTTTTTCCGGTTTGGCCTTGTGCATTTCAAAAGACAGAAAAATATCTTCAAAAAAGTCATTTACACGGAATCCCCGATAACAGAACATTTGCTCACAGGCATAATCCCAATGTATCCGGTTGGTATTACTAAGCAGGTAAACCATATAATGTTCGCGTAACTTTAGCAATAAGTCCAGCTTTTCACGAGGAATATCAAGTAGCATCAGGTTCCACATATCATCAATTTCATGGTCGGACAGGGCTTCGCTGACCTCCTTACGAATGGCTTTCCGGAATTCTTCCGGGCTGATTTCACCCAATTCAAATTGGGAAAAGAAACCTTTTCCCCTGAACTGGCATGCCTGTTTCTCTATATCTCGAAATCCTGCTTTACGAAAAGCATTCAGGCAATTGTCAAAATCCAGATTTATTAATACTCCTCCTAAATCAAAAACGACATTTTTAATCTTACTGTCCATAACTCTTTATGTGCTTTATTCTCTTTTTTAGTCTTTTTTCTGTATTCGTTTTATCCAACGGTAGATTTCACCAATCCACAATACGAATGACGTTCCTGCGATAATATAAACCCAAGTCATGAAATTCATAGGTTCGGTACGGAACACTTTACCTCCGAACTCGACAATCAGAATTTGTCCGACTAAAATAATGATAGCCACACTTAGCATGCCTAATGCATGACGGGAATCCTTGAATACAGAATGGTTGGTCCCGAAAACACTGGCATTAAATAGATTCCAGAATTGCAGCATCACGAAGATCGTGAAGAATTGCGTCAAAGCTTGTCCTACTAAATCTGCTGGCATCTGTTTGATAATGACAATTAATGTCATCAGTATGGCAAGGAAGCAGAAGCCTACACCTAGTATATTTTTACGCATGGCTTTAGTGATGATGAAATCATCGGTCTTGCGTGGCTTTTCATTCATGACGTCTGCACTGGGGGGAATAGATGCTAAGGCCATGGCGGCAAAAGTGTCCATAATAAGATTTACCCAAAGCATTTGTGTTACGGTCAGTGGTAGTTCTGTACCAAAGAAAGCCCCTAATAAAACACTGGCTAATGCGACTACGTTGATAGTCAGCTGGAATACGATGAAACGCTGAATGTTTTTGTAAAGAGAGCGTCCCCACATTACTGCGGTAGCGATACTGTGGAACGAGTCATCCAATAGGGTTATGTCACTTGCTTCCTTGGCTACTGACGTACCGGTTCCCATAGAAAGACCTACTTGAGCGTGATTCAGTGCAGGAGCATCGTTTGTTCCGTCTCCGGTTACTGCTACTACGGCTCCTTTTTGCTGTAACAGTTGGACCAGACGTTGCTTGTCCATAGGACGCGCACGACTCATTACTTTCAAGTCAAGTACGCGGTCCAGAGCTTCTTCATCGCTTAATGCAGCAAACTCTACCCCTGTTATGCGGTTCCGGTCTGTATCTTCAGGTTTCCATAGCCCTATTTGGCGGGCAATTTCGGTAGCTGTTCCCGGGGTGTCGCCTGTAACAATTTTCACACCGATACCTGCCGACTGACATTTCTGTACGGCTTCCGGTACATCCGGACGAATAGGGTCGCTGATAGCTACGATACCTAGGAAAATCATATTCCCTTCATTGACTAGTTCGGCACAATCGTTACCGGAGTCTTCGGGGATAAATTTATAAGCTAATCCTAAAGTACGCATTGCCTTGTTCTGATAGGCCAGCAGATCGGCATTGTAATGAGCCTGTTCTTCGGAAGAGAGGTTGCATTTTCTCATTACAATTTCGGGAGCTCCTTTTATATAGAGTACCTTTTTCTGCTGGATAGGTGAATCTACTAATGTAGCCATATACTTACGTTCTGTAGAGAAAGTAAGTTGATTGATAACTTTTGCATTTTCACGTAATTCCAAATAGTTCTTGCCCTGTTCATTCAGCCAAAGCAATAAGGCTATTTCAGTAGGATTACCTACTCCGGATGGTTTCTTGTTTTCTCCTGTTTCTTCAAGGAAAGCTGTGGAGTTGGCACTGATCCCTTCAGCTATTAAATCTGCTTTGGTGGCATCAAGTTTCGCTTCATGTACCTGCATCAGGTTTTGTGTCAATGTACCTGTTTTGTCGGTGCAGATCACAGTAATGGCCCCCATTGTTTCACAAGCATGCATTTTACGTACCAGATTATTGGTTTTCAGCATACGGCGCATATTTAGTGCAAGACTTAAGGTGACACTCATCGGTAAGCCTTCAGGAACGGCTACTACAATTAAAGTGACAGCCATCATGAAATATTTCAATACAATGCGGGCTATTGCCATCCACCCATGCCAGTCTGTTATTTCATTTACGCTGAGGTAGGAGTAAAGGTCTTTAGTTGTGAAAACGATAAAGGTAAGCGTGGCAATGGTAAAACCTATTTTTCCGATGAAACCCGCCAATTTTGTCAATTGGATATTCAATGGAGTCTCTTCTTCACTTTGTTCGGTGGCCTGACGTGCTACCTTACCTATTTCGGTGGAATCACCCACACGTTCTACCTTCATTATTCCATGTCCGTCAACTACTGTGGTACCACGCATCACTTCATTGCTGGGATAAGTGGCTTCTTCATCAAATAGTTCTTCATGGATGGTTTTATTGACCATTAATTCTCCTGTCAAGTTGGATTCATTCACTTGCAGGGAAATAGCTTCCAGTAAGATTCCGTCGGCAGGAATCTCCTCACCGGTATTCAGAACTACGATATCACCTACTACAATCTCCTTACGGGGAATTTCCCGTACTTTCCCATTTCTGATTACTGTAACTGGTGTTTCTTCGCCTACAGCGTTCAGTAAGTCAAACTTCTTATTCGCATCGTATTCAAAGTAGAATCCGATACCGGTTGCCAGAAAAATAGCAAAGAAAATGCCGATTGTTTCCGCATACTCATTTTCAATAATGGCAATCACTAAGGAAAAGAATGCTGCGACTAAAAGAATACGTATAACCGGGTCGCGGAACTTTTCCAGATAAAGTTTCCACATGGAAGGACGTTTGGGAGGTGTCAAGAGGTTATTCCCATACTTCTCTCTACTGATAAGGACTTCTTTGTCCGAAAGCCCTGTTAGGGCTGTTTCCTGTTTTTTTTGTGCCATACGGCTTAGCAAAATTAATTAATGGTGCACAAAAATACAATTTATATCCTTACGAATAAGGGAATTAAATCTTTTTATCAAAATTTGGGCGATAAATCTTGCAAGTTTCAAGGGAATATACTACTTTTGCACCTGCTAACAGGAAATTGTGGCACGGACTTGTAGCTCAGTTGGTTAGAGCAACAGACTCATAATCTGGAGGTCCCTGGTTCAAGCCCAGGCTGGTCCACAAAGAATTGCCTCATAAACAAGTGTTTATGGGGCTTTTTTATTAGGACTTCTTCTCTTTGGATTTTCGAAATACTGACAAGAAACAGGTTGTTTTGCTTCGTTGTTGACCTATTGTTGACCCCAAAATAAGTACCACAAACAGATAATCTCACCACACAGATAAGCAGACTACAAACTATTCAGAATATCTAAAATGAAAGAATTTACTTATGAACAGATAAGAACAAAGGCTCTTAAACAGGGAGTGAAAGATAATAAGGTTCACATTGGATTGTGGGCTAATCTTAATAACTATCTAAAGACAAGGAGAAAAAAGAATGGAAAGGTTACTACCTATTATATTTCATTGCAGAAACTATCTTATTAATTTACTAATATTTAAACTGACATGATAATTCATCTACCAACAGGAAAGAAGTTCCACAACAGAAAGGAAGCCAAGATATATTTTGGCACTGCCTACTATTACAAAATGGAACGTGAGAAAAAATATTTAGTGTTTACCAACAATGTTCAATCAGCAACTAATGAATATGAAGATACAATTAAAGTACTTGCAAAACAGGACAAGTAACATTAGGCAGGATTATATTAGAAAGAGATACAGGGAAGCCATCAACCATCCTCTTATTGATTTTACAATGAGAAGTCTTTACTGCATCCTACCCATAGACCGCCCCAACTTTATAACATTGTCCCACCTCTTTATGAAAGTGGATTTGGATATTAAAGTGAAAGGATATTATATCAAGCTCTTATTGATAGCAGAAGATAACAAGATATTGCTTTCTCTTAATAAGTTGGCTGACAAATTGGGAATGGGTAAGAAAAATGTAGAAAGTTACAATCTGGATTTATATAGTGCAGGTCTGTTAAAATTCATACCCAAAGGGATAGAACTTACTCCAAAGGAACTATTATTAAACAATGATATAGCCAAACAACGTAAGGAGTGGAATCCAATCAACTCAAAAAACGTGGTTAAGATAGCTTTCAAGTCCAAATAACAGGCAAGCAGGATTTTTCGTACTGTTTATTAATATATTAAGAGATGGTACGAATAATCCCCAACTAACCTCAAATCCACTTGACAAGCACCTAATGCCCAAATTCTTTAATAGCAAGAAGCATATTAAGAGAATAGATGTTGGATAATCAATTTGTTTTTTCTTTATTTAGCCCTACATTTGTAGATACATAAAAAGAATATTCATGGAACAACTCTGCTACATACACTTTGAGCTTCTTAATCATAAAACCCAAGAAGGTTATTGGGCTACAGATAAGGGATTACGAGTTAAACACTTGCCAGAAGTTATATTAGAATCCAGAGGGAAGACAGCTACAGGATTTTATAATGAACAAACTCAGCGATTCAGATTCTTCAACTACAGCGAACAAGATTGGAATGTCTTGTTTCAAGAATATATATTCCATGATAAGATTACAGATAAGTTTTACTACTTATACATTTTAAGAATACTATATGCAATCAACACATCCAAATTCCAGCCAGAAGCATTTAAAAAAGCTATTCACAAACAGATAACTGACTACCCTACCATACAGGCATGGTTCATAAAAGACTTATATAAATACATTTCATTCGCATCTCTTAATAGGCAAGAGCTTATCTTGCCCATATTAAACGAGTTTGGCTATGATTTTAAAGTGATAGAGCCACAATTACTCACTGATGCAATAGACTTCATTGGAGATTTCCTTATTTATAGAGGATTAGGAATATTCAATCAATTCAGACTTATATTCAACAGAATTCAGCAATGGAAGAAAGAGAAATCAGACTATCATTTAGAGCATATTACATCTAAAGCACACAATGAAATCATTCAACTAATGCTATGGCTTAATGATTTGCATAGAATGGTAGATATAAGCGTTATTGAGAAATACTTCTACTATTTAGGAATGAATATCAGAACACTTATAATAAGAAAGCTATTTGAAGAACATAGGAATAAGAACTACTCAATAAACATAGGCTTCTTGGAAACCTTATTAAACTCCAAGCGTAAACTATTGGCTGACTATCAAGCCGCATTGTTCGGTTTAAAAACAGAAGTAAATCCCTCATTGGAAATACTCATAGATGCCATTAAAAACTATACAGATAAAAAGACATTCCTAACCCTTAATGGAGTTATTGACATAGCTATACAGCAGTCTGGAAGTAAGAAAGTAAAGATAAACTTAAATTCCCAGCGATTATTTGACATCTGCAATGGTGGACTACGGATAAATCCAAAGTTTAATGGCTTTCTTCTTGTTGAATACCAAATGACCCCCAATAGCACATTGGCTTTAGATAATTTTAGGGAACATACGGCTACAGTTATCAGCAGGATAAGAAATTTAAAAGACTTATCTTATGACGATATTGACTATGTGGAATCACTAATTAATGAATTGAATGACTGCATGGATGACTTACCCAAACTTCTATCGCTTTTAAAAAATAAATACCCAGATAATACTTGGAATACGAAAGGTGCAGATGAAATAAGTAAATGCCTTATGCCAGAACTTCTAACCATAAACAAGGCAAGATTCACTTTAAGCCCTTCCATTGATACATTCTCTAATAAGGAGGAAATAAAGGCTAATATCATCAATATTCTAAACGAATGGACTGAAAGCGACTGTAAGGATGAATGGGTTATCCCTGTTCAGAACAAGGAGCTTATCAATAGAATCATGAAGGGCTTTTACATCCAAAATACAGGTGAAACCCATCCACCATTTTACATAGATTGGAGAGACATTTACAAGAACCTTAAAAGCAACTTACCCAGACCTACCGATATTTGCTACGGGAATTTATCTGACAAGAGACATCATATTACCAATAAAAGTTTTGTCTGGTGTAAACATCAACCATGTTTTAGAACCGCTATTGAATATAAACAATCATGGCAGGATTATAAGCTAACAGATATGCTTAACATCTTAGGGCATAATATCACAGAGGATAAGGGATGCGGTTTCATTGCAGACGGAGAATATAATAGGTTTGTTGATGTAGTGCTTAAAGCCCAGAAAGTTGTAGATAAACTCCAATGCAAAGAATGTGGTCATATTCTATTCCCAGTCAAACGTAGTACAGGAAACGATTCCAATGAATACACATATTATTATTGTGAAAATGCACAATGTAAGGAATACCATCAAGAAATCTACATTAATCATTGCTTTAATTGCAAAGATGGAATTATTGATTCCAGAGAAAGTAAAAGATGTCCCAATGGATTGTGCATTTGCCCAGAATGTTTAACCTGCTGCTCTAATGATTTTTTTGACAGAATGGCTAATAAATACCTATCCTCTAATAGACTTGTTCCTCAATGGATTAATAATAGGTTAGGAAAAGGACATAAAGACCTACATACATTGTTTTGTCCAAAATGTGGAACAGAGTTTGACGATACGCATACAGAGTGCCCTTCATGCCATTATAAGTGGAAAATTGCTAACTACAAAAGAAGAATATAATATAAGCGGACAACCATACTACTATTTTATCCCCCCCTCATGGCTCTTAAATAAAAAGAATGCTTTAGAAATGCAGTCTGATAGCTGACAGGAATAAGCATTCTTATTAATCCAAGAACAGGCACGATGCACTATTGCCACAGCCTATCAATAATTTACTAATGCTCCTCATTTCCTTTGAAAGAATCTTTAGGGAAAGACATAGGACAGCCTAAGATACAAGCGAAGAAATCACTTGTGTTTTAGGTCTGTTCCTATTAAATCCATTCAATCAATAACCATTTAATTCAATTTCATTATGAGAGATTTAGTAATTATGCCAGCTATGGCACAGCGTAGAGAATCATTAAACATGGGTGAGTTTGCAGAAGAAGCAATCATTGTGGAAGAAGTAGCAGCACCCAAGAGAGTAAACCATTTCATTGAAGCAAACACGCAGGAAGTAACCTTGCATCATCTGAAACATGACTGCATTACTCCTGTGTTCTCTAAAGACAATGAACTGACCATTAATCATGCTGCATTTGTGGAAACCATACAGGATGCAGCACAATCATTCTTTAACGGTGAGAGTGGAACAGGCAGATATTCGTGTGAGCCACATTATTAAAGGAAGAATCCCTGAAGCTATCCATAAGCCAGCCAACCAACTGTTGGAATCTGACAAGACTATCTACTATGAAAGGGCGGCTTTCAGCATTGACATTCCAACCATTTATGAAACTGTTGGAGGAAACAAGCTGAATCTTTCCATCGTAGGCGTAAGGGCATACAATCAGATGAATCTTTATTCAAAGAAAGTTCCAGAATTGTTTAGACTTGCAATAGGCTTTAAAAACCAAGTCTGTTGTAACATGTGCATCTTTACCAATGGTTACAAGGATGATTTGAGAGTAAGCAACACAACAGAACTCTATCGTGCAGCGTTGGAACTGTTTGGGAACTACAACCCTGCCAAGCATCTTTATCTAATGCAGCAATTAGGCGACACTTCCATGAGTAAACACCAGTTCGCACAGATATTGGGCAAGATGCGACTTTACCAATGCCTGCCAACAGGCTACCAAAAGGCATTGCCAAGAATGTTGCTTACTGACACGCAGATTAATTCTGTGGCAAAGGCATACATCAATGACAATAACTTTGGCGGCTTTGGGAGCGAGCTTAATATGTGGAAGTTCTATAACCTGCTTACAGGAGCTAATAAGTCAAGCTATATTGATTCATTCTTAGACCGTTCATTAAATGCTACTGAAATGGCTTTGGGAATCAATGCGGCTTTACATGGAGACGAGCGTTACAAATGGTTCATTGATTAGAATGATAAAAAACATTGCTATTATATTAATAGAGCTAATATAAATTATACTACCTTTGCATTATGAGAATAGAAGAAATTAAAACTAAAATAGGTAGTCCATATTATGAAAATGAGTTCGGATTACTTTATAATATGGATTGTAGAAAAGGATTAAAGCTATTAAACGATACCTGCTTTAATTCAACAATAACCAGTCCTCCCTATAACATAGGGAAAGAATATGAAACTGTAATGCCTATCGGTGACTATATAGACTGGCTTACCGATATTATTAAATTAATTCATAAATTAACTGTACCTACAGGAAGTTTTCTGTTAAATGTCGGTTATTTAAATTTCCCCAATAAAGGAAAGGCTGTCCCTATACCCTATTTATTATGGGATAAAATACCTTTCTTTTTACAACAAGAAATCGTTTGGAATTATGGGGCAGGAGTTTCAGCTAAACGTTTTTTATCTCCAAGAAATGAGAAAATATTATGGTACATCAAAAATGAAAAAAATTACACTTTTAATTTAGACGAAATTAGAGACCCAGATGTAAAATATCCTAATCAAAAGAAGAATGGAAAATTAAGATGTAATTCTATTGGAAAAAATCCATCTGATGTTTGGCAAATAGCTAAAGTTACTTCAGGAACAAACAGAGCTTCCGAAGAAAGAACTGCTCATCCAGCCCAGTTCCCAGAGGATTTAATTAAAAGATTAATTTTAGGTTTTACTAATAAGAATGATATAATATTAGACCCATTTATGGGGTCTGGCACTGTTGGAGCTGTTGCTATAGAATTAGGACGAAAATTTATCGGTTTTGAGATAAATTCTGACTATTGTGAAATAGCCCAAAAAAGGATACAAACAAAATATGATGAAAAAAAAATGCGATTATTTTAATCGCATTTTTTATATATAGTAATTAATTTATTCTTATCTGCATTAGTTGATAATCTTGCTTGTTGTCCAGTAGCTGCTTTTTGGGCAATCCAATCACTGTGCTCCAAATATCCAAATCTTATCTGTAATATTTGGGGCGTGGGATTAGACTCTGAGAACTTCTCAAAGTTAATTCCAATATAATATCCATTTTTATCTTTCTCTTCAGAAGAAGATGACGGTTGTGCGTAACTCCGATTAGCAAAAATTTGCGTAGGATGTGAAGATGCTTTAATTTCAATTCCCATTTGAGGATTAATAATATTATGTACATCCTTTTCTTTTTTTGCTTCCCCAACTTTATACTCTTTAGGATATTCAAGAGATAAATAGTGTGCAACTAATTCATGAAGAAAAAAGCTCATTATTTGTGGAGAAGGGAAAATGTCTTTTCCTATTTTGAAAGACCCCATTTGAGAATTAAAAATATCATCCCATGCCTTAAGAACGATAGGTACGATTTTTTCTTTAAGAGGATGTGCCTTAATTAATTCCTCCGTTTTACTCTTCCAATCTTCTACATTTAATCCGTTATAAGGTGAACTCATAGTTGTTTTTTTTTCAAAGGAACAAAAAATATATGATATACCAATAAAAATATTCACTTTTATTCGTTTCATTATAAAACAGAACATTATGTCACTCAAATATTCAACGACAACTGCGGACTATCTTGTTTGGTCTGACGCTATGAACCTCATAAGGAAGTTGGCGAAAGACGAGAATTATAAAATCTCTCTTCTTATAGCTTTGGGATGCTTCACAGGATTAAGAATATCTGATATTCTATCTCTAAGGTGGAAGCAGATATTAGGTACTGACGAGTTTACAGTAATTGAGCAAAAGACAGGCAAGGTAAGAACTATCAGACTAAACCCACAATTACAACATCATATTAAAGAGTGCTACGAGCATATAAATCCAGTTGGAATCAATGCACCAATTCTTATAAGTCAGAAAGGCACTATCTTCACAGTTCAGAGAATTAATATCATTCTTAAAGAGGTGAAGAAGAAGTACAGGTTAAAGATTAAGAACTTTAGCTGCCATTCTCTTAGAAAGACATTTGGCAGACAGGTCTATAACATGAACAGTGATAATGCTGAACTTGCTTTAGTAAAGCTGATGGAACTGTTCAACCATAGTTCTGTTGCCATTACTAAAAGATACTTGGGATTAAGGCAGGAAGAGATTCTACAGACTTTGACTGTTTGAGCTTCTAATAATTGGGACAGGATTATTAAGATTCATCTTTATAGTGGTCTGAATGATTCTGTCCCAAATCAATAGAATATTGAGCTTAGATACATCTAAAGTCCAATCTTGGCAGTTTGGCATTTCAGCCTTATAGAAGTAGTTCAATTCCATAAGTTTACAGAGTTTATAACTATTTCAACTCTTATAAGCCATGTTACAGGTAGCACTTCTTGAATATCCAATAATATGCTGACTTAAAGATGATTATTCAAGGTGGGTAAGAATATTCAGAATTTAGTCCTTATATGGGGAGAAGTGAATTTGATGCCCATATGGATTTAGGGAGTTAGATGCAACTCTGATTAAATATCTCATTCAGACTATGTTTGAGAGCATAGAATTTACTATTAATCCACACTTCATACCTAATGATTTAAAACCTTTTGTTACCTTTGCACCAATTCCAACGAACTAATGAGATAGGGAGTTGGAAGGACATATTTAACGAAAGGTGTTATTGAAATTATCTTCTACATTCAAACTTCGCAACTTTGATATTGGCACGAAGATGATAGCAATAGCACCCACACATTTGATATATATTCATCGCTTAGGTGAACTATATACCCTTTGGTGTGGGGCTATTGTTTTATCCGTGCCAAAGGTAATGCGAAGACCTGAATGTAGGATAGAACAAATATAGCTTCCACACCTTTTTTATTTATAATTCATCGTAGGAAGCAGATGAGCATAACATTTTAATTATGAAGCACAGATTATTACTGTTCTTATCAATGCTGTTTATAACCACTTATATCAATGCTCAAAATGAAATTACAGGCTTCTTAGGAATTAAATTGGAAGACAAGCCTTATGTAGCCATAGATAAGTTAAAAAAAAGATACTCTAATGTAGAATGGAAATTTCCTTGCATTCATTTGGATAATGTCACATTTATTGATACAAGATTTGACAATTTGACTATAACCTTTAAAAATGAAAAGCTTGTGGAAGCAAAATTTACACTCTCTGATTTTGTATCTGTAGCTGACAACCCTTTTAAGGATAGAGCAACTTTACTTAACGAAGCCAAATCAAAGCAGAATCAGATTGCAAATAGGTTCACACAAACATTTAATAGTTTGGGTAATGCATTTTGTTCTAAATATGGTAATCCAGCAGTTTCTTCTGAAGGTAATGCAATATGGAGAGATACAAATTCTAATTCTATAACTCTAAATGTCACCCTTAATAATTCACAAGATGAACTGGGAGTACATTTTGACGGTATATTGACAGTTACATATAGAACTGCAACCACAAACAATGATGAATTTTAAAAACTTAAACATACAGAATAATGAAAACATTTAGATTATTAGCGACCTCATTATTGGTTGCATTAGGCATGGGAATTAGCTCTTGTGGGGATGATGAATTAGAGGTAAGTCCACCTTTAAACAATGTAGAACAAATGTGCTTGGAATATGGAATTGCAGACTATCAGAATATTGAATTACTAAGTCTGTTTAAGCATGGAGATAACACTGCTATAAATATAGGACAAGCTAATTTCTCTGGATTAAGGGATAATAAGCTATGGCTTGCATCATTCAATATAGAGGATAAATCTCCGATTATAAATTGGACTGACGAGTCACCATTTAATAGAAATCGTAGAATTTACAAAGGCTATGGAGAATATGAAGATGTTACAATTCAACAGATAACTCTATTGCAAGCAATGCCATTCAATCAAGATTTTGTAGCATCATTAAGTTACAGCTTTGGGAAAGATTATAGCTACCACGCCTTACTGTTTAAGCAAAGTTCGCAAACAAAAGAAGTGCAACTCAAAGATAGTGGATTTGGCATAGGTGCATGGTACGAAAACTCTATCATAAATGGTAAATGCTGTTATTCGTTGTCTGGAGATACTATCTATATAGCAGAGAAAGGTTTTGGATATTCCAATGTAGGAGTTCTCTATACTTCTGAACTTTTATCTTATGAAGAAGCAATCTATAGTCATAGAGATAATAAAGGCTTCTTCGTGGGTAAAAGAAGTTTTAAATTGGGAGAGGATTTATGGCATATCCAAGTACCACAGCTTAACGATGAACCTGCTGATGCCAAGATTGAAGTCAGTGTAGAAGATAAATCTACGCCAGTTTGGAAGTTTAATGTCAATATTATACATTATGATGGAACTAAGAAGAATGTAACATTTGAAGTAGATACTGATAATGGTACAATCAAAGGACAGGATGATTATGCTTCTCTCATTATAGGCAAATGGAAGATGACAAGTGGTAATGCTGTTGCTACCCATGTTACTTATAAGAATGATGGCACATTTGAATATACAAGTACCGAGAATCCTTTATATAATGAAGTGGGCAAGTACAAGATAGACGGTAACAAACTCTATGAAATGTTTAGTGATGAAGATGAATGGATTATCAGTGATATTCTGTTACTTAATTCAATGACCTTATCAGTGCAGGAATTGGAAGCAGACGGAGTTACACCCACAGGTCAGAAGTACTCTTATCAGAGAGTGGAATAAAGAACTTATTCATACTAAAAGTAGGCAGCATTTGAGGAAACTCTTATGCTGTTTTCTTTTTTATATAAGCACTACGAATGTTACATACTAACAACCCAATTCTTTGGAATATAGGAAACTAATATTTAACTTTGTACCGTAGGTTTAGCTGTTGACTAATTGTTGACTGATAAACTTCCAATGAGATTATTAATACGTTGACATATTGCAATTTAATAGGATGAAATTTAGAGCCTCATAATCTGGAGGTCCCTGGTTCAAGCCCAGGCTGGTCCACAAACTAAAAGGC
>OGZB01000269.1_pt1 | contig 31698 bp, 31 predicted proteins | sample 1576691 | NCBI WGS metagenome assembly OGZB01 (sample SAMEA3541479, study PRJEB24748) | human gut metagenome | biome: human gut; feature: human-associated habitat; material: faeces | place: China | collected 2012
GACATTGATAACGAACTAGATTATGTTTTTTTAGATGAAATTTTATATCAATCATTTAATGGAACTGGCTTAAAGATAGTTGCTATTTTCCCCTTCCCCCGCTACCAGGTTTAAAATCTTCAAGTGTATACAAATATGTTTATGCATAATATGGTTTTTGAAAAATATTTCCTTATTTTTGCACAAATATATAGAATCTCTTTTAGCCATATTGTATGTATCATTTCACATACAGGAAATACACCCGTTATATGTTTGTGCGTATTTACAGAATAAATAGTTGCAAAATTCTTACTTGCATATCCGAACCAGATATGTTACATTTAACTCATCAAGCATATATATTTCTTTATCTGCAATTCAAGCAATCTTATATTCTAATTATTAATCTGAGAAATCTTATGCTTATCCAACTTGGCAATATGAAAGAGCAGGAGATTCTCAGAAAAGCCAGATTCTCCTGTCAGAAAGGGGAGAATTATGGGGAATTTAATGAGGGTGCGGAGAAATCACAAGGACACGCTGTTCCGGATGCTGTTCAGCACAAGGGAGAATCTGCTGAGTCTGTACAATGCAGTGAATCATTCGCATTATACAGATCCGAAAGAATTGGAGATTGTGACGCTGAAAAATGCTGTATATATGAATATGAAAAACGATCAGGCATTTTTGCTGGATATGCAGTTAAACTTATATGAACATCAATCGACATGGAATCCGAATATGCCACTGCGTTTTCTGTTCTATGTGGCGAAAGAGTACCAGATGCTGGTCCGGAACCAGACCTTGTACGCATCGGCATTGGTGGAACTGCCGACACCGCATTTTGTAGTATTCTACAATGGAGAAAAAGAGCGGGAGGCGGAGGCTGCTAATAGCGGATGCCCCCAGCAATGATTATATCTGCTAATAACTGCTATAAAACATAACATTTTATATACAGTTGCAGAATGAGGCTGTATTCCGTCATTTTAAATTCTACGGATACAGCCTCATATCTTGGTAATTTTATGAATATACTAAAACAAGTCTATTAGACACACATTATATATTGCGTTTGTCGCAGGAATCGAGGATTGAATGGCGAAACAATTACCTGTTACTGAATTTGATATTCTTACACTACCCGGCTACCTTCAATTATTTAAAGCCCTCATTCCTTTTATGGAATACGGTATGCAAAAAAAGCTCTCTATGCTTATAAGGGCAAATGAATTAAAACACACATTAAGCTTCTACAACTCTCCCTATAGCTGTAACACATTTAAAACATGTAGTAATAGTTCAGGAATAAATGCTAACACTTCCCTTAATGATATACTTAATAATGAAGCTATTATGAAAACCATTCTGGCTTACTGCCCCGACAACATTGAGCAGTTAATAAACACTTATCGGAACTTTTCCAAAATGTCTGATATGTTTGGTATGATGGATATGTTTAACAATGCCAGTTCTAATGAATTTAACAATAATAATTCTAATGATAATTCTGAATTTAATAATTTTAATAATAACACTGGCTCTGGTGAATTTAACAATATAAGCATTAATAATATACTTAATTCTTCGCAGAAGGATATGTACAATGAATATATTAAACAGCTTGATAAGCTGGACTTTAATGATGGCAATAATTATGGAAGTTCCAATAATAATTAACTGTTATAAATGACTTCTGTATTACATATTTATATTTGTAATTATTATTCTCAATCAGAAATGGAGATTTATATGTCAGAAAATGATTTTCGCAAACAACTACTTTTAAATGAATTCAAAACTCTTTCCAAAGGTAAGAATAAAGAAGAAATCGTTCCGCTTATATTTGCATTAAGCCAGAAGGCTAAGCAGGCAGGAATAAAGTTTACAAGACAGGATTGCGAGCTTATATATAAGCAGATTGTGCCTGGGAGCAATCCGCCAGAAGGGTGATATTGGATACCTTGAAATGTAGATTCTCTATTACTTTCTTATAAAAATGACATACGAACGACAATAAGCCGAGGGTGGTGGCACAGGGGCAGTGCCCTCGGCTTATCGTCTGATATACTCTGTATTCAATGTTTAATATCACTTATCTGCTTATTTTCATTATTCCAAATATATAATAATATCAACTTCAAATTTCCCGTTTTTATATGATTTAATCATTGAGCCATCATATTTATCAACGATTCTTTTTATACTATCCAGACCATAGCCATGATTATCCTTATCATCCTTTTTACTTATGATATGTCCATCAATCTTGTTTATACTGCCATCATATAAATTGGACATAGAAATATGTATCATTCCCACAGTATATTTAATATCCATACTTACTTTTGAATTATCCAATGCATTTTCCAATGCATTATCAAGCAGATTACCAAGTATAATATTTACATCATATATGTTTATTTCAAGATTTTCTGGTATTGCAACTGACACAGCCAGTTCAAGGGACTTATTCATATATTTTTCAGCATAAAAATTTAGAATTCCATCGAAGGCTTCATTACCTGTATTATATATATTTTGTGCATTTATAATCTCATCACTTATCTGATGCAAATAATCTTTTGCCTGCTGAATTTTATCCTTCATAAGCAAATCATTTATTTCTCTTATATGGTGTTTCATATCATGCTTTATCGTCCTGATTTTTCTATTGTTTTCAATATCACTTCTTATCTGATTCTCGTATATATTCATCTGCTGTTTTAATTCAAGATTTTCTCTTTCATATAGAAAACGGTCAAGCATAGACATATAAAAAATATATAACATCAAATTAAAGCTCAATATAATAATACTGATTGTAAGCACCGCAATTCTTGAAACCACCATATCCTTATATACAACATACAATACTGCAATACTTAATAATGCCGAATATAACAATAAATACCATTGTCCTGACAAATCAATGCTGCCTTTTCCCTTAAAAGCATTTTTAATGCCTATTACAACTATATAAAAAAACAATACAGAAATAAATGAACTGACAATATCATAATTATTAGAATCCGGTGCTTCATATAATAAAAAAGAAGCTAACAAATCTATTACAAACATAATTGCATAAAGCATTATACTTAATAATAATTTTTTCTGGAACTTTCCTCTAAAACTACCAGATAAAAATATTATTCCTGCAACTGTAACTATTAAATTAACCAAAACATTATGAAACACCAGATAACTTAATAATGTAATAATATATGTAATAACACAACTTATAATATTTCGTCTTAAAGAATGTACATTTAAAAATATTTTAAAATATTCCAAAATAATATATATTCTCACAAATTCAGTAACTCCAGATACAACAACATCCTCTAATTGCATCATCCATTACCTCCACGTTTGTTATATTCTATCATTTTTATATTAAAAGCATCTTTGTATTTTCTTCCAATATTGATACAATCCCCATTATCCATTATACAAGAATCCTTTTTAAACATTCTTATATGCCTTACATTAATTATGAACGACTGTGCAACCATAACATAATTAAACGGAAGCTTGTCTATAAGTTCTACTAACTTCCCAACAAATATTCTCTCTGTTCCATCACTACATATTATTTTTATATGCTTTCTGTCGCTTTCAAAATACACAATATCTCCATAATGAATTTTATTTTTTATTCTATTGTATTCATACACAAAATAATTATTGTCTTGTTCATCCAATTCCAATAACTTTGAAACATTATTAATAACCTTTTCTTTATCAATAGGTTTAATTATAAAATCATATGGATGAATTTTAAACAATTCCATTGCATAATTAGTTTTTGATGAAACATATATTATGTGCATAGCATAATTATTTATATCATTGCGTATATATTCTCCTACATAAATTCCATTATAATTCGGCAACTCTATATCAAGAAATAATAAATCCACTTTTACTTTTAAAGGAACATCTCTCATAAAATCTTCTGCACAATTCCATACATTTACCTGAACATTCAGACCTGATACCTTAAAATAATCAATTAAAATATTTTCTAATTCTGAACACGTTGAATTCTCATCATCACATATGCCTATCTGATAAATCATTCTTTTTTATCCCCTAATCCTATTTTCAATAAACCCAGCCAATACTAAAATTGCAACAATCATCATTGAAATTGCAATTATTCCACTCCAATATTCATTAGCTTTAATTAATAATAGCACAAATATTACTACTTCACTACTCAAAAAAATTCTCACTTTATTACGAAGATATTTTCTCTCTGATTTTGTTAATTCATTATTAGCATTATCAACAGGTGCTAAAAAATATATTATAAGTACTGAAACAATACAAATTGCTATTTGAACACCATTATATATTTTATAGCTTTTAATGACCATTAATCCTGCTGAGTATATTACACACGATAAAACTACACACGACCTCTGACTATTCGTATGATAACCTCCAGCATATTGTCTCAACACAATAATTGAAATTAGAAATATAATACCTTCTTTTAACATTCCTAGAACGGCTGATATTATAATAGCTGTTATAAATGCCATAATTGTTGATATCATCATATCTATTCCAAATTTTACTATTGCTTTTTCATCTTTATCAATGTGTGTATTATTTTCAATAAATTTATTGATATTTATATTCACTCACCTCACCCTACTCAAAATAGTATAAATATACATCTTCTAAATCAATATCACTGTCTGTAATAACTGCTTCCTCTGGTAATTCATCACCCACTATTCTAAGAGCAAGCCCCTCTTTTCTTTGCCTTATATTGCCTATCTTATATTTATTTTGAAGCATTTCAACTTCATCAATACAGCATTTTATCTCTCCAACCTTTCCTGACATTGCTTCTATAAGTTCAATTGGTGTGCCCTGCGCAATTATCTCACCCTTTTTTAGCAGCAATACACAATCTGCAATACATTCTATATCACTTACGACGTGTGTTGCAAAAAGTATAATTTTATCCTTACTTAACTCTGCTATGTAATTTCTAATATTTATCCTTTCCTTAGGGTCAAGCCCTGCTGTTGGTTCATCAAGTATAAGTATCTTTGGATCACCCAGAAGTGCCTGTGCAAGAAGTACCCTTTGTTTCATACCACCAGAAAAGCCGCCTATTTTCTTATCTGCCACATTGGCTAAATTAACTATTTCAATAAGTTCATCTATCTGCTGCTTAACTGTTTTAATTACAGCATTTCCATTTTCATCAATCGTGTTTATTTTCTTTATTCTTTTAATCTCTGCCATATACTTAAGAAATGCTCTTGGGGAAAAATCTTCATAAAACCCCTGTTGCTGTGGCATATATCCTACAATTGCTCTAAAACTTTTACCTAATTTAAGAATATCTGTCCCTTGTACACTTTCTCCTTGTTTTTCAAAGCCGTCGCACTCATTATATAAAATACTTCCACCATTTTTCTTATCTCTTGACACATTATCCGTAATCAGATTTATCATCGTAGACTTACCTGCTCCATTAGCCCCCAATATTCCATATATGCCTGGCTTAAAGGTATAACTAATCCCTTTAAGTGCCTGTACTGTTCCATATGTTTTTCTTAAATTATTTAGAATTAATTCCATATTCCCCTCCTAATACATAAACAATAACCATTATAGCAATTATCATCAATGTTAATACTCCACCAAACATTACAACAGTGTATGAAGCTTTCCAATAATAAAAAAATGAAATAAGCTTAATAACTGATAAATACGAAAATAATTTTATGCCTATTAAATCCAATATTGATGGAATAAGAACAATCAGGCTGACTAAAAAACTCACCTGATAACTAAACAATCCTGTTGTTACATAACTAAAAACTGCTACTGAATTAATTAATACAATTTTATATAAAATATCCAGCACAACCACTCCCAATATCGAAACATTAAATGGATAATCTGAAAATGCCTGTATACTATGTATTCCTACACTTAAGTCATTTATCTCATATATATTAAATAATTTATTATAATAGCAGATATATACCAGACACACGATACCAGAAAGTATTACACAATTAATTACAGCCTTTTTTATAAGCCACCTTTTTCTTTCCTTACAGGCTCTTATATTCATAATCATATTATTCTTTTTTTCAAATGAAATCAGACCCGCATTAAGATATAATCCTAAAACAGTCAATAATAATGCTATTATTTCCTGATTAAAGAACTGTCTTTTAAAAAATGGACTTTCATACTTATACTGGCTTACCGTCGATACATTAAAACCATTTTCCTTTTTATCAATTATGTACTGCAAATAATTTATTTTTTCTTGTGTTAATTCCTCGTTAAACTTTTTATTAAAATCCGAACTATCTGTATCAGTATTTTCTATTTCTAACTGTTCCATACAATTCTTAAGCTCGTCTGTTGAATCCATTTTATGTTCTTCACAAAATGAATACATCGCACTATTCTTTATGTCATATTTAAGTCTTGTTCCATAATTAATATTTAAAAGTATTATTGCTATGAAAACCATAACAATTATAGTTTTCTGATATAATATAACTTTCTTTAATTCAAAATAAAAAACCGGCAGCTTTGATTCTATATACCTTATACGACACATCAGCTTCTCCACTACCTTCTCTATAATACCTGTAGAATCACAAGGATGTTTTTTAATATATGTATATATTAATAAAATGCAGCCTGCAAATATAATAATACCGCTTATTATATATTGTGATTCCTTTGAATCCATAATAAATGAATTATATCCCCAGTTATCATTCTTAAACCATATATTATTCCCCTCAAATATATTATACAAATTAAAATATCTAAGAAATCTATAAATACTTTTAACATCAATTAATCTATATAATAACATTTCAATGAGGTTAATTATAATAACAGCCACTATTCCAACATTCTTATTTTTAAACAGGTTTAATATGCCCCACATCATAACAGCCCAAGCAAAAAAAGCAACTGTATTCTGAATACACACAATCAACAAATACAACATTCTATTTGTGCCATATGAACATAACTGTAACTCCAAAGATGATGCCGCGCTATTAAATACATTTTCTATACCACCATATCTAAACAATGCTATACTTGATATAACACCATAATTAACAATTACAAATGTAAATATAAACAGCAGCAATATAAATATTCTCTTTATCAATAACTTCAATCTTCCATTTCTGGAAGCATAAATTATCATCCCACCATTTTCTTTTTCATTAAAAAAGCTGAATATAACAACTAAACAACCGATACCTGTAAACCAATAAATATATTTATAGTCTTTAATCTTCATAAGCCATAAATCATTATCTAATTTCACTTCATATCCCAATGCTTTTATCAAATCATTTTTTGACTTTATTAATTCCAGATATGACCTGCTGTTTTTTTGAGAAAATAATGAACTTTTTTGAACATCTTTTATTTTATCTATACTGTTTTGTGTTCTCTCCTTATAATTCTTCACATAATCAAGACGTTCTAAAAATATTTTTCTTGCCTCTTTAAAATCTTCATCACTGACTTGTGGATTTTCTTGTAAATAATTTTTAGACATCTCTGTAATGCTTATATTGTCATTATAGCTATTAACCAGATTCCTATAAATAATCTCCTGTTCACTAATTTTGTTTCCCATAATGAATAATATCGCATTTAATATAATCATTAATCCAAAAATACATAATCGTTTCTTATTAAATACTCTTAATAACTCCATATATACCCCCTCTTATTTAAGCTTAAGGCGGATACATAAATAGCACCCGCCTTGAAACTAATTACCATAACTGCTAATCACTTGAATATTTCCATTCAAATCATCATTAAGTGCCATACATAAAACTGCATATGTAGCAATGTCTCCATTTCCGTGTATAGGTTTTACGTTTTTATCAACAAATCCTTCGACATCCTGTTCTCTAATTCTAAGAAGAACATTATATTGGTCTACTCCATATATAACTAAGCTTGTAGGATTTTGCATATCACCACAATCAAATATATGCTGACCACTTATTTTCCCTTCCATATTCATTCTGACTAATCTGATAGATCCTTCAAATGATTCCATACAATAAATATAGCCATCATATGCGACAAGTGAGTAAATTGATTTACACGATGGTTCACTATATATGCTTGTAATTCCACTCTCATTTATACGATAAATTTCAGTTCCACCATTTCCAACAATATACAGGGAATCTCCATATGCACAGCATATACCACTTTGTACAGGCCTTGCTTCTCCTGTCGCTTTACCAAGCAAATCAACATTTTCATTAGATGTATTATCTACCAATGTTACAAATTCGTGAGTTTCCAGATTATATTCATACACTTTATATTTAAGAATTTTCTGTTTTGACACCCATCTGCTTATATATCCAGCAACATAAAATATTCTATTTTCACTAACACATACTTTTCCGCCCGAACCTGAACCAAAAAGATCATAATCCATCGCAAATTGAAATGAACCTAAAGTTTCTGAAGCAGACTTCCCATCAATTGAAATTCTTTTACAATAAACTGTCGTATGATAATCATTATCTGCTAATTCATTCGCATTTACAGGCTTTACCGAGAAATAGTATAAATACCCATCATATATTGCCATTGTTCCTTCCGCATTCACACTTGGCATGCCAAGTACTTCCCCATCCTCAGTAATCTTGCATATTTTTTTACGATTAAAAAAAGCCTGATCATACTGAACAAGATAATCTCCACTTTCATCACGTTCAATAATGTATATATATCCATCAATATACCATAATTGATTGCCTAGCCCCTTAACAGTTACTCCTGCAAGATCTAATGGATCATAATTATGTTCATCCAGCAAATATGCATTACAGTTTTCATCTTTATGTTCACAATTAGCATTACTGCAAACCACTGTTGCAATATTATTATTAATATCATAAAACCATAAAATTCCATTCATTAAATAATAATATCCGTTTTCACTATATGCACTCCTTGACTTTTCTGATACCTGCGACTTATCAGCATTAAATTCATAGCTGGTCTTAACTTCGGTATCATCTTCTTGTCCGCTATTTCTAGTAGTACACCCTGTTAATAATAACGAACATATAAGCATAATAGCAATTGTCTTATAATATCTCTGCATATGTATTAATTTCTCCATATTCATCCACCGAATTTTCTTTGCAATGCTTGCAACTTGTTTATTGATTTTTGCTTCCATATAACTTCTCCTTTCATAATATGATAGAAACATATCTCTACGATTTCTTCTTTGATTAATTTACCACTATTATCAGCATTTGTTTTATATAGGGTATAACTTACATACAAAAAGGTACAATTAACATTTTAATACGACATAATTCAACATTAAAAAAAGCATATGGGAAATGATATGTATCCTCCTTACTGGTCTGTCCAGTAAGAAGAATATATATCAAAATTTCCCATATGCCTTAAAATATAATTCAGTAATAAATCAACTATGTTTAATACAATTTATTTTGCCACAATATTAACAATCTTACCAGGTACATAGATTTCCTTAATTATGTTACCTGTAATCTTGCCTTCTACTGCCTTTTTAGCCTTTTCAAGGACTGAATCCTTAGCTTCATCAACTGCTATAGATATAGTTCCTTTAACCTTACCATTAACCTGGACACCTATCTCTACAGTATCTTCCTTGCAGGCTTCTTCATCGTATGCTGGCCAGCTTTCATATGCTATAGTATCATCATGTCCTAATACACTCCACATTTCTTCACCAGCGTGTGGACATATACATGAGAACATCTTTATGAATCCTTCAGCATATTCCTTTGAGCATCTGCCAAGCTTAGTTGCAGCATTCATAAATATCATCATCTGGCTGATAGCTGTGTTAAAGCCAAGTTTTTCAAAGTCATCTGTAACCTTCTTAACTGTCTGGTTATATACCTTTTCAAGCTCTTTAACATCCTCATCAACAATGTTACCCTCAGTTGTAAAGAAGTTCCATACCTTACCAATGAATCTTCTTGCACCTTCAACACCCTGCTGGCTCCAAGGCTTAGAAGCCTCAAGAGGGCCCATGAACATTTCGTAAAGTCTTAAAGTATCAGCACCATACTCGTTTATGATATCACTTGGGTTAATAACGTATTCTGGGAATCTCTTACCCATCTTGATACCGTTTGAGCCAAGAATCATACCCTGATGAACTAACTTCTGGAATGGCTCTGCAACTGGTGATATACCCTTGTCGTAAAGATATCTGTTCCATATTCTTGAGTACATAAGATGTCCAACTGCATGCTCTGGTCCACCTATATAAAGGTCAACTGGAAGCCAGTGCTTAAGAAGTTCCGGATCACAGAGTTCTTTATCATTATCTGGGTCGATATATCTCATATAATACCAGCTTGAACCTGCTGAACCTGGCATTGTTGAAGTTTCTCTCTTACCCTTAAGTCCGTTATGCTCATACTTCTTCCATTCTGTAGCATTTTCAAGTGGAGCCTGTCCATTTTTGCCCTTGTAATCTTCAAGTTCTGGTAAGATAAGTGGAAGCTCATCATCATCAAGAACGTGAATCTGTCCGTCTTCAAGATATACGATAGGCACTGGTTCACCCCAGTATCTCTGTCTTGCAAATATCCACTCTCTGAAATGGTAGTTAGCCTTTCTTCTTGCTACGCCCATTTTCTCAAGCTTCTGAGTAATAGCTTCCTTAGCTTCTTCTACTGTAAGGCCTGTGAATTCCTCTGAGTTGATAAGCTTGCAGCCCTTGCCAAGATAATCATACTTTTCAAATGCCTTTTCTGATACATCAGCGCCATCAATAACCTGTATTCTAGGAATATTGTGTGCCTCTGAGTACTCAAAATCTCTCTGGTCGTGGCTTGGAACTGCCATAACAGCACCAGTACCATAGTTAGCAAGAACGAAATCACCTATGTATATAGGAACTTTCTTGCCATTTACCGGGTTAATTGCATATATTCCTTCAAGAACACAGCCTGACTTAGTCTTGTTAAGCTCTGTTCTATCCATATCATTCTTCTTAATTGTCTCTGCAATATAAGCTTCTACCTCTTCCTTATTCTGAATTCTTGGCATAAGCTCTTTAACGATATCTCCATCTGGTGCAAGTACCATAAATGTAATACCATATATAGTTTCAATACAAGTAGTAAAGATAGAGAAATCTCCACCACCGTCAATCTTAAAGTCAACCTCAACACCTTCTGACTTGCCTATCCAGTGTCTCTGCATTTCCTTAGTAGACTCTGGCCAGTCAATATGTTCAAGTCCTTCAAGTAACTTATCTGCAAATGCTACCTGATCGATAACCCACTGCTTCATATTCTTTCTTACAACAGGGTATCCGCCACGCTCTGACTTACCGTCAATAACTTCATCATTAGAAAGAACTGTACCAAGTTCCTCACACCAGTTAACTGGCATATCTATATATTTAGCATAGCCGTCAAGGTATAACTGCTTGAATATCCACTGTGTCCACTTATAGAACTTAGGATCACTTGTTGCTAAAGTCTTGCTCCAGTCATAATCAAAACCAAGCTCCTTAAGCTGCTTAGTGAATGTTTCTATATTCTTTTCTGTAAATCCATTAGGATTGTTACCTGTCTTAACAGCATACTGTTCAGCTGGAAGTCCAAATGAATCATATCCCATTGGATGAAGTACATTATATCCCTGCATTCTCTTCATACGTGAAGTGATATCTGTAGCTGTATATCCCTCTGGATGACCTGCATGAAGACCTACTCCTGATGGATAAGGGAACATATCAAGCGCATAGTACTTTGGCTTTGAAAAGTCCCATACATCTGTTTTAAATGTTTCATGTTCTGCCCAATACTTCTGCCACTTTGGCTCGATAGACTTGGGATTATAAGTTGTTGTATTAGCCATCTTAAAACCTCATTCCTGCACCGGCTATGCTCTTCCGGTGCTTTCAATCACATATTTACTCACTTTCAAATATTATCACAATGAAAGGATTTGTCAATAACCGACCACTTTATTTAACACCTGCCAAACTTAACTACATATAATTATGCCACAATCCTACACAATATAAGCGGATAGTATGTAAAGCCATCATTTACTGTACATATCTATCCGCTCACTTAATTCTCAGCTTTAATCTGTATCTCACCTTTATAAAGGCAATACCATACTTGATCTTAATCTATTTCTTTACTTTTCCTTTAGCATTGCTTCAAGCTCAGCTATTCTTTCTAAATCTTTTGAATGTTGTTCTTCATATTGTTCCTTTTTTATACTAAACTGCTCCTTCTGGATATCTAGTTGTTTCTTCTGACTGTCTAACTGTTCCTTCTGGCTATCTAACTGCTCCTTCTGGCTGTCTAATTGTTCCTTCTGGCTATCTAACTGCTCCTTCTGGCTGTCTAACTGTTCCTTCTGGCTATCCAGTATCTTTTGTTTTTCCTGGATTTCCTTCTTCAGATTATTTTCCATCTCCTGATATTTTTTCTATATTCATCCACCATAAGTACTGCCGTATTGTGATTAAGTATTCTCAATGCCTCTGAAAACATACTTAGCACCTCCTCTGGTTTTGCAAGATATTCGTTCATCTCATCAAATATCTGCGATAATTCTGGAAATACTTTCTGGATAGCTAATGCATCTTCCACTGATTCTGTCACAAAAAGTGAAAGATATGCCAGTCTATCACGAAGCATATCAGAAGTCAATGGTGTATCATACATGCTCTCATCATAATCATATTTCGTAATATTAACGTTTCCTTTTATAATATCAGAATATCTGTATTTTCTAAATGTGTCAAGACTAATCATATGAAAGTGCTGTAATAATGGGAAATCTATCTGAGTATTGAAACGTGTTGTTCCAACATGAAAATATAACCTGGAATCTATTGGACTTATAAGATTAGAATTGCTGTTTTCAAACAATACAATAGTATGCACATTTTTCATATCCTTGTAAGAAAATGTCTTATGTTCTATCGTCTGAACATTCTCATTCATTGTATTATCATGTATACTACTATTATATTGTGCTAACGCTGATGAAGATGATAGTCTGTGATATTGTCTCATAATTGCATCTGCCGAGTAGCAGCTAAGTCTTTCCCCTGGAAATAATGCTGCTATTTTCTGAACTTCAATATTGGCAATACTTCCATCCGACAGCCGTACTATCATATCCATTATTATAAATGAATCTTCAAAACATGAACTTTCAGATGGTAGTATATCAATAACCGTAACTTTTTGTCCTATGATGCTGCTCACAAGTCTTGATAGTCTCTCTCTGTGTTCATCTCCATTGAAAAGCTTTTTAAAAAATGGATCATACAACAATGGAAGCGTCTTTTTTTTGCTGATATAATCATTAAATCTATCAGCCCAAACCTTATTAAAAAAGCTGCTTCTTTTAAATTTATCATACTGTAATGCAAGATTGGGATTATTGTGGACTGCCGATAAAAAATCATAGGCATAAGAATTATCATTAACTGCTCTATAACTGTCAGTATTCGTGTCTTTATTTAATGAATCGTTCACTTATTATACTATCGCATATATGCTGTTCTCCTTCTAAATTATTATCGTTATGCATATTGATAATATATTTATAACACAGTAGCAACATATTGTCAACAAATAGAATATTTTATATATCACGCAATATATTGACATCTATAAAATAAAGTATTTTATAAGTCGTATCCCTTTACATTACCGCTTTAAAGTGCTAAAATCATTAAAAATATTTCAAAACATTTATTTTACTGAATTAAACGAAACAAAGAAACGAGGTTAAATATATTATGGATTGCAAAGTTGGTTTTATAGGCTTTGGTCTTATTGCAGGCTCTATAGCACATTCTCTTAAGGAATCAGGCAGCAATTATACTATTATAGCTACAAGCAGAAGGCTTGAACCTGTATATGAAGCTAAAAAAGATGGAGTTGTAGACGAAGTTCTTGACTCTGTTGATAACAGATTATCTGATTGTGATTTTATAATACTATGTACACCTGTTATAACTATGAATGATTATCTTAAACAGTTAAAAAACATTGTGAAAAAAAGTTGTATTATAACGGATGTTGGAAGTGTCAAAACTTCAATACATAACACTGTTAAAGAGCTTGATATGGAAGAGGTATTTATAGGCGGCCACCCTATGGCAGGCTCTGAACTTACAGGCTATGCTAATTCTTCATCATCAATTATGAAAAATGCACGCTATGTAATCACTCCAACATCAAAGACTACCAATGAACAGCTTGAACGCTTCAAAGCACTTGTGTATGATATGAAAGCCAATCCTATTGTTATGGGCTACACAATTCACGATAAAAGCGTAGCCGCAATAAGCCACCTTCCACACCTCATATCTACAGCACTTGTAAAGCTTGTATCTGAACAGGATGACAACGACAAGCATATGCAGATGTTAGCGGCTGGAAGCTTTCGCGATATGACAAGGGTAGCCGCTTCATCTCCTGAAATGTGGGACCAAATATGTGCTTCTAACTCAGAAGACATAAGCGTACTGCTCGGCGATTATATTGACATATTAAGTGAAATTAAGAAGAATATTGATAACAAAACTCCAGGGTATGTTAATGAGCTTTTTGAGATGTCAAGGGAATATAAAAATTCATTCAGGAAATAAACCTTTATAAGACTGGCACATAAAATCTGTTATATTCTAATAATGTAAAGAAAATACTCGGTCGCAACCGAGTCGGTTGTGACCGAGTATTATTCTGGTAATAACTTAAGCACTTATTTTTTATTATACTCTGAAGCACCCTCCACCAATAAACTCTCTCATTATAGAATTGATTGGAACATTGCCTGACTGACAAGGAAGGAAGTACGCTAAGAACTTTAACAGTCTCTTTGCCTCCTGATATTCCGGGTCATCCTCTGTTATTGAGAATAGCAGCGGCTCTACTATCGGCTTTAAAACACACAGCTCATACGCAAGTGCTGAGTTAAACATAACATCAGCTTCCTCCTGATAAGGAAAGATATTCTTTTCCTCACCTTTTCTTACTGACTCCCACATAGAAAGTGTTTTTTTAGCAGATGCACCTCTCGTCCTGTAATCCCTCGCCATACGTCTTACAAGACGACCGTCAGTCGTTGCCACTCTGTTATGCTCGTCAACATTAAGCTGTGTAAGTGCACTTATATAGATTTTAAACTTACTTTCAACTGGAAGTGCGTAAGATAACTCATCATTAAGGCAATGTATGCCTTCAATCACAAGAATATCTTCATCGCCAAGCTGTATATATTCACCATTATACTCTTTTTTACCTGTAAGGAAATTAAACTGAGGTATCTCAACCTTTTCTCCCCTTAGTAATGCATTCATATGGTCATTAAAAAGCTTTATGTCTATTGCATGAATATCCTCAAAATTATACTCTCCATTTTCATCAACAGGTGTCTGCTCCCTCTCAACGAAATAATTATCAACACCAATTGCGTGTGGCTTAAATCCACTTGCACGAAGCTGTATTGACAATCTGTGTGAAAATGTTGTCTTGCCAGATGATGATGGTCCGGCTATCATAATAAATTTAACGCCTTCCCTTTCTTTTATCTGATTAACAATCTCAACAATCTTCTGCTCCTGTAATGCTTCCTGAACAAGAATAAGTGAATTAATATCCCCGCTTATTATATGCTTATTCAATGATGCAACTGTATCAACACCAAGCATATCTGCCCACTCGCTTCTTTCCATAAGTACATTAAAAAGCTTAGCCTGTGGTGCAAATTCCGGCACTATTTCAGGATTCTCTTTAGTTGGTAACTGGAGAACAAACCCCTTGTCATACTGGAATATGTCAAATGTCTTTAATATTCCTGTATTAGCTGCCATATAACCATAGAAGTAATCGTAATAACCCTCTATGCTGTATACATTAACATAAGAACTAATTCTATATTTGAATAACTGTGTCTTATCTTCCATTCCGAACTTCTTGAACAGCTTAATAGCCTCTGATGTCTTCATTCCCTGCTTCTTAATAGGCAGATTTTTCTTAACATCGGCTCTCATAAGTTCTTTCACATCATTAAGAAATTCTTGTGTGATTACAAAATCTCCTTTTATATCACAATAAAGACCTTTACTAAGCGAGAATTCAACTGAAACTCTTTTAATCTTATTACCTGTATCAAGCTTATGTATTGCATTGAGCATTAAAAGAAGAACACTTCTTTTATATGCCTCATTTCCCACTGCCTCTCCTACTGTAATGAATTCCACTTTTTCATCAGCTATATCCATATCTGATATCTCTGTAAGCCTGCCATTTACATTGGCAAGAATAATATCATACTTGTAATCCTTTGCTGCCTCTGCTGCCATCTGCGATAAAAGCATTATTATTACTCCTTCCATCTTCCTAAAGCCTTGTTAATAACAGCAATATCATCATCTATAGCATGTATTCTGCTCTTTATCGATATTGACTGTTCCTTGTTATTAATAAGACTATTTCTAATATTGTTACAGCTTGTCAGTTCCTTATTAAGATATTCGTAAAGCACCTCTGACTTATTATCCAAAAGATATCTTCCATATCTTAATTCTTCCTCTGCGTAGGCTGTTATCTTTTTCTTATCATTATTTTTCTTATCATTATCTTCCTTGTCATAATCTTCCTTATGACTATCATTGTTATAAATATTATTGTTATGAATATCACCTGCAGAAGCTGCATTTTCATAAATGTTATTTTGTTGAATATTAGTTACATTTAGATAATATTCATCTTGTGTGTTGTATACACAGTCAAATATAAAATAATATTTTCCATCTTCTAAAAGCATATGTTCTGACTTAATATCTATGCCTGTTTCCAGAAGGTATTTTCTAAAATCCCTTAGTTCTGACTGTGCAGATAAGACAAGCTGTGTATTATCCCCCAGCTTGTCTATACCTGCTTTTAATATATTCTTCATGAGCTTTCCACCCATGCCACATATCGTTACTGTATCAACATCACCTTTATTAATCCCTTTGAGCCCATCACAAAGCTTTGTAGTTATCTTATCTGAAAGACCATATTCATCAATGTGAAGCTTTGCACGCCTCAGTGGTTCTTTTCTTACATCACACGCATATACTTTATTACTTATCCCGTTCTGAACAAGATATATAGGAAGATATGCGTGATCCGTGCCAATGTCAGCCACCCTTGCACCTTTATTAACAAGACTGGCAACACATTTCAGTCTTTCTGATATATTAATAATATTGTTCATACATTTTTCCTGTTGATTTATTATACTATATAAATCATCCTTTATCCCGACATAATCATAAATAGAAATCTATATTCATGTTTTTATTATTGAATTCTATCCTTAAATATATTTCTGGATATTGATTAGTCAAGATAATCCTTAAGCTTGCGGCTTCTGCTTGGGTGTCTTAACTTTCTTAATGCCTTAGCTTCAATCTGTCTTATACGCTCTCTTGTAACATTGAATTCCTTACCAACTTCTTCAAGAGTTCTTGCTCTTCCATCGTCCATGCCAAAACGAAGTCTTAATACTTTCTGTTCTCTGTCTGTAAGTGTTCCAAGCACCTCTACAAGCTGTTCCTTAAGAAGTGTTGAAGCTGCGGCTTCTGCTGGAACCGGAACATTATCATCCTGTATAAAGTCCCCAAGATGGCTGTCTTCCTCTTCACCTATAGGTGTTTCAAGCGATACAGGCTCCTGTGATATCTTCTGGATTTCTCTTACTCTTTCAACCGGAATATCCATAGTCTCTGCTATTTCTTCTGGAGATGGTTCTCTTCCTAACTCCTGTAAAAGCTGTCTTTGTACTCTTACAAGCTTGTTGATAGTTTCTACCATATGAACAGGTATACGTATAGTACGTGCCTGATCAGCTATAGCTCTTGTAATAGCCTGTCTTATCCACCATGTTGCATATGTTGAGAACTTATATCCTTTACGATAATCAAACTTTTCAACAGCTTTGATAAGACCTAAGTTACCCTCCTGGATAAGATCAAGGAACTGCATGCCTCTTCCGACATAACGCTTTGCAATACTTACAACAAGACGTAAGTTGGCTTCCGCTAGTCTCTTCTTGGCTTCCTCGTCACCCTCTTCCATTCTCTGTGCATATTCTATTTCTTCTTCTGCACTAAGAAGAGGCACCTTACCTATTTCCTTCAGATACATTCTTACAGGATCTTCAAGTCCGATTCCATCTGGTACAGAAAGATCTATCTTTTCTATATCGATATCATCTTCATCCGAAAGAATAATATCATCTTCTACATCTCCATCATCATCATTCATCTTGACATCTATATTGCAGCCTTCAAGAAACTCGAATACCTTTTCCATCTTATCAGCTTCAAAATCTGTATCCTGGAAATAATCCATAATCTCCTTATAATCAAGGACATTCTTTTTCTTTCTGGCTATAGCAAGAATTCCCCTGCACTTTTCCATGAATTTTTCCTGGATAATTCTTGCCTGTTCTTCTTCTGAAAGCTCTGGCTGTGCAGCTTCCTCCTTCTTTGACTTCTTAGGCTTCTTTGCTGCCACAGCTTCATCAGCTTTCTTTTTAGTTGTCTTCTTAGTTTCCTTTAATTCTTCCTCGTTTAAGTTTTCCTTCTTTACTGCCATTACAATGGTCCACCTTTCGCATGTATTATAAACTAATGTGAATATTATTTAACTTCATCTGTCTGCCTATGATATCCTGCATAGTCTTTGCATCTGCTGCATGTTCAAGCTTATAATCAAGGCTGCTCTTCTTAACCCTTAGCACTGTATCATTAAGTGTTTTTTCTCTTTCTGACTTACTAAGCGACTCGCTTAATTCGGCGCTGAACATTGCCGCTATCTCACTATGCATATCACCATCGCTATATGAGCCAATAATAGCCGCCGGATTAACACTTCCTGTTTCATACTGTTCATATACCTTTGATGCAACATCTTTAAACAATGGATCTATAAAATCATCTGGTTGTATATACTCACTGACTTTATCATATATATCACCATCCTCAATCATCCACGTAAGCAGAATCTTCTCTGCCTGTCTTATTCCATCTTCCTTTTTCTTTCTTGCCGGTTCCATCCGCCTGACAGGCTGTGTCTGTCTTGGTATTATTCCGCCCTGGCTTCCTATCCTTATAACCATTTCACGCATACCATCCTCTGGTATCATAAACTGACGACAGACAGCTTTCATATAGTTATCTCTTTCAAGCTTCTCATTAAACTGTACAAGCTTATTAGCAACTTCTCTTTCAAATGCTGTCTCACTCTCCGGGTCACTTCTTTTATAATTCTTCTCTATAATACCGATTTCATACATAAAGCTGTTTTCTGCTTTATCTATACGCTCCTGAAATGCTTCAGTTCCTAAAGCCTTGATAAACTCATCCGGATCCTTATATGGCCTCATATTGATAACCTTAGTAGAAAGTCCTGCTTCCTTTAATATAGGTATGGCTCTTAAAGCTGCCTTTACCCCTGCTTCATCGCTATCATAAGTTATAAGAACATTATCTGTATATCTTTTCATAAGACGGGCATGTCCAGGTGTGAGTGCTGTACCAAGCGATGCTACCGCCTGATTAAAGCCTGCCTGATGCATAGATATAACATCCATATAGCCTTCACATATTATAAGATTATTCTTTCTTGAACTTCTTGCAACATTAAGTCCATAAAGATTCTTACTTTTATCAAAAAGCTTTGTTTCCGGAGAATTCAGATACTTTGGCTTTCCATCTCCCATAACACGGCCACCGAAGCCTATAACCTTATTGTTAATATCCATGATTGGAAATATTACCCTGTTCCAGAACTTTTCCCTTATTCCCTTTTCATAAGTGAACAGACCTGACTCTTTTAAGAGCTCATCATCATACCCTTTTTCCTTTAGCATTCTATATAAATCACCTGTAAGCTGTGGCGCATATCCAAGGCCAAATGTGTTTATAGTTTTGTCTGAAAGCTGTCTTTTTTTCAGATAATCTAACCCACTCTGTCCTGCTGGTGATTTTAACTGATGATAGTAAAATGTTGCTGCTATCTTGTTAATCTCTAACAGCTTTGTTTTAATATCCCGTTCCCGTCTGTCTTCACCTGAATATTCCATCACAGGTAGAGCTATACCTGCCCTGTCAGCCAGCATTTTTACTGCCTCTGGAAACGTATAATTCTCATATTCCATAACAAATGTTATAACATTGCCTCCGACTCCGCATCCAAAACAGTGATACATCTGTTTTGTTCCTGATACAGAAAAAGAAGGTGACTTCTCGTTATGAAACGGACATAGCCCTACGTAGGAACTGCCACTTTTCTTAAGCTTTATATAACCTGAAATAACATCTACTATATCGTTACGCGATACAACTTCCTCTATTACTTCACTTGAATATATTGGCATATTAACTCTTCTTTCCCTATGTATTCAATATGTATTCAAAAACTGCCTACTTTTAATGTATTAAACACAGATACCTTATTTCCTTTTTTTATTTTAAATTTTTATTCTGATTTTCATTTTAATCTATACTTCAATTTATATCCTGATTCTTATTGCTGAATCCTATTACTGATTCTTATTTCAGATTCACGTTATAAAATCATATTTAAGATACAATCCCTCCAATTGCACCGCAAAGTATGCATACCATCGCGCCTTTAACCATCTGTGACATATCTATTGATGATATTCCTCTGCTTAATATTATTGAAACAACACATAATATAAGAAAATATATTATTCCATACAGTACTCCCCACACAAGGCGGCTATGCTGCATGCCTTTGCCAAGAATGAGACCTCCGCATAAAGCTGATAGCCCATAAGTAACATAAATCCCTATAGATATCACATTACCAGACACCCTGAACTTATACAGGCAGAAAGCAAGCACAAGCAGGGCTAGAACTGTTATAATATATCCTGCTATAAGCGTTTTTAATATAATAGATAACTTTTTCATACATTCCTCTGACCTAATAGTCATACATTCTTTGTTCTCTATATAAATATGTAGGAAATCTCTTTCGTATTCTATCTTTTATCCTATATTTATCTTATCCTTTATTCCAATTTTTCATTAAAGCCTGATTATATACAGAGCCTCCAGCTACTTGACAGTCCTTTACTGATACTGTAAAATGTTAAAATATAACACTTAAATGTGTTTACTATATTTTTATTAAGGATTGGAGGAATATTTCCTTGGACACTGACAGTTATATTCAACTTATAACTATTATTATTTTATTATTTCTTTCAGCTTTCTTTTCATCTGCTGAAACCGCATTTATGACGGTAAGCCGTATAAAGATCCGCTCGCTTATGGACGAAGGTAACAGACATGCTGCTTTAGTAGCTAAGATTATCGACAATTCAGGCAAGATGTTAAGTGCTGTACTTATTGGTAACAACATAGTTAACATATCATGTTCTGCTCTTGCAACAACATTTACTATTAATGTCTGGGGCAGCTATGCTACTGGTATTGCAACTGGTGTTCTTACTCTATTCGTTCTTATATTCGGAGAGATAACCCCTAAGAATCTTGCTTCAAAGTTTAACACTAAGCTTGTATTATTATATGCGCCTGTTATATATGGACTTATGATTATACTGACACCTGTTATTTTTATAGTTGACCATCTTGCAGGCATAGTATTAAAGCTCTTTGGAACTAACTCCAAAGATAAATCCAACACTATAACAGAAGAAGAGCTTCGTACAATAGTTAAGGTAAGCCATGAAGAGGGTATCATAGAAAAAGACGAACGACAGATTATTGACAACCTTTTCGATTTTGGTGATACTTCGGTAAAGGATGTTATGATACCTCGTATAGATATGACAGTCGCTGATGTTAACTCATCATATGATGACATCATCACTCTTTTTAAGAGTACTATGTATACACGTATTCCTATATATGAAAATGATACTGACAACGTTATAGGTACACTTAATATAAAAGATCTTATAGTTACTAACGTTGATGATTCATTTAATATAAGGAAGATTATGCGTGAGCCTTTCTTTACATATGAACATAAGAACACTTCTGAGCTGTTTAAAGAAATGCAGCTTAAGCGTTACAGCATAGCCATTGTGCTGGATGAATATGGTCAGACAGCCGGCATGATAACAACTGAGGATCTGTTAGAGGAAATCGTTGGTGAAATACGTGATGAATATGATACTGACGAAAAGGATGACATGACTAAGATCCGCGAAAATACTTACCGTATCAACGCTTCATGTAAGCTTGATGACATAAATGATGAATTAGGAACCAGACTTTATTCAGAGGATAACGATTCACTAGGCGGATTCGTATCAGAAAAGCTTGACCGCATACCTAAAGCAGGCGATAAGCTTACTATAGATAATGTATGGCTGTTCGTCGAAAGATCATCTTCTAACAGGGCTGAATCTATCATACTTAAGATTGTTGACAAGCCAACAGAAAACAATAACTAATTATTAAAAATAATACACCACCGGAATGTAATAATTAAGTCATTTGATTTGATGCATTCTGGTGGTGTTATTTTATTAAAAAAAATTTCTGTTATTTTCTGATTTGGTATTTTCTGTAAAGCTTCTACACATCATATTATCCCCATTAACTTCATATACTAATATACAAAAAGGATGCAACAATTTGTTTCAAAATGTTGCATCCCAATATAAATTCTTATTAGTTCATATTCTTAATTACGATTAATATATCGTCATATTCCCTCAACACTTTAGCAGGTTTCTTAATAAAATTCTATATAAATTTTCTATAACATTAAAATAGCAAATCAATACGCTTATCGTTTATGTTGTTTTATATATTAATCCTGTCCTCACAGATTAACCTTAAGAAACACAGAATCTTTATCATCCTGCTTAATACCAAGATACCTTTTTGTTATCTCATATGATGAATGATTATATATCTCCATGAGCATTGCGGGTGGTGTCCCACATTTCCACGCATAATATCCGAATGTTTTTCTCATGGAATGACAGCTTATGCCCCTCTCCATATTAAGTGAATACGCAGCATGCTTTATGATTCTGAACGCCTGTGAACGGCTCAGATGTGTTCCTGCATATCTACCTGTAAATATATAGTCACCTTTTTTTACACCATCTAACGTGTCCATATATGTCAAAAGTCCTTTTTTAGTGCTGCCATTAATTGCAATTCTTGATTCTTTTCCTGTTTTTCTTTCACATATTACCATATGTCTTCTGAAACACTGCTCATTAAAATCATATACTTCTCCCCATTTTAACTCTAACAGGTCACTTATTCTTAATGCTGTATTCACTCCCATGCATATCATTGCATAGTTTCTCAAGTTAGGCTCTTCATCCAGATAGAATCGTCTGAATGCCTCCAGTTCATCTGTACTCCTTATTGGCTGGGATGTACTCATATGTTATTACCTCCATCTATATGTTTTGGGATGCAACATTTTGAAACAGTTTGTTGCATAGACAAGGAGGTTAATGTGTTAAAACTCACTATCAAACCCGGCGAATTCATCAACATCGGTGATGACGTAAGGGTCATATACTCAGGTGGTTCAGAAGGTAATATCCACCTTCTCATAGATGCACCAAGAGAACTCAATATCGTACGAAGCAAGGTTCTTGCAAGAAACAGTGCTAACAGCTCTGATTCTGATAAGAAAACTTCAAGATTCATATCACCTTACTACGCTGAACAGGGACTTTCACCTGAAACACTAAACAAGATACGCCGTCTTATCAAAGAAGATAAGCAGGCACGCAAATCTAATGATAATACGCAGGGTTAGCATGGTAACACTGCTTATTATATATCTTTCATAAGGGGAACGGATTCCCCTCTGACAAATATTTTATTTACACGGAGGTATGTATTATGGTAATACAACACAATTTAACAGCAATGAATGCTAACAGAATGCTTAATGTAACAACTTCAGCTCAGTCTAAGTCAGCTGAGAAGTTATCTTCAGGTTATAAGATTAACCGTGCCGCTGATGATGCAGCTGGTCTTTCAATCTCTGAAAAGATGAGAAAGCAGATCCGCGGACTTACACAGGCTTCTTCAAATGCACAGGATGGTGTATCTGCTGTTCAGACAGCTGAAGGTGCTTTAACAGAAGTTCACTCAATGCTTCAGAGAATGAATGAGCTTGCTGTTCAGTCTGCTAATGGTACTAACTCTCAGACAGACCGTAAGGCTATCCAGGATGAAATAGATCAGCTTACATCTGAGATTGACAGAGTTTCAGAGACTACTAAGTTTAATGAGACTTATCTTTTAAAGGGTGATCCTACTAAAGCAGATAAAGCTTTTTTCATGAAATCTGGCTATAATGTTCCAGCTGACTCATTATACTTAAAGGATGGTAATACAGCTCTTACAGCTAATACATTAAAAGCAGCTCTTGAAAAAGGGGAAAAAATATATACAAAAAGTAAAGATGCTGGTCAGGCTGAGACTGATTTAGCTACAAAAGGTACGAGCTATGCATATGTAACAAAGCTTTATGATGAAGATGGTAACGAAGTAACAGCGAAAAATATCCAGGATAGCACGAAAGCTGATGGAACCACTACTGCAGGTAAATATTATACAAGCAAAGCTGGTATAGCAGGAAAAAATGCTAATAATAATATGGAAATCGAAGCAGCTAACGCAAAAGATTTCATAAAAGACTATGATGTAGCTGGAGCTATCTCTTTCAGTCTTCATGTTGGAGCTGATTCTGCTGAAGACAACAAGATTGCCGTTAAAATTGAATCTATGAGTGCCACAGGTATCGGTGTTAAAGGTCTTAAGGTTGACACAGAAGATGACGCTACAGCTGCTATCGACCGTATCGCAGAAGCTGTACAGAAGGTATCTTCACAGCGTTCAACTCTTGGTGCTGCACAGAACAGACTTGAGCATACAATTGCTAACTTAGACAACGTTGTTGAGAATACAACATCTGCTGAATCTCGTATCCGTGATACAGATATGGCTCAGGAAATGGTTAACTACAGCAAGAACAACATTCTTGCTCAGGCAGGCCAGTCAATGCTTGCTCAGGCTAACCAGTCTAACCAGGGAGTTCTTTCACTCCTTCAGTAGTATAAAAAAACAACCATCTATGCTCCATGCACATAGATGGTTGTTTTTTTATTGCTTATTATTACTTATTAATACTTATTAATATTTATTAATTATTCACTAAGGCTCATGTATTATATAACATAATTATCTATTCCATTACCTGAATTAATAAGATCCGCTATCGAGATACTGCCAAAATAATCGTTTATAGTCTTCTCGAAGTTTTCCCACATAGTTATAGTCTTACACTCTGATAGATTAGGACACTTGTTAGGCTTGTTCTCAAGACAGGCTACCGGTGCCAGTGAACCCTCTGTACACTGCAATATACTAAGCACAGAATACTCTTCCGGTCTTCTTGATAACTTATATCCGCCACCTTTTCCACGAAGCGAAGTAAGAAAATCATTCTTACTTAACATCGGTAGTGGTAAAGGTTCCTGACATAGACTGGCAATAAACTAAATACAATAATTTAGTCAGTTGTAAAATGACATCAATGATGGTATAATAATCACAAGAATACGCATTAGGAGGTCAATATGGAATCTCAGAGAACTACTTATATTGAACATGACAATTCTGACTTAGGAGAAGTTCAGATTAGTAACGATGTACTTGCTGTTATTTCAGCAATGGCAGCAATGGAGGTTGATGGTGTTGTGGCTATGGCTGGAAACATCACAGCAGAGCTTGTTTCAAAACTTGGAATGAAGAAATTATCTAAAGGCGTTAGAGTTGACGTTGTAGATAATACAGTAATGGTAGATTTATCAATTATTCTTAGAATTAATGAGAATATAGTTACAATATCAAAGAAGGTTCAGGACAAGGTTAAAACAACAGTAGAAAACATGACAGGTATGGAAGTTGCCAATGTTAATGTGAACATTGCAAGCGTAGCAACTAACTAAACAAGTTATTTTTTAGGGTGTCTGTAACAGACACCCTTTTTGACATCATAGGAATACTAGCAATTTTAGGAGGAAATATGAACAGAGTTAAATTAAGAGAGAATACATTTAAGTTATTATATTGTAATGATTTTCACAATAGATCAGAAATGCCGAAACAGTATGATTTGTTTTGGGAGGAAACACCTGAAGTATCAGAAGAAGACAGAAAATTTATTTCTAACAGAGTTGATGCAATAGCAGAAAAGATAGACGAAATAGATGAAGCAATCAATAAGGCTGCTGTAAAGTGGACAACAGATAGAATGTCAAAAGTAGATCTTACAATATTAAGACTTGCTTATTATGAAATGAAGATTGATGAAGATATTCCTGAAAAAGTTGCTGTTGATCAAGCCATTGAACTTGCTAAGAAATATGGAACAGATGATTCACCTTCATTTGTTAACGGTGTACTTGCAAAGTTATTTTAGGAGTTAATATGGCATCCATATATACTGTAGGACAGGTAAACAATTATATAAAAAGAATGTTTAATCAGGACTTTGCCTTAAATAATATCTATATAAAAGGCGAGGTAAGTAACTGCAAATATCACACATCGGGACATATTTATTTTACGTTAAAGGATAGAACCGGAGTTATATCCGCAATTATGTTTGCAGGTAACAGGTCAGGACTTAAATTTAAGATGGAAGAAGGACAGAAGGTTGTTGTTCTTGGCAGCGTAAGTGTTTATGAAAAAGATGGAAAGTACCAGATATATGCTAAGGAGATTATATTAGAAGGTGCAGGGTTACTTTATCAAAGATTTGAGCAATTAAAAGTTGAACTTGAAGAAATGGGACTTTTTGATCCTATGTATAAGAAACCTATTCCAAGATATGCTACAAGAATTGGAATATGTACAGCACAGACAGGTGCGGCAATACAAGATATTATTAATATAACAACCAGACGTAATCCGTATGTGCAACTTTATTTGTATCCATGCCTTGTGCAGGGGGCTGATGCAGCAAAAGACATTGTTAACGGAATAAGATGTCTTGACTCAATGAATCTTGACACCATTATTGTAGGCCGTGGTGGTGGCTCTATAGAGGATTTGTGGGCTTTTAATGAAAAGATTGTGGCAGAAGCCATTTTTAATTGCAATACCCCTATTATATCTGCAGTAGGACATGAAACAGATACAACAATAGCAGATTATGTTTCGGACAGAAGAGCACCTACTCCGTCGGCAGCGGCAGAATTGGCAGTGTTTGATTATATGGAATTTGAAAATAAGTTGCAGAATTATAGAAAGATGCTTACAACTTACGAAAAACATTTTATTGAAAAAAACAAATTACTTACTAAGAATCTGGAAAATAGTATTCAGATGTATAGTCCTAAGAATATGTTGCTTACAAGAAAGCAATATATATCTGACTTGCAGATGCATCTTACAGATTGTTTTCATACTATTTTGGATAGTAGAAAACATATGCTTCAGATATACGCAGTAAGACTTAACGGATTATCTCCACTTAATAAGATTTCAAAAGGCTTTGCCTATGTTGAAAATGATTCAGGAGAATCAATTAAAACAGTGGAACAACTTAAAAAAGGAGATAATATTAATCTGACAATTTCAGACGGAAAAATAAAAGCAAGTGTATTGGAAGTACAGGGAGAAAATAATGGAGAATAATACTGAAAATAATGTTACAGGTATTATAGAAGAAAATAATACGGAAAATAATATGAATAATACAGAAAATGTCGGCATAGAAGATAATTTTGAACAGCTTGAAGATATAATTTCAAAAATGCAGTCAGACAGAATAACATTAGAACAGTCATTTGAATTATATAATAAAGGGCTTAGTTTGGTACAGGATTGTAACAACCAGATTGATAAAATAGAAAAGCAGATTAAAATTATTGAAGAGGGAAATATAAATGAATAATTTTGATACAGAATTAAAGGAAAGAACGGCATACGTTGAAAAGATTGTATACGATTATTGTCCTAAGGAAGAAGGACTGCAGAAGATTATAATTGAAGCAATGAATTATAGTCTTAAGGCAGGTGGAAAAAGATTAAGACCAATGCTTGTTTTGGAAACATTAAGATTGTTTGGCGGAGATGAAAAAGAGGCATATCCGTTTATGGCAGCAATGGAAATGATTCATACATATTCATTAGTACATGATGATTTGCCGGCAATGGATAATGATATGTATAGAAGAGGCAAGAAGACTACACACGCCGTATATGGCGAAGATATGGGGATTCTTGCAGGGGATGGACTTCTTAATATGGCATACGAAACTATGAGTATGGCAATACTAAAGAGTAAATATCCTCAAAGAGCAGCACTTGCCATGAATATTCTTGCTTACAAGGCAGGAATCTACGGAATGATTGGCGGTCAGACTGTTGATGTAATAAACGAAAATAAAGAAAAAGACATAGATACGATTAATTTTATTCACAAGCTTAAGACAGCAGCATTAATCGAGGGGGCAATGATGGTTGGAGCCATTCTGGCAGGAGTAGATGAGCAGGCTGTTGAAACAGTGGAAGAAATAGCAACTAATGTAGGTATAGCATTCCAAATTCAGGATGATATTCTTGATGTAACAGGAACATTGGAAGAACTTGGAAAGCCGGTTCTTAGTGATGAAAAGAACAATAAGACTACATATGTTACTTTAAAAGGAATAGATGAATCAAAAAGACTAGTTGAAGATTACTCAGAGAAGGCGGTTAATTTACTTGAAAGTCTTGGGGGAGATAGTGAATTCCTTAAAAATTTAATTATAAAATTAATTAACAGAGTGAAATAAATGAGTGAACTTTTAGAAAAAATTAATAAACCAAATGATATTAAAAATATAGATAAAAAAGATTATCCAAAACTTGCAGAAGAAATAAGAGAGTTTCTTATTGATTCAGTAAGTAAGACAGGGGGACATCTTGCTTCTAACTTAGGTACGGTTGATTTAACAATAGCTTTGCATGCAGTGCTTGATTTCCCTAAGGATAAGATTGTATGGGATGTTGGACATCAGGCATATACACATAAGATTTTAACAGGTCGTAAGGACGAGTTTGAATCTTTGCGACAGTTAAACGGATTAAGTGGTTTTCCGAAAAGACATGAAAGTCTATGTGACAGCTTTGATACAGGTCATAGTTCAACATCCATTTCTGCTGCCCTTGGTATGGCAACAGCAGCTAAACTAAATGAAACAGATGAAAAAATAGTAGCTGTAATTGGCGACGGCGCACTTAGTGGAGGAATGGCATTAGAGGCCATTAACAATGTTGCTAATCTAAAAAGAAATATGCTTATTATTATAAATGACAACAAAATGTCAATATCAAAAAACGTTGGCGGAATGTCTAATTATCTTAATAAGCTAAGGGCTAGCGAACAGTATAATGATTTTAAAAGTGATGTAGAAACATCACTTAGCAGAATCCCCAAATTTGGTTCAAGCCTTGTAAAAAGTGTAAAAAGAACAAAGGACCATATTAAGAATCTGTTTATTAGTCAGGGATTGTTTGAAGATTTGGGAATAACATCTATTGGGCCTATTGACGGCCATAATATTCCTGAAATGATAGATATTTTTAAAGAGGCATTAAAGATTAACAGACCGATTATTATTTGTGTAAGAACAAAGAAGGGCAAGGGTTATGAACCTGCAGAGAATGATCCTTCTAAGTATCACGGAGTTAATCCTTTTGACATAAGTACAGGCCTTGAAACAGTAACTAACGGAATGATGTCATATACAGATGTTTTCTCAAAAACATTGGTTAAAATGGCAAAGGCAAATGACAGAATTCTTGCAATAACAGCGGCAATGCCTGATGGAACAGGATTATCAAGATTCCAAAAAGAATTACCTGACAGATTTTTCGATGTGGGAATAGCAGAAGAACACGCAGTAACTTTTGCAGCAGGACTTGCAGTATCAGGATACAAGCCTGTGGTGTCAATATATTCATCGTTCTATCAGAGAGCATATGATCAGATTTTACACGATGTATGTATACAGAAACTTCCGGTAACATTGATTTTTGACAGGGCAGGTCTGGTTGGTAGTGACGGCGAAACCCATCAGGGCATTTTTGATATGTCATTTCTGTCAGCAATGCCTAATATGACAATAATTGCACCGTCAGGAATTAAAGAATTAAAAGAGTCAATGAAGTTTGCTGAACATTTTGACGGGCCAATAGCAATCAGATTTGCGAGAGGTGTTGCTTTTCCTGAAATTAAGGAAGACATTAATTTGCAGTATGGAAAAGGTCAGATATTAAAAGAAGGCAGTAAAGATGGCAACAATGCAGGTGGTAATGTGGCAATTATAGCTGTAGGCTCAATGGTTGAGGAAACCTATAAGGCAATAGATATGCTTGAGAAAGAGAATGTACATCCTGCATTTGTTAATCCTGTTTTTATTAAACCTATGGATACTGAACTTATTAAAAGAGTTGCTGAAAATCACAAACATATAATTGTTGTGGAAGAAGGAATTAAAAAAGGCGGTTTTGGAGAAAGCGTTGAAACTTTCATATTGGAAAGTGGAATTGATGCAGATGTTCAGGTTATGGCAATTGCTGACAGGTTTGTGGAACAGGGTAACGTGGCTTTGCTTAGGGAAGAAATAGGAATAAGCTATAAAAATATATACGAAAAGGTAATGGAACTGACAAGATGAAAGAAAGATTAGATGTTTTATTAGTAAAAAGAGGTTTGGCTCCTTCAAGAGAGAAAGCCAAGGCCATAATAATGAGTGGTATAGTTTTCGTTGATAATGAACGCGAGGATAAGGCGGGAACAACTTTCGACGAAAAAGGAAATATTGAAGTTAGAGGAAAGACACTGAAATACGTTAGCCGTGGTGGCTTAAAGTTAGAGAAAGCCATGGATGTTTTTGGTGTGAAGATAGAAGGAAAAACATGCATGGATGTTGGAGCTTCAACAGGTGGTTTTACTGATTGTATGTTACAGAACGGTGCGGTAAAAGTTTATTCTGTTGATGTGGGTCATGGTCAGCTTGCTTGGAAACTTGTACAGGATGACAGAGTAATTTGTATGGATAGAACTAATATTAGATATGTAACACCTGACCAAATTGATGATGTACTTGATTTTGCTTCAATTGATGTTTCATTTATATCATTAACTAAGGTTTTATTACCTGTTAAGAATCTTTTAAAAGAAAATGGTCAGATAGTATGTCTTATTAAGCCACAGTTTGAAGCAGGAAGAGAGAATGTAGGTAAAAAAGGTGTTGTAAGAGATAAGAAGGTTCACGTTCAGGTTATTGAAAAAGTAATAGAATATGCAATGTCCATAGGATTTAAGATTTTAAATCTTGACTATTCACCTGTTAAGGGACCGGAGGGCAATATTGAATATTTATTATATTTGCAGAACAATGGTGAAGAACCGGTTGTAGATGAGATATGTGTTGACCCTGTTAAAGTTGTTGAAGATTCACATATAACACTTGATAAAAAGAAGCAGGAAAACAGTTAGATTTAGACTGGTAAAAATAAACAAAGTATGTCTCATACTATGGGGATTGGTACAGGCATCA
>OGZB01000278.1_pt1 | contig 31254 bp, 29 predicted proteins | sample 1576691 | NCBI WGS metagenome assembly OGZB01 (sample SAMEA3541479, study PRJEB24748) | human gut metagenome | biome: human gut; feature: human-associated habitat; material: faeces | place: China | collected 2012
GCGGCCATGTGGGCGCGTCGGTGGTGCGGTTGGCAAAACTGCTGGGCCTGCCGGTGCTTGCTATGGAGGACCGCACGGAATATGCGCAGGACCTGCGGGATGCCGGAGCGGACACAGTCCTCTGCTTACCGTTTGCACAGGCACTGGAGCAGGTGCCCGGCGGGGCAGAGACCTACTTTGTGGTCGTGACCCGCGCCCATGCCTTTGATGTGGCCTGCCTGGAGCAGATCTTGCAGAAACCGGCGGCTTACGTTGGCATGATGGGCAGCCGGGGCCGGGCCGCACTGGTACGGCGACAGCTGCTGGAAGCTGGGGCGGATGCTGCACGGGTGGAAGCTGTGCAGGCCCCCATCGGACTTGCCATCGGGGCCAAAACAGCCGAAGAGATCGCACTGTCCATTCTGGCGCAGATCGTGGAAGTGAAAAACGCCCGCCCTCAGACCGAGGGCTTTGCTCCGGCGCTTCTGGCGGCGATGGAGCAGGCCGCACAGAACGGCCAGCCTGCAGTTCTGGCGACGATCATTGCACGGCACGGCTCCACCCCGCGGGAGGTCGGCTCCAAAATGCTGCTCCTGCCCGATGGCACGACTGTGAGCAGTGTGGGCGGCGGCATCATGGAATACCGTACTCGGCAGGCCGCCGCTGAAATGCTGGCCGGGCATACAGCATCGGTGCAGACGGTCACATTTTCGGCCGACGGCAAAAACGAAGATGCCGCGGTTGCGGCCTGCGGTGGTTCCATGGAGCTTCTGCTGGAAATCATTCCGGAAGGAGGATCCATCGAATGAAACAGGATGCCTTGATTCTGGTGCGCGGCGGCGGCGACCTTGCTACCGGCACCATCCATCGTCTGTGGTCCGCCGGGCTGCGGGTGCTTGTACTGGAAACCGCTCACCCGGCGGCTATCCGGCGGCAGGTGTCGCTCTGCGAAGCTGTGTACGAAGGTGAAACAACGGTAGAGGGCCTGAGGGCTGTTCGTATCGACACACTGGAACAGGCTCCGACCGTCTGGGCACAGAATGCGGTGCCCGTCCTCATCGACCCGGCAGGCAGCTGCGTGGCACAAGCAAAGCCGGATGTATTGGTGGATGCCATTCTGGCCAAGAAGAATCTTGGCACAACCCGTGATATGGCACCGCTGACCATCGCCCTTGGCCCCGGATTTACAGCCGGACAGGATGTGGATGTCGTGGTCGAGACGAAGCGTGGCCATCGGCTGGGCCGTATCATCCGGGAGGGCGCTGCCATCCCGAACACTGGTATTCCGGGTGTCATCGGCGGTTATGGCAAGGAGCGGGTCATCCATGCGCAGACGGAAGGCATCTTTCAGGATGTGCGAAAGATCGGTGACCTGGTGGAAGCAGGGGAGATCATCGCACAGATCCGGACGCCGGAAGGCAAATCCATCCCGGTCACCACACAGATCGGCGGCATCCTGCGCGGTCTGCTGCGCAGCGGCTACCCGGTCACTCCGGGGTTCAAGGTGGCTGATGTGGACCCCCGCCGGGAAGAGCTTTCCAACTGTTTTCTGATCTCGGATAAATCCCGCTGCATTGCGGGCAGTGTGCTGGAGCTTGTCTGCGCACAGCTGTGGAACTAACAACAAAAAGCGCCTCTGCTCCGGATGGAGTGACCATCCATGAAACAGAGGCGCTTGCTTTTTTATGGGATCAGTTGCGGTAGCAGCGGTCCTGGCCGACCAGCCAGTCCTCACACAGATGCTGGGCTTCCTCCAGGCTGCGGCTCTCGCAGTCAAAAAAGGCACCGTGCAGGGAACGGTAGGAGTAGTGAACGCGCGGAACACCGTTTGCGTCCTTGAATCGTTCGCAGCGTTCCTGTCCGGGCATCAGATAGCATTGTTCCATCGTTCATTTCTCCTTCAATCTTTTTGCTGCGGCGGCAGGGCACGCAACGCTTGCTATTGTATCACGCAGGAGAAAAGTTTGCTATTGCTGTTTTACCCAAAGATACATTTTGTTTTTCTATGCGGTTGTGGCACAAAAAGGCTTGACAAGGTTTATTCGTGCAGGGCACGCTCTTCTTCAAGGGATGCATTCATCCCATGGATGCGGCCCAGACCATAGGCCAGCAGAACACTGCACAGCAGATTTACAATGGAAAACGTCTGCCCGTCTAGGATATTGACAACACCGATGATCAGATTGGCAAGGCAGATCAGCCAGAGCGATTTACCGATGCGTGCAAGATGCGCAATGCGGGAATCTATGTCCGAAAACAGGTCAAACGACCCGAGCTCGGCTTTGCGGCGGAAATAGACCCAGTTCACACAGCCGCCGACATATTCTGCACCGGTTTCTTCCACAAAGCTGCGATAGTCCCGGTCTGCATTCATCTCCATGCGGATGATGTATTCGCCCGGCTCACAGCGCACGAAGGTGTACGAGCAAAACGCTGCATGCTCCAAAGCCCAGCCTTCCGCCGCCATTTCGTTGAGCCAGAGCTCTTCCTTCTTGAAATCCCATTCCAGATAGACTTTATGGATGGTTTTGCGCGTGTTCATGGTCATTCCTCCTTCAGGATGCTTTCGCCGTTTGCAACCAGCTGCTGCAGCCGGGCAAGCTCATGTCTCAGGACTGCTAGACCCTCTGTGGTCAGCTGATATTCTTTTTTGCGGCTCCCACTTTCCACGGGCAGCTGTCGGATCCAGCCTTTTTCGCACAGGGAGTTCAGTGCTCCATACAATGTCCCTGCGGCAAGGTGTACCCGCCCGCCGGAAAGCTGCTCGGTCTGCTGCATGATGCCGTATCCATGCTGCGGATGATAAAGAGAAAGCAGAATGTAATAGGTGGACTCGGTCAGGGCCATGGCTTCCATCGTTTCGATACCTCTCCGTTTCGATCGAAAGTCTTTATATCGTGTTCCGATATATCGTGATCATATTATATCGTGTGACGATATAGTTTGTCAAGTGCATTTTTGCAATATGGAAAAACGATGGAAGCAGGAAAAATATTTTGTGCAATTTTCATAGTTTTCTTCTGAGGATTTTGGTGGTACAATATAGCTATCGAAGTAGGCACATCAGGAGGAGCACATGGCAGAAAAGAACATTGAACTGGATAGTGTAGAGATCGCCGCGGCGGTCTTTGGCAACTGCGACCGGAACATCCGGCTGCTGGAAAACGAGTTCTCCGTTACGGCCGTCTGCCGGGGCACACAGCTCCGGCTCTCCGGCGAACCGGCCAACGTAGCGGCGGCCAGCCGCGCGGTGGAAGGCATGCTTCTTCTGATCGAGAACCATACCCCGCTGGAGGATCAGACTGTGCGCTACTGCATCAGCCTGGCCCATGACGGCGCTGAGAAACGGGTGCGGGAACTGACCGAGGATTTTGTAACGGTTACGGTCAAAGGGCGGCCCATCCGGCCCAAAACGCTGGGCCAGAAGGAATACCTGAATGCCATCCGGAACAATGCCATCACCTTTGGTGTTGGCCCGGCGGGCACCGGTAAGACCTACCTCGCCGTAGCTATGGCCGTAAAGGCCTTCAAGGCCAAGGAGGTGTCCCGCATCGTGCTGACCCGCCCGGCGGTAGAAGCAGGGGAGAAACTGGGTTTTCTGCCCGGTGATCTGCAGCAGAAGGTGGACCCGTATCTGCGCCCGCTGTATGACGGTCTGTTTGATATGCTGGGTGCTGAAACATATGAGCGTCTGGTGGAAAAACAGATCATTGAGGTGGCCCCGCTGGCCTATATGCGCGGCCGTACGCTGGACGACTCCTTCATCATTCTGGATGAGGCGCAGAACACCACGCCGGAGCAGATGAAAATGTTCCTGACCCGCATGGGCGTGGGTTCCAAGGTCGTTGTGACCGGCGATGTGACCCAGATCGACCTGCCGGAACGCACCCGCAGCGGCCTTGTGGATGCGCTGCATGTGCTGAAGCAGGTCAAGGGCATTGCCCAGTGCTATTTTACCGAAAAAGACGTTGTGCGCCACCGCCTTGTGCAGGAGATCATCAAGGCATACGACAGGGCTGCACATCCCGAAAAACAACCAAACCAGAAAGGAGAGGACTGATTCTATGTCCAATAAAGTTCTGATCACCAATTCCCAGAAGGCCGTCAAGGTCCCGTCCGGCCTCCGCATCCTGATCCGCCGCGCCTGCAACGCTGTGCTGGAGTTCGAGCACTTTGAGGCTCCGGCTGAGATCAGCGTGACCTTTGTGGACAACGCGGCCATTGCAGAGCTGAACAACCAGTACCGCAACAAGCCCATGCCCACCGACGTTTTGAGCTTCCCGCTGGGTGTGGATGGCAAATATGATGTGGACGAAAACAACGGCTGCAAAATGCTGGGCGATATCGTCATCAGCATGGAGCGCGCCCAGGAGCAGGCGACCCTCTACGGCCATCCGCTGCAGCGGGAAGTGGCATTTCTGACCGTGCATTCCATGCTGCATCTGCTGGGCTATGACCATGAGAACGGCGGCCTGGAAGCTATGCGGATGCGGGAAAAAGAAGAGGCCGTGCTGCTGCAGCTGGGCCTGCCCCGCACGGTGAGCTACACCGAATGATTTGCCTTTGATCCAACGTGCATTTCTGCACACAGCAAGACAGGAGTTTGATTTTGAGTAACACGACGCCCGTTCTATTTCAAACAGACGCTTATGTTCTTCATCAATAAACTCAATACCTGTTTTATACTTATCAGTAAATGTAAAAAGTTTTTTTCCATCAGCATCAGCAGAGCTTTCATTTTCCTTATTGACAGGAGTACACATTTTACCAATCATCATATCGTTACTGAGTATATGATGGTATAACCAGCGTACAAGAAATGAAATACATTCGTTAAATGAGGCTTTAGCTGCTTCCTTTGATGATGTATCAAGACAGAACTCATTAACCTTTTTCGTAAAGGCAGCGTGTTCTTTTTTCTGAAGGTCAAGTTCAGGGTCATGGATGCTTTCCATATAAGCCTCCTCATGTGCAAAATGAGTGGCAGCATAGTCCTTAAGACCTGATATAAGGTTATTAGCGACAGGAGCTATGTCATCAAGCTCGTTGCCCATAGATATTGCATCGTTAATCATTTTAAATAACTTTGCATGTTCATCATCAATTTCTTTAATGCCTATAAGGCAGTCATTAGTGAATTCGTACATAGTTAATCCTCCATTCTTGCGCTGATTTTCAGCGCATCTCAAGTTTGTGCGAAGCACAAATCTTGCGTGTGAAAAATCTTATTTTTCACACTAATCTCCATTTCTGCGTATGTTGTCAGGGGATTGCGCGAATTATGTAGCAATCCTGGTATTTATAGATTAATATATCACACATTTGAAGAATATGGTATACTACAAAAAATGATTTAAGAAATGATTTATGGAATTCCTGTATGGAAGAGGCATTATATATAAGGCTTCTGGTCAGGAAAAAAGGAGGTTTATATCGTGAAATCAACTAGTATCAAAAAATTATCAATAGCAGGTATATTATGTGCTGCTGCTGTTGTAGGAAGTCTGTTTTCGTTTCCGGTGTTTGGAAGCAAATGTGCACCTGTACAGCATATGGTTAATGTATTCTGTGCAGTTCTTTTAGGACCGGGTTATGGTGTCATGGCAGCATTTGTGGCATCACTTATAAGAAATATGCTGGGAATAGGAAGTCTTATGGCATTTCCGGGAAGCATGTTTGGTGCATTAGTATGTGGCGTAGTGTATAAAAGATTTCATAACATTATAGCGACAATGATAGGAGAAGTGGCTGGAACCTCTATATTAGGTGGACTTAGTGCGTACCCTGTTGCTATATTCCTTATGGGAAAGAATGCAGCTAATCTGGCGTTTTATGTGTATGTATTTCCGTTTTTTGTATCAACAGCAGTAGGTGCGCTGATATCGGGAATGATAGTTCTAAGCCTTAAAAGCTCTGGACTGCTTGCAAAAATGCAGCAGAATATAGAATAACAATGGGTGTTGGAGTAAAGAATAACATGTTTGATAATATTATTGGAATAGTGCATAAAAGGAAGCCGCTTATTCATAGTATAACTAACTATGTAAGCATGAATGATTGTGCAAATATACTTCTGGCATGTGGTGGTGCAGCTATCATGGCAGAGGATGCACTTGAGGTTAGACAGATAACAGCTATATGTGATGGATTAAATCTTAATATAGGCATGTTAAATGAGAATAAGCTTGAGGCGATGCTGGTTGCTGGCAGAAGTGCAGCAGCTCTTCATCATCCGGTTGTGCTTGATCCGGTAGGTGCAGGAGCCTCAGATTTCAGAAACAGTGCAGCCTTAAGAATAATAAAAGAGATAAGTCCGACTGTCATAAGAGGAAACATATCAGAAATAAAAGCACTTGCAGTAGGAATGGCTGACATTAACCACTCTAAAGGTGTGGAGGCTAATGATATTGACCGTATCACAGAGGACAATATATATGATGTGGCAGCCTTTGCAGAAGCATTTGCTAAAAAAACAGGGGCTGTGTTGTGTATAACTGGTGTTATAGATATAGTAACTGATGGGAATGTAGTATATTGTATAAGAAACGGACATCCTATGATGAGCAGGGTGACAGGAACGGGCTGTCAGCTGTCAGCACTGATAACAGCCTATATTGCAGCTATCAGTATGGAAAATGTGTATACAGGCTCTGCACATGTGGATAAAGCGGATGCAGATAAAGCAGATATGTGCATAAGTAAAGAGCATGATACAGCAATGCAGGGCAGCATAGCCAAAGCTGTGGCAGCGGCAGTCTGTGTTATGGGAATAAGTGGAGAGACAGCATATAAAAGGCTTAATGATATGGATGGAAATGCCACTTACAGAAATTATGTGATTGATGCGGTATACAATATGACAGATGATATGCTGGAGAGATTATGCAGAGTTGAGGTGATAAGGCATGAGTAGTTATTTTTATTTTACAAGACATGGGCAGACGATATGGAATGTTGAAAACAAAATATGTGGTGCAACAGACATTGCACTTACAAGTCTGGGACATGACCAGGCGATAGAGCTTGGAAAAAGAATAAAAGAGGAGCATATCCATATAGATGAAATCCTGTATTCACCATTAGTAAGAGCAGCAGATACTGCAAAGCATATATCAGAGGTGACAGGAATAGCCTGCCGGGAGGAAATAAGACTTAAAGAACAGAATTTTGGACGGTATGAATCAACAGCAAGAGATGGAGAAGAATTCGCAAAGGCAAAGATGAACTTTGTATATGATTTTGATGGTGGAGAGACTATGCTTCATCTGTGCCAGAGAATATATAATCTTATTGATGATATTAAGAATGATAGTGAAGATAAGGTTTATCTGCTTGTAGCGCATAATGGCATATCAAGAATAGTAGAATCGTATTTCAATAATATGACAAATGAGGAATTCTCAGCATTTGGAATAAAGAACTGCGAATTAAAGAAGTATACATTCAGATAAAGGCAGAGTATGTAAAATCACGACGTAAACATAAAGAAGACATTAAAGAAGATATTAAGTAAGATGTAAGGAATCTATCAAGGAACCTATAAGGAAGGAGGAGGCAGAGATGATACAGGCAGTTAAGGCTGGTGACAAGAAAAAAGAAATTACCGGGTCGGATGTGAAGAAAACAGGGCAGCCGGATTATAAGCTGCTTATTGATACGGCGGCACTTGCAGGGACTATTATGTTAGAGAGCGGAGCTGAGATATACCGTGTAGAGGAAACGATAAATTATATACTCAAAACCTCAGGTCTTAAAACAAGTGAAGCATTTGTAGTGTCAACAGGTATTATGATATCACTTGATGATCCATCCATAGATGCTCTTACAGTTATAAGGCGCGTGAATAAGGGCGCGACCAATCTTAATGTAATAGCCCAGGTAAATGATATATCAAGAAAGTTCTATATGAGGATTATATCCTTAGAGGAGGCCTTTTCACAGCTCAAGCATCTTAAGAAATCCCAGTATCCATGGTGGCTTAAGGATATATGCACAGTCTTTGTTGTAGCTTTCTTTGCAGGGATGTATGGTGGTGATTTTAAGGATATGGCAGCAACGGCAATAGTTGGAATATTTCTTGCAGCGTGGCTTCATATCGGAAAGAAAATCGCACTTAATCCACTTATAAATGATCTTGTGGCATCAATAGTCATATCGGTTATAGCTTTCGTTATGGTGCACGTTGGAATAGGTTCGCATATCGACAGGATAATCATAGGCTCGATTATGGTGCTTGTACCTGGTGCAGCCATAACCAATGCCATACGAGATACGCTTCATGGGGATTACGCTTCAGGTAATGCAAATATACTGCAGGCGTTTACAGAGGCAGCGATGATTGCCCTTGGAGTATATGTGGGATTATTATTATTGTAGCCTGTCAATGTGATTTAAAGAATGGAGAATTATGCTATTACAAAGTATATTTGCTTTTGGTGCAATAATAGGCTTTTCAGTTCTTATTGAAGCACCGAAAAGATGTCTGGTTGTTAATGGAATATTAGGGATGGCAGGATGGGCTGTATATCTTTATACGGAAAGGTATACATCTATGCTTATGGCTACCTTTGTGTCAGGACTGGTGCTGGCAGTCATATCGCATATTCTTGCAAGACTTATTAAGACACCGGTAACAACAACGCTTATTCCGTCTATACTTACGATTGTGCCGGGAGCAGGCATGTATGAGACAGTTTATTACCTGTTTACAGCAGATACACAGGAGGCACTATTAAGTCTTGTGCATACCATCGGGGCAGCAGGAGCGATTGCTCTTGCTATATTCATAGTTGATGCATTTGTGGCAGTTGTTAAGAGGCTGGTGTGAAAGCCGGCTCTTAAGCATGTTAGCAGATATGAATAAAAAAGAGAAAAGCTATAGTGCAAGACTACCATAGCTAGAGTCTTAAAAGCTGTATTATATATGTAAAGTATTCTTTTGGAAAATAAACAATTTTTTTGGTTTGTTGCAATATAAACAATTTTGTGATATCTTTAACAAAAGCTTTTTGAAGAAGGATTGTAAGGGCTGGAGAATATCGGAATTTGTCTGGCCTTTTTATAATGTGATTCGGAAAAAGTTTATTATTACAATATAATTTAAAAACAAAAGAAAGGGAAACTATATGGAAAAGTTAAGAAATTGGATAGCTAATTTAAGAGTTGCAGCAAAATTAAAGGTATATCGGATGGCAGTGCTTGTTATGACAGCTTTTTTTGTAATGGTTGCGCTTATATCAACATTAGTGATTCGTTCGAATATACATAGTATTACGGAAGTGTGGTCTCCTTCACTTGAGTGTCTGCAGGAATTACAAACAATAACTGCTAAATATAGAATCAAACAGTATCAGCATCTTGTAGAAACAGATACAGCAGTTATGGCAGCCTGTGAAAAAGAAACTAATGATATGGAGAATCAGATAAAGGATATATCTTCTAAGTTAGAGACAATAATTAATTCAAATAAGAAAGCACAGGCAGGTAAAGCTGATTATGAAAAGGCAAGCTCTGCATGGGAGGATTACAGGTCAGCCTCAGATAAAATATATAAGCTTAGTAAAGAAGGCAAACAGGCTGATGCTGCCAATCTTATGACTGGAAGCGTGTATGAAAGTAATAAGGAATTTGTAGAAAAGTTAAATTCAGTACGCGATGATTTTCAGGCGGAATTAGATAAGGCAAAAGTAATTGCTAATATATGTACAATAATTATTTTTATTGTCATTATTATAACAGGATTAGCGATTGCAGTGATTGCAACAATTATAGGAAAGATAATATCAGACTCAATTACAGAACCAGTACGTCAGATTGATGAGGCAGTTGCCAGCCTTAGAAAGGGTGAGCTGTCTAACGTGGATATGCTTACATATGAATCTGATGATGAGTTTGGTGAAACAATTACAAAGCTTAAGGAAGCTATGAATATACTTTCAGATTATGTAAGCGAGATTTCACAGGAGGTTAAATTCATAGCACAGGGTGATTTAACAAGAAATGGTGATGATATTACACCATTTCTGGGTGATTTTTCAGAATTAAAGGATTCACTTGTTTACATTTTAAAGCGTTTTAACAGTACATTGTCAGAAATAAGCAATATTGCAGAACAGGTTACACATAATGCCAAGGAAGTAGAAAGTGCATCAAAGTCGTTAGCAGATGGTGCAACAGAGCAGGCAGGAGTTATTCAGGAACTTAATGCCACAATAGATACAGTTGTTGATCTTGCAGAGGATACAGCAAGTGAAACAAAGAATGCATCTGAACGTGTAAAGGCTTCTGCAAACAAAGCAAATAATGAAAAAGAAAAAATGAATATTCTTCTGACAGAAATGGAGCACATTACAGAAATATCTAAGGAAATAGGTAATATTATTACTGATATTGAAGATATTGCTTCGCAGACTAATCTGTTAGCTCTTAATGCATCTATTGAGGCTGCAAGGGCAGGTGAGGCAGGAAAAGGCTTTGCAGTAGTTGCAGACCAGATAGGAAAGCTTGCATCAGATAGTGCTAAGTCAGCGGTAAATACAAGAGAATTAATCGATAAGACTTTAGTTGAAATCCAGAAGGGTAATGAAATTACAAGAACAACAGCAGATGCCTTTAACCAGATTATTGCAGATATGGATTCATTCGCAGAAATGGCACAGAATACTATGGAGAAGGCTAATACACAGGCAGAGTCATTAGAACAGATTGGACAGGGTATTGAACAGCTTTCAGGTGTAGTACAGGGTACTGCAGCATCCTCAGAAGAGAATACAGCAATCAGTATTAACCTCGCAGAGGGTGCAGATAAGATGAATGAACGTGTAAACAGATTTAAGCTCTTTAAAGATTAAAAGTTTATCATAAAGCTATTATGAAGGAAAGGTTCTTGTTGTGAGTGAGAATATATTTAAAGTATTTGGTAAGCAGACAAAAGAAACTTTATTGGAAATAATCGCAAAATGTATGGATGATTATCTGTTTGTATATGATCTGCAGAATGATACAATAGAGCTGTCTGAGTCGGCTGTGGACAGGTTTATGATATCAGAAAATGTCATGAATGATGTTGCCAATGATGTTTTACAGGTAGTATATGAAGAAGACCGTAAGATGCTGCAGGAGCATCTTACGGCTATATATGAAGGGAAAGAAAAAGCACATAATCTGCATTACAGATGGCTGGATAAAGAAGGCATGCCGGTATGGGTTAACTGTCGTGGAATAGTGATTGACGATTCACAGGGAAAACCGCAATACCTGGTTGGCTGCATGAATGAGACAGGAAATCAGAGAAGGGCAGATAATGTCACTGGGTTGCTTGGAGGACTTGAATTTAACGCCTATATGCGCTCTCATATGAAACACATATCTAAGGGCTTTCTTATGCATATAGGAATCGATGATTTTGGAGCAATCAACAGTTCGCGCGGAGCGGCTTATGGCAATTATATTCTGAAAAGTGTAGCTGACTGCATGAAGGAATGTCTTTCTGATAGTCAGAGAATATATCATCTTGTAGCTGACCAGTATGTGATTGTTGATCTGGAACATTCTGCTGGGGAATATGCCGCAGAGCTTAAGAAAAAAATAGATGACAGACTTTATAGGTTTATAGTATCTGAAAACTATGAGGCTGTTTTTTCAATTTCTGTTGGTGTTGTGGATGCCACAACAGTTTGTGAAGGCTACGATGAGTGCCGTAAGAAATTTTCATTTGTCCTTAAAAAAGCCAAAAAAATGGGAAAAAATGGATTCTATATCTTTGATGAGAATGACTATGAACTTTTTTTACGGAAAGGAAGAATAGTAGCAGCACTCCGTAATTCTGTCATGAACGGATTTAAGGGCTTTGATGTGCATTACCAGCCAATCGTGGATTGTGGTTTAGAGCAGGTTATTGGTGCAGAGGCGCTTATGCGCTTCTCTATGATATCCGGAGAAGATACAGAGGTTATTTCACCTATGGAATTCATCCCATTACTGGAGGAAACCGGATTAATTATCCCGGCAGGAAGATATATATTAGATGAAGCAGCAAAGCTGTGTTGTGAAATACAGCAATATATTCCTGATTTCAGGATGAATATAAATGTTTCATATGTCCAGATCATGCACGGAAACGTTGAGCGTGATATATTGGATGTGATTAAAAGGTATGCTTTAAAACCGGATTCTATATATATTGAAATGACCGAAAGTGGATTTATGGATATGACACCGGTATTTTGCAAGTTCAGGAAGGCATTGGATGAGAACCATATCAGCTTTGTGATTGATGATTTTGGTACAGGATATTCTAATTTTCATTGCATTCGTGATATGAATCCAAGCTATGTAAAAATGGACAAGGATTTTACCGCAAAGGCAATGGATAATGAAAGGGATTATGAATTGTATAAAAATATAATTCCGATGGTACATAGCATTAACGTCAGGATATGTGCAGAAGGTATTGAAAAAAAAGAATGGCGCCAGAAAATGAATGAAATGCGGGTTGATTATCTGCAGGGCTATTATTACGGCAGGCCATGCGCAAGGGAACAGTTTATTAAACAATATACATGTGGTATGGATATCAGATAGTAAAAATATCAGATAGTAAAAATATCAAATAGCAGCTAGGGGCATCTCACTAATAATTAGTGCGGTGCCTATTTTTTTATGCTAAGGTGAAGACTTTATTCTTAATGTGTCTTGATTTATTTCCAGAAATTTATTCCTGAAAATTTCGGTTACGCTGATTAATTATAAAAATAAGTTGACACATCATAACAATGATGATAATATGCAAAATGCAAACGATTTGCAAATTAGATCAAAGCTGCAAATCTGTTATAATAAGTCTTTTATGAAAGGACATGTCATGCAAAAAAGTTATAAAACAAAGGTAACCCAGGAGATACAGCAGTATCTTAAGCTGCAGAAGCAGAAAAGTTTTAGCGCTTCGGATGTATATCACTATCTTGAGAGCAATAACATAGATGTAAACCAGTCAACTGTATACAGAACACTTGACAGGATGATGGAGCAGAATGTCCTGGTGCGCTTTAAAACTGCAAACAGTGGTAACTATTACTACAGGGTATCGGACGAACATCATAACTGTGATGAACATCTTCATATGCAGTGCAGAAAATGCGGCAGGGTTATGCATCTTGACTGCGATTTTATGAATGATATAAGAGAACTTCTTATGAAGCAGTATGGATTCACACTTGAATGTAATGGTTCAACGCTGTGTGGCTTATGTGCTGATTGTAAAAAACAGAATAAAGAGTTGTAAATAAAGCTATAAAAAATTAGAATGAAAGGATTTTATATGGGATTTTTAAAGAAAAGGTTATCATTAATAAAGCTGCAATCATTGATGTTATGTGTAATACTGGCAGCTTCATTGTTTACATTTACTGGCTGCCAGGGAAATGTACAGAATAATGGAAAGATTAATATAGTATGTACAACTTATCCTCAGTATAACTGGATACAGAATATTATTGGGGAAGAATCAGAAGAATTCAACCTGACATTGCTTGTGGATGGTGGAGCAGATCTTCACAGCTATCAGCCATCAGCAAAGGATATGGCAAAGATATCCTCAGCAGATATGTTTGTTTATGTTGGTGGTTCATCTGATGCATGGGTGTTTGATGCTGTAAGGGAAACAGTTAACAAGAACATGAAAAAAGTAAATATGATGGAGCTTCTTGGTGACAGAGCCAAAGAGGAAGAGGTTGTTGAAGGAATGCAGGATGATGAACATGGACATAGCCACACAGCTTCTGAGGATAGTCATGGAGAGCATGGAGAAACAGACGAAATAGAATATGATGAGCATATATGGCTGTCGGTAAAGAATGCAGAGATTCTTGTACAGAAGCTTACGGATGTTATAAAGGAGCTGGATACAGATAATGCAGAAGAATACCAGAGTAATGCAGATGCATATATAAAACAGCTTTCAGATCTTGATAAAGAATATGAGTCAGTTATAAGTGCTGCAAGACTTAAGACAGTAGTATTTGGCGACAGATTTCCTTTCAGATATCTTGTGGATGATTATAATCTTGATTATTATGCAGCATTTGCAGGATGTAGTGCAGAGACAGAGGCGAGCTTTAAAACTGTAACATTTCTTGCGGGCAAAGTTGATGAGACAGGAACTAAAGCGATTCTTACTATAGATGGTTCAGATGAAAAGCTTGCTATGACTATAAAAGATAACACAAAGGATAAGAATCAGGAAATATTGCAGATGGATTCAATGCAGTCAGTTAAGATATCAGAATCAGAGGATTATAATTATATTAATGTGATGCTAAAGAATCTTACGGTATTAAAACAAGCATTATCATAATCAAAATGTAATTATGTTGCCTATTATAAGAAAAAAGAAAGGGGTGACACCTGTATGTCATATATCGAATGTAACAATCTTGCTTTAGGATATGATGGAAAGGCAGTAGTGGAAAATCTGAATTTTAAAGTGGGAAAAGGCGATTACCTGTGTGTATTAGGAGAAAATGGTGCCGGTAAGAGTACACTTATAAAAACAATGCTTGGCCTTATAGAAAAAGTATCTGGTGATATTACATATTCAGATGGACTTAAGGCTTATGAGATTGGATATCTTCCACAGCAGACTGTTGTGCAGAAAGATTTTCCAGCAACAGTCTGGGAGGTTGTACTTTCAGGTACTCTTGCTTCAGGCGGATTCAGGCCTTTTTATAGAAAGAAGGAAAAAGAACTTGCAAGGCAGAAGATGGAAGAACTTGATATATTGGAACTTAAGAAAAAGTGTTACCGTAACCTTTCTGGTGGACAGCAGCAAAGAGTACTTCTTGCAAGGGCACTGTGTGCCACATCCAAGGTTATACTTTTAGATGAACCAGTTACAGGACTTGATCCTAAGGTGACAGCAGATTTTTATGAGCTTTTAAAGCAGCTTAATAATAAAGGAATAACTGTAATTATGGTTTCGCATGACCTTCATGCGGTGTCATATGCTACGCATATTCTATATGTAGATAGTGAGGACAGTTTCTATGGAACGAAGAAAGAGTTCTTAAACAGCGATAAGGCGGATGTTTTAGGAAAGATTAAAGGAGATGATAAGTAATGTCAGATTTTATTCAGGAATTTCAGTTTTATATGTCATATCCATTTGTCAGATATGCACTTATTGTTGGCGTGCTTATCGCTTTATGTTCATCACTTCTTGGCGTTACACTTGTGCTTAAGAGATTCTCATTCATAGGTGATGGCCTTTCACATGTGGCGTTTGGTGCACTTGCGATAGCGACAGTTCTTAAGATAGCAGATGTTAATCTGTTTATTATGCCAGTGACTATCATATGTGCTGTTCTTCTGCTGAAAACAGGAAACAATACCCAGATTAAAGGGGATTCTGCTATAGCGATGCTATCAGTTGGAGCTATGGCTGTTGGATATCTTATATTAAATGTTTTTTCAGTTTCATCTAATGTATCAGGAGATGTCTGCTCTACTCTTTTTGGTTCAACCTCCATACTTACGCTTACGGGTTCAGAGGTTGTTATGTGTATAGCAGCTTCTATAATAGTAGTAGCATTTTTTGTTATATTTTATAACAGAATATTTTCTGTTACATTTGATGAGGATTTCACCCGTTCTATGGGGAAAAATACAGGCTTTTATAATATGGTGATTGCAGTTATAACAGCAGTTATTATTGTTCTTGCGATGAATCTTGTAGGCTCTCTTCTTATAACAGCATTGCTTGTATTTCCTGCATTATCAGCTATGCGTATCATGAAAAGCTTTAAGCTTGTAATAATATATGCTGCTGTATTGTCAGTACTTGGTGCTGTACTTGGTATTGTAATATCAATATTTGCATCAACACCGGTTGGTGCTACTATAGTTACAATATATATACTAATATATCTGATTAATTGTGTTATATCAAGAATATCGGGAATAGCACAGTAATGTTCAAGGTTTATCCCTTTATTTTAAAATTTTAATTCAAATTATAATAAAATATGCTATACTTACTATCGTGGGATGATAATCCCACGATATGCATATACAGATGAGAATAGTTTTGAAATATAATAATAAGGGATATGTTAAAGTATGAAGGATAAAAAGAATTACAAGGTTAAACCACTGGTTTTCATAATAGCAGGTATAGCTGTTTTAGTTCTCATAGCAGCAGCTATAACCGCAGGTGTTATATCAGAACATAATAAAAGTAAAGAAAATACAGTTGGAATGACTCTTACACAGAAAAATCTAAGACCACAGGATGCAGAAGCTGATAATAATGCAGTTAAAGAGATAACAACAGTAGAGATACTTATGGATGATACTGCTATACCAGTTGGAACTACATTTATGGCAGCAGCTATAGTAGAACCAGCAGATACAGATAAGGCGCTTATATGGACAAGCAGTAACGACGATGTGATGACTGTTAAACAGGATGGACTTGTAACTGTCAAAGGAACAGGTACAGCAGCACTTACTGCTACAGTTGGTGATGTATCAGATGCCATAGCTATAGAAGGAATAGAGAGTGCAGCAGCAGGCTCTAAGAATGGTTATACTGTATATACAGGTAATGGAAGTATTCTTAAGCCATCATCTTCTGTACCGGAAGGAAGCAGTGCAGGCTCTGGTTCTGGTACAGGAAGTAGTTACAGTGATAATGGCAGCTATTCTTACAACAGTACAGGAAACAACAGCGGATATTCAGCCGGTACAGGAAGTAGTCATGAAAACAGTAACAGTACAGGAAACAATTTATCAGGTACAGGCAGCAATAACAATACAGGAAACAATGGAAACAGTTCATACAATCCAGGAAATAATCAATCAGGTTCTTCAAACAGCGGTAATAGTCAGGAAAATAACAACAGCACAGGAAGTGACGGAAAAACAAGCGGTGATATAGGTGAGGTGTTAAACAAAGAAGGCTTTACACAGGAATATTCCAATGTATATGTATACACAGATGGTGGTACATATTATGGGGAGATAATAACACAGCCAGATGTTTCAATCATATATATCAAGCAGAGAAATGATGGATTCGATGCAAGAATAAAAGGTGTGTTAGCACAGCTGCTTCCGGAAAGCTGCAATCAGGTATGGAATAATTATGTATCTGCAACAACGGACCGTACATTTACTGTAGAAGACAGAAAAGTAAGAATAGTCACAGCTTCAAGAGGTGGACATTCGCAAATAGTAATATACAATTAAGATAAAATATGGTATATTTATGTAAAACTTATGTAGATTATAATGAGGTGAATGTTTTGCTTAATGAAAATAAGGTTAAAATGATGACCAAGATGGCTATATATGAGAAAAATGAAGGCAGAAGGATGTTAAGGACAGCCAGATACTTCAAGGGTGATTATGTCGCATTTGGGATATTAAAGACATTGATCACTACAACACTTGCCTTTGCGATAGTTGCTATTATGTATGTGTTATGCAACGCAGAAGGATTAGTCGAGAATATTAATTCAATGGATTATCTTGCTTTTGGAAAAAAGGTGGCAATATACTATATAATTATGCTTGTTATATTTGCTATAACAGCAGGATTTGTATACAGCTTTCAGTATGAGAATTCAAGAAAAGGGCTTAAAAAGTATTTTTCAAGGCTTAATAAGCTTGAAAGATTTTATAATGGCCAGAAGAAAAAAAGATAATTGTGGAGGAAGTGATGGCAGTATTATTAGAATTTAAAGAAAAGTTTAGAAGATTTTATAATAAGTATGATACATATCTTGTTCCTGCGTTAAAGTTTATTGTGGCGCTTGTTTCATTCATTATGCTGAATGCAAGCATAGGATATATGGAGAAGCTGAATAATCCGGTTATTGCAATACTTATATCAGTTATATGTGCATTTTTACCGGTTGGTTTTACTATTGTTATGTTATCATTGTTTATGGTAGCACATCTGTATGCCATATCAGTTGAATTCGCACTTATAGCACTTTGTGTTGTTCTTCTTATGTATCTTTTATATTTCAGGTTTGCATCTAAGTCAGGATATCTTCTGATATTAACTGTGTTTATGTGCTGGATTAAGATGCCTTTTGTATTACCTGTTGCTGTTGGATTGTGTTCATCTGTGATTTCAGTTGTTCCGGTATCTTTTGGTGTGATCATATACTATATAATCAATACAGCAAGTGTTTATGAAACAGCAGTTACTAACAAGTCACTTACAGAGAGTATGCTTCAGGTTTCATATCTTATAGAAAGTCTTGTTAAGAATAAACAGCTTTTTCTTGTTATGGCTGCTTTAGCAGTAACGATTATTATTGTATATATAGTAAGAAGGCTTAAGATCGATTATGCATGGGGCTATGCTATAGCAATCGGAAGTGTAGCTCAGTTTGTAGTTGTTGTATTAGGAGAAATACTTTTAAAAACAGGGCTTAATATTATACTGATAGTTATCAGTGTTATATTAGGTGCGCTTGCAGGTTATATATGTAATATATTATTCTTTGCTGTAGATTTCAGAAGAACAGAGTATGTACAGTACGAAGATGATGAATACTATTACTATGTTAAGGCAGTACCTAAGATAAATGTTGCTGGAGAGGATGTTAGAGTAAAGCAGATAAATGCAAGAAAGACAAAAAAAGCCTCAGATATAAGTGATGTAAGACAGTCAAAGTCTACAACAGCAGCAACTGAGGAAGAAGATGATATATACTTTATTGACAAGTAATCAGTAAGTGGCAGAATATTTTTGACCTTTACATCAGTAAGTGGCAGAATATTTTTAAGCCTTACATCTTAATATAAAAAGGGGTGAGAACGTGACAACATCGGGTAATCTGTTACAGAATTACTTTTCAAAATTATATATACCAAGGATTACATGGACAGATGTTATAGAGATTATTATTATTGCAGTAGTTTTATATAATATTCTGTTGTGGATTATGAACACCAAGGCATGGGCACTTTTAAAGGGCATAATAGTTGTGGCTCTTTTTGCGGTTGTAGCGTATCTTCTCAACCTTAAAACTATTTTATGGATAGCAGGAAAGACAATCAGTGTCGGTATTATAGCACTGGTTATTATATTCCAGCCAGAATTAAGGCGTGCACTTGAACAGCTTGGAAGAAAACGCTTTATGCTCAGGTTCTTTAACTTTGGAGATAACAGTGATAAAGATGAACGCTTCAGTGTTAAGACAGCAGATGAGATTGTAGATGCCTGTTATAAGATGGGAGCTGTAAAGACAGGTGCACTTATAGTTATAGAGCAGGATATTGTGCTTGAAGAGTATATAAAGACTGGTATACCTGTAGATGGTATAGTGACAAGCCAGCTTCTTATTAATATATTTGAACATAATACGCCACTTCATGATGGAGCTGTTATAATCAGAGGAAACAGGGTTGTTGCTGCAACATGTTATCTTCCACTCACAGATAATGTTAATCTTAGCAAAGCACTTGGAACAAGACACAGGGCAGGTGTTGGTATAAGTGAGGCAACAGATAGCCTTACCATCATAGTATCAGAAGAGACTGGTAAGGTATCTGTAGCATTTGGTGGAGAACTTATACATGATATAGATTCTGATTCACTGAAGAATAAACTTGAATATATCAGAAGAAGAACTATAGATGTCAAGTCATTTAAGATATGGAGGGGCAGGTTGAAGCATGAAAGAGAAGATATTTAATAATCTCAGCCTGAAAATCGTATCTGCAGTATTTGCGGTGATATTATGGACGGTCATTGTTAATATATATGATCCAAACACCAGCTATACTTTCAGTAATATCACAGTCCAGCTTGTTAATACACAGAGTCTTACTGAAAAGAATTATACCTTTGAGGTTGTTGATGGAGGTAAGATATCTGTTACAGTAAGTGGACCAAAAAGTGTGGTTACAGATCTTAAGACAAGTGATATAGCTGCAACAGCTGATTTAAGTAAGGTTACTGCATTTACAGATTATGTAGATATACAGGTTCAGGTGGTCAAAGATGGACAGGTGCTTAATAACGTTGAAGCTGTTCCAAGAACATCAGCTCTTAAGTTAAGCATAGAAAACAGGGATACAAACACATACGCTGTGAATGTTAATACAACAGGCACTCCGGCCAATGGATATGCTGTTGCATCAACAACAACATCACCAACATATATTAAAGTGACAGGTCCAACATCTTTAGTTGAAGGGGTTGCCTCAGTCGGAGTTAATGTTGATGTATCTGGTGCAAAAGGAACGGTTAATACACAGTCAGACATTAATATGTATGATTCAGATGGAAATATAATAACAAATGAAGAACTTGAAATGTCATCAGAAACAGCAGATGTGATAGTAGAGATGGCAAGAACAAAAACTGTACCAGTTGTAGTAAAAACAAGTGGAACACCTTCACAGGATTGTGTTGTAACGGGTACAAGTCTTAGCCAGACCTCGGTTGTTATAAGCGGACAGCAGGAGGCATTATCAAAGATAGATAATATAACTATTCCTTCATCAGCTGTTTCGGTAGATGGGCTTAGCGAAGATAAGACGTATACATTCAAGCTGACAGACTATGTACCTTCTGGTGTTAAGATAGTTTCTGATTCAAGACTGCAGGTTACTGTAAAGATATCTAAAGCTTCAACAAAGACAGTTCACATATCATCAGATGCGATAAAGATTGAAAACGTATCATCAGGGTATAATGCTGTGATTGAAGGAACAGGTATAGATGTTATAATATCCGGAACAGGAACGATATTAGAAAATATCAGTGCTACAGATATAACATGCAATGTTAATGCAGCTGGACTATCAGCTGGAACACATAGTGTAGATGTAAGTGTGAGTGTGCCAGATGGCTGCAGTGTTTCAGGAAACAGCTCAGTGAAACTTACGTTGTCTGCTAAACAGCAGGAAACAACAGTTGACAATAGCAGCAGCCAGACACAACAGACAACTACAAGATAGTACACATATATAAGTTTAATTAAATGCGTAAAGATATGCATAGAAATGAGGATTGTTATGGTAAGTGAGAATATTTTAATAACCAGTCAGCTTGGAATACATCTTCGCCCAGCCGGAGCAATGTGTAATGAAGCTGTTAAGTATAAGTCTGATATATCTTTTAAGTATGGTGAGGGTAAGACAGCTAATGCAAAAAGTGTTATTTCAATACTTGCATCAGGTGTCAAATGTGGTGAAGAGATAACACTTACAGCCGATGGAAGTGATGAAGAGGAAGCACTTAAGGCTGTATCAGAAAGTTTTAAGGAATCACTTAAAGAATAAATGATAGTTCAGATTTTCTTAACAAGTAAAACACAATATGAACACATTTCGTGAATATACTAAACGTATGAAAACGAAATGTGTTCATTTTATATTTCATATACAGGTAAAATATATATGACCACATTTTCTATAGAAAACTACAAAAAGGAGTGTTGGATATGTATAATAATGAAGAAAACAATTATGAGAATAATAATTCTTATAATACTCAGGGTACAGGCAATAACGAAAATACGGGATATAACCAGAACTCAGGATATAGCCAGAATACAGACGGATATAATCAAGGTGCTGGAAACAGTCAGAATACTGGAAGCAGTCAGAATACTGAATTTAATCAGAATAATGGATTCAATCAGAATACTGGATATGCACAATACAGCAATACAAATAATGCAAACAACACAGATACAGATAGCCAGTCAACTTACAGATACTCATATGTAGCTGGTAATAGTACAAACAACAGCCAGACAGCAGATGAGCATCAGAAGAAACAGAAGAAGCATAACCGGTTTTTGGATGGACATAGTGTCACAAAGACTACATGGCCTAAGAAGTTTTTAAGCATAGTTTTATCAGCAGCTATATTCGGTGTTGTTGCCGGTTCAGCTATGTATGGAACTTATAAGCTTGAGAAAAAGTATCTTGGTGGTTCTGATAACAGAAACTATACGATATCGACTGTTTCAAGTAATATAGGAACTACAACAGACCAGTTAAATACTTTGGGAGATGCCAATCTGTCAACATCAGCAATGAATGTGGAAAGTGTAGCATCTGCGGCACTTCCAGCCATGGTTGCACTCAATGGTACAACATCAGTGACAAGCAGTTCATCTTCAATATTTAACTGGGGTGGACAGCAGCAGTATGAGGCATCAACAAGCGGAACAGGTATTATAGTTGGTAAGAATGATACAGAGCTCCTTATGGTAACTAATGCGCATGTTGTTGACAAAGTTTCCAATCTTAAATGTGTATTTATAGACAATCAGTCAGTAAATGCAACAGTAAAGGGGTCTAAATCTGATCAGGATATAGCAGTAGTTGCAGTGTCTTTGTCAGATATACCTTCTGACACACTTAGTAAAATAGCTATTGCAGAACTTGCAGATTCTGATACAATTACAGTAGGTCAGCAGGTTGTTGCTATAGGTAACGCACTTGGTGAAGGACAGTCAGTTACAACAGGTATTATAAGTGCATTAGACAGATCTATCACAGTTAACAATGTAACATTTTCAGGTCTTATTATGACAGATGCAGCTATTAATTCTGGTAACAGTGGTGGAGCACTTCTTAACGCAAGTGGTAAAGTTATAGCAATTAATTTTGCCAAGACATCAAGTGATGGTGTCGAAGGCATGGCATATTCAATACCAGTATCAAACGTAAAGGATCTTATAAGTTCACTTATGAGCAAACAGACAAGACAGAAGGTATCATCAGATAATGCAGGATATCTTGGAGTCGCAGCAATAGATGTTACAAGCACATATGCATCTATGTATGGATACCCACAGGGTATTATGATAAGAACAGTTGCATCAGGTTCAGCAGCAGAGAAGGCAGGACTTTCAGCTTATGATATTATAGTAGGCTTTGATGACCAGACTATAACTACTATGTCAGGTCTGCAGTCAACACTGCAGTACTATGCAGCTGGCGAAAAAGTAAAGATTGATTACTATCATCTTGAGGGTAGTGAATATGTACTAAAGAGCACAGAGGTTACATTAGGTAAGAAAAGCTGATAACTCCTCTGATGCGGAATAGAGGAATATATGAGTGATAATAATAATAATAACGATGAATATGAAAAGGTATGCTATGTATGCAGAAGGACAGAATCTAAAGCAGGCAAGATGATAAGCATGCCAGGTGGATTGTATGTCTGCCCTGATTGCATGCAAAAGACCTTTGATGCAATAAACAACAACGACATAGATTATAACGAGCTTATGAAAGGAATCCCAAACATGCCTAACATGGGGATGTTTGGTGGTTTCAATATGATGGGAAATAATATGTCAGATAAGCAGAAGGTTAAGAAAAAGAAGGAGGAAAGCAAAGAAAATAATAAAGATAAGAAAGAAGAAAAGCTTGATCCTAAAAAGCTTCCTGCACCACATGAAATCAAGCGTATGCTTGATGAGTATGTTATAGGACAGGAGCATGCCAAGAAGGTCATGTCAGTTGCTGTATACAATCATTATAAGCGTGTAGCAACAAATACAATGGACGACATAGAGATAGAAAAGTCTAATATGCTTATGATAGGACCTACAGGTAGTGGAAAAACGTATCTTGTAAAGACACTTGCAAGACTCCTTCAGGTGCCACTTGCTATTACTGATGCTACTTCTCTTACAGAAGCAGGATATATAGGTGATGATATAGAAAGCGTAGTATCAAAGCTTTTAGCAGCGGCAGATAATGACGTTGAAAAGGCTGAAAGAGGCATCATCTTTATAGATGAGATTGATAAGATAGCCAAGAAGAAGGAAACAAGAAGCAGGGATGTAAGTGGAGAATCAGTACAGCAGGGAATGCTTAAGCTCTTAGAGGGAAGTGATGTGGAGGTTCCAGTAGGTGCAACAAGCAAGAATGCCATGGTTCCACAGGTTACTGTTAATACAAGAAATATATTGTTTATATGTGGAGGAGCTTTTCCGGAGCTTGAAAGTATAATAAAGGCAAGGCTTAATAAACAGTCATCCATAGGCTTTAATGCAGACCTTAAGGATAAGTATGATAATGACAGCAACATATTATCAAAGGTTGAGTTAGAGGATTTAAGAGAGTTTGGAATGATACCGGAATTTTTAGGAAGACTTCCTATCGTATTCTCGCTTGATGGACTTACAGAGGATATGCTTGTAAAAATTATGAAAGAGCCTAAGAATGCCATACTTAAGCAGTATCAGAAGCTTCTTGAGCTTGATGAGGTAAGTCTTGAGTTTGATGATAGCGCACTTTCAGCTATCGCTAAGAAAGCGATGGAGAAGAAAACAGGAGCAAGAGCCCTGCGTTCAATCATTGAAGAGTATATGCTGGATATAATGTATGAGATACCTAAGGATGATAATATAGGTTCTGTGCTTATAACAGAGGATTATATTAACAACAAGGGTGTACCTGTTATAATGATGCGTGGACAGGAAGCACTTCCAGGTATGTAATCATATCTTATTATTATTAAACATATAATGTCCTTGAAGAATATCTTTAAGGACATTATTTTTATATGTCAGAGTGTAGTAAGATGATTATGGATGAGGATATCTATGATTACATAGTTGTCAATATTCCGATAGTCAGTAAAATATTTGAAAACAATCCTGATGTATGCATTCAGCAGGTTGATGAACAGTGGATTATAATGCATAGCAGGCTGTCAGAAAACAGGGAGTTAAATATAAGCTCTTTAGGATACTATACAATACCTAAGATATATGGACTTATGGAGCTGTCTGACAGACAGGCTGTTTTAGGTGCTGATATATCAAGTATGGAAGAAACTGGTGCAGTTAATATAACAAGCCAGCCTTTTCTTAATGCAAGAGGCCAGGACGTTATCATAGGCTTTATTGATACAGGAATAGATTACTTAAGAGATAACTTTAAGGACAGCTCTGGCAATACAAGAATACTGGCTATATGGGACCAGACAGTCGAATATGAGGCTTCAAGTCTTGTAAGCTATGGAAGAGTGTATGAAGCCGCTGCTATAAATACTGCCATACGGGCTTATGAAGCCGGAGAAGATCCATATAGCCACGTCAAAAGCCAGGATACTAACGGACATGGTACTTTTATGGCGGGGATAGCAGCTTCATCATATACTGACGGCTATATAGGTGTTGCACCAGAGGCAGATATAGTATGTGTTAAGCTTAAAGGTGCCAAAAGATATTTAAGGGATTATTTTTATATAAAAGATGATGTGCCAGCTTTTCAGGAAAGCGATATAATGCTTGCAGCAACATTTCTAAAGGATTATGCACAGAGAAGAAATAAGCCGCTTGTTATAATATCAGGTGTTGGGAGCGGTTCTGGTTCAAGAACAGGAGCAACACCACTTGCAGATGTTTTTGATGCATATACAAAGCTTACGAATACATGCGTTGTTGTTCCAGCAGGAAATGAGGCTGTAAGCAGAACACATTTTAGTGGTTATGCAGGTATAGCAGCAGATAGCAAAACTATGGAGATTAATGTAGATAAAAGAGGAAAGGGTTTTGTTATAGAAATATGGGCAAAAAGCCTGGATGTTCTTTCTGTATCCATAGTCTCGCCAACGGGCGAGATTATACCCCGTATACCAGCAAGAATAGGGATGAGCAGTGAATATGCCTTTTTACTTGAGAATTCAAGAATATATGTTGATTATCAGATAACAGAAAGTGTTGCAGGCCAGGAAATAATATTTATGAGATTTGAAAGTCCTGCGGAGGGAGTATGGAAAGTACTTGTTTATAGTCTTACAAACCTGCCAGGATATTTTAATGCGTGGATAACACCCAGGTTTCTTAGTGCCTCAGATGCGTATTTTCTTGAATCTGATGTTGATATAACATTAGTAGAGCCAGCCTGTGCTGCAAGGGTAATAACAGTTGGAGCATATAATCATAATACTGGTGGAAGTGATATAAACAGCAGCAGGGGATATACAGCTGATAGCAGGGTAAAACCAGATATAGTGGCACCGGGTGTCGATGTATATGGTGTTGGAGGCGTAAAAGGCTATAAAAGAATGTCGGGAACAAGTATAGCAGCCGCACATGCAGCAGGAGCGGCCGCACTTTTTTTAAGCTGGGGTGTGACTAATAAAAACAGGGAGGTAATAGGAAATACGGAGATTAAATCATACCTGATAAGAGGCGCTAAAAGGCAGAACAGTGAGCAATATCCAAATGTAACAGCTGGTTATGGTATGCTTGACATATCAGGTGCTTTTGACCAGATGAGAATTAATTAATAAGTTGTAATTCATACATTTATATGTTAAAGTTTCTATTGGTAAAAATACAAAGACAGTATGATGGAGAAGTTATGAAGTACAAAGCAATAGCACTTGATCTTGATGGAACACTTACAGATCATAATAAAAAATTACCTGCTAAGAATATAGAAGCAGTAGATAAAGCGATAGATATGGGGGTAAAGGTTATACTTGCATCTGGAAGACCGCTTTTTGGAATAACACCTATAGCAGATGAATTAAAGCTTCCTGATAAAGGAGGATATATACTTGCATATAATGGTGGAAAGATAGTGGACTGTGTGACAGGAGAGACTATAGTAAGCCATCAACTGCCAAAAGAGTGTATAGATGATATATGTGATTTTGCAAAAGATAACGATGTATATGCATTAACTTATTCAGATGGAAAGATTGTATCAGAGAGTGATACAGACGAATATGTTTTAAAGGAAGCATTCTGTAATGCAGCTGCAATCATAAAAACAGATAACCTGAAAGCTTATGTAAACTATCCTGTGTCTAAGTTTCTAGTAGTTGGAAAACACGAGAAGCTTATTCCTGTACAGGAGGCACTGCTTTCAAAATATCATGGAGTGATAGATGCCTTCTATTCAGAGGATTATTTTCTTGAAGTTGTTCCATATGGTGTGGCTAAGGATAATTCGCTGAAGGAGCTGCTTGCAAAGCTTGATATAACAGAAGCTGAGCTTATAGCATGTGGAGATGGCATGAACGATATACCGATGTTAAAGATAGCGGGTTTATCAGCTGTTATGGAAAATGCATATCCTGAGGTAAAAAAATATGCAGACTATATTGCACCTTCTAATGATGATGCAGGAGTGGCCGATATAATAAAAAGATATATATTAGATATGGAGAATGCAGCAAATGGGTAAAGATAATGTTCAGAATGATGAAGTTGAGATTGATATAGGACATATATTATCAATATTATGGGAAAAGATATTGTTGATTATTGCAACAGGTATTATAGTCGGACTTGCAGGTTTTCTTGTTTCTAAGTTCCTTATAACACCTAAGTATGAATCAGAAACTAAGCTATATGTCCTTAACAGAGCAAACGACAGCGCAACTACATTGTCGGATGTACAGCTCTCAACACAGCTTACAAAAGATTATCAGATACTTGTTACAAGCGCACCAGTTATGAATCAGGTTATTAAAGAACTTGGGCTTAACATGAAAGCCTCTGAGCTGGCGTCAACTATATCTGTGGATACACCATCAGATACCAGAGTACTTCAGATAACAGTCACAAGTAATGATCCTAAAAGAGCAAAGGATATAGCTGATAAGGTGGCGCAGGTTTCATCAAAGAAGATATGCGATATCATGAAGATAGAGCAGGTTAATGTTATCGAAGAAGGTTCACTGTCAGAAGAACCGGCAGTTGATACAGTACAGAAATGGACACTTATAGGTTTAGCGTTAGGTATAGTGTTATCATGTGCCGTTATAATAATCAGGTCAATGTTAGATGATACGGTTAAAACTACTGAAGATGTTGAGAAGTATTTTGATCTTAGCACACTTGCAGTTATTCCTATATCAGAAGAGATGGATGATGGTCTGGGAAAGAATAAAAAGTCTAGAAAGACAAAGAAGAAAAGAAGCAAGTAAACAGGAGTGTAAAAGATATGCAGACGATTAACATAGAACGCTTAAGAAAGCTTGATTACAGAGCTAACGAAGCATATAAGAGCTTAAGAACTAACATACAGCTATGCGGCTCTGATGTAAAAGTTATCATGCTTACAAGCACAACACCGGGTGAAGGCAAGTCAACAGTGTCCTTTAACCTGGCAGTATCTTTGGCAGAAGCAGGCAAGAAGGTTATATTCATAGATGCAGATTTAAGAAAATCTGTACTTGTTGGACGATATAAGATTAATACATCTGTTAAGGGGCTTACTCACTTTTTATCAGGAATAAACAAGTTTGAGGAAGTTATGTATGCAACGAATGTTGAGAACTTTAATGTTGTATTCTCAGGACCTGTGCCACCGAATCCTACAGAACTTCTTGGTAACAAGGTGTTCAAGACACTTATAAAGGTCTTAAGAGATCTGTATGATTACATAATAATAGATACACCTCCAATCGGAAGTGTTATAGACAGTGCAATCGTTGCACAGGAATGTGATGGTGTTGCATATGTTATGGCATCTAACAGTGTCAGCTATAAATATGCACAGAAAGGGCTTGAGCAGATAAAAAAGACAGACTGCAAGTTACTAGGAGTTGTTCTTAACAAGGTTGATATGGATGATAATAAGTACTATGGCAAGTACTATGGTAAGTATTATGGTAAGTATGGCGAACATGCCCAAAAGTAATAAAAATAAAAAAGTGGCAGCTGTGATATGTCTTGTATGATATATATCACAGCTGTCACTTTTTTGTTATAAATTAATTATAAAAGAAAAATCTTAAGGAGCAGTACGCTCAACATCGCTTATATTACCAGCTTCAGCCTTTGGAGCCTCAGCAGCGGCAGCAGTAGTTGTAGCGGCAGTTGCTTCTGTTGTTTTCTGTGTTGGAGCAGCAGTAGCCTCAGTAGGTTTTACGGTAGCAGGCTCTGTTGCCTTTGGAGTTGTTATTTCTTCCTCTGTGGCAGCAGTAGTTTTAACACTTCGTCTTGTCGTAGCAGGCTGTGTTTCTTTAACAGCAGAAGTAGTTTTTGTAGTATTGCTGCCGCTAGAGCTGCTGTTAGAAGAAATACCATTTAGCTTATAAAAAGAATTATAGTTTGGTATATTCTTTACCTCAGCTTCATAGTATTCGTCTACATTGAATACATCTCCATTCTCAATCTTATCTATAAGCTTCTTTGCCATCTCTACATCACCAGTATATAGCTTTGACATAGAAGCATTAGTTCCTAACTGTAAGCTAGGAAGTGAATCAGGTTCAGCTCCTATACTGAACTTCTGTACATTCCATTCTCTTGTATCTGCAAGCTGTCCTTTTACAAGGGCGGTTATATCAGATGTAGGCATACTTGTAAGAATCATGTTACCTACAGAATCAAGTATAGAGCTGTACTTAGTAAGAATAGCAGGTGAAGTAAGCTTATTTATAACAGCTGTAAGAGCAGATAACTGGTTACGGCCTCTCTGGTAATCACCATCAAGGAAAGCCTTTCTTTCACGGCAGAAGGCAAGAGTCTGTTCACCATTACATTCGTTCTCACCGACAACGAAGTGATATGTTTCAGGAGCAGCTTCCCATCCGTTCTCAAAATCAACATCAGAGTTGATAGTTACACCGCCAAGTGCATCAACCACAGCTACACAGCCAGTAAAGTTAACCTTGACACTGTAGTCTATATTACATTCGTAAAGTCTGTTAAGAGTTGCAATAGAATAATCTATTCCCCAGTTGCCGGCATGGGTAAGCTTATCCATACCCTTCCAGCCTTTTTCAGTATTTTCCATATATACATAAGCATCTCTTGGTGTTGTTATAAGAAGTATCTGTCTTGAAACAGGATTAACAACGCATAATACGTTTACATCACTTCGTCCTGTAGTCTTAATCTCTCCTTCTTCATCGTTTCCTGATATATATATAATAAAAGGTTCTTCATTTACTTTCTTGTCAGAAGCGCTGAGTTCAATCTTTCTTGTGAGCTTTATCGTACCAATAATCTTTATAGAATCTTTTAAATCTTCGTTTTCTTCATATAACATCTGCAGGGAATCATCATTGATAATAACAGCCTGTATATCAGTACCGCTGTTAAGTGCATCAAACATATCAAGCCATACCTGATATTCTTTAGTTTTGATAGCAGCAGTATTATCGTAATTAATCCTCTTTATAGCATCTTTGTTGTCATCTGAATTGGCAGTTGAGTTATATCCAAAGGTGTAGCCTATGGCATCTTTTATGGAAGCTGCTTTATCATTCTTTAAAACAACAACATCAACAATATCTGTAGTTGTTTTGACATTACTTATTTTGTTGAGTGTTTCATCAACCTTTGAAGTAAATAAAAATGTATATAATAAGACACCAGATAACAACACAGCAAGTATCTTACCTATGATATGTGTTTTAGTAAACTGTGAAGCAAAGTTATATATTGCTATAATAACAAGTATGACATCTAAGATAATTGCATACTTAAGTGGAAGTATATCCAGCTTGTATAGCTTTAATAATGTAAGAACAGTAAACACAAGCTGTACGATCACCAGTACAATTCCTATAACAGTAGACCAGGCTCTTAGCTTACGTTTCTTTTCACCTTCTGTAAGGTCAGTTCCCTTCTTGAAGAGATAATGCATATCCCCTTTTACCCTGTCAATAATTCCTGACATAAAACCCGACATAAAACCTCCTGAAATCCACGAAGTATATCCGATATGTGTATACATATCGTTCCTCTTAACATAGCAGTAAGAGAGTATCTTCGATAGTATTTTGTCAAATGTAACAATTGTGTTAAAAAAGTATGAAAAAAGAATGACATACAAAATATAATATACCATATATAAGAAAAAAAATAAATAAAATAGCTATAAAAAAAGTGTGTAAAATGTATTATTTTCTGAATGAGCCTTAATGATGAATCAAAGGCGGAACAATGATTAAACTATATAAGAAAAATGAATGATTATTTACTTAAAAATGCTTAATAATATAAAGATAAAATAAGTTAAAATTAATAGTTAGCCTAATTTAACTTAATAATATTCAAAAATGTACAATTTTATTATGCCAAACATATAAAAAACTTGCAAAAATTAAGTTGTGTTTATATAATATTATCTGGGTAACGTACTAAAGCGTACGAATATTAATTAAAAGGAGTTATACGGTTATGGGATATGTTGATGAAGTATTAGAATTAGTTTCTAAGAAAAATGCAGATCAGCCAGAATTTTTACAGGCTGTAACAGAGGTTCTTGAGTCTTTAAGACCAGTCGTTGAGGCTAACGAGGAAGTTT
>OGZB01000292.1_pt1 | contig 30689 bp, 32 predicted proteins | sample 1576691 | NCBI WGS metagenome assembly OGZB01 (sample SAMEA3541479, study PRJEB24748) | human gut metagenome | biome: human gut; feature: human-associated habitat; material: faeces | place: China | collected 2012
GCCGAAAAATCTTTTGCATTTATGGAATTTGTCTGTACGCTTGAACCGGGAACGACTTCTCGATGGCCTTCACCACCGCGTCATACCCGTAGGTGTCGTTGACCTGGATGTGGAACGTCTCCCCCACCTTCCGGCCCAGCAGGGCCTTCCCCAGAGGGGACTCCTTGCTGATAAGGCCGTGGAGGGCGTCCTGCCGCATGGTGGTGACCACCTGGTACACCTCGGTGTCCCCCTCGTCCTCCAGAAAGACGGTGACCTTATCGTAGAGCTGTACCCCGTCGCTGGCCCCCGCGTCGGGGAGCACCACGGCGGTCTTGATCATGTTCTCCAGAAACCGGATGCGGCTCTCGTTGCGGTTTTTCTCCTGCTTGGCGGCCTTGTACTCGAAGTTCTCGCTGAGATCGCCGAAGGCCCGGGCCTCCTTCACCGCCTCCAGGAGCTGGGGCCGGAGCTGGATGCGGCGGTAGTCCAGCTCATCCTTCATCATTTGAATGTCTTTTTTGGTCAGTTCATTGTGCATGGCGGAATCCCTCTTGTTCTATGTTGTTCCACCATTATACCACAAAGCGCCGGCGGAATGGTAGAATGCGCAATATTTTTCGGCTGCCCCGCAAGGGGCTCAGCGGCCACGGAATTTTCGCTCCTCCTCCCCCCGGAGGATGCGGCCCAGCCCCCGGATGTGCCGGGAGAGCATGATCAGGGCCAGAATCAGGGCCAGCAGCCCGGCCTCCCGGCCGTGGCAGAGAAAGGCCGGGGGGACAAACAGGGCGGGGATCACCACCGCCCCCAGGGGCAGCCAGCCGGAGAGCAGGGTGACGGCCAGTCCGGACAGACAGGCGGCCGTCCCCCATAGGGGGGAGAAGAGGATGAGGGCGGCGCAGGTGACGGCCACCCCCTTTCCGCCCCGGAAGCCCCGCCAGAGGGGGAAATTGTGGCCCAGCACCGCACCCAGCCCGGCCCACAGGCCGGACAGGCCGCCCAGGGCGGGGAAGAGCGCCCGGCACAGCCCAAAGGCCAGGGCGGTCTTGGCGATGTCTCCGGCCAGTACCACCGCCCCCCAGCCCTTTCCCAGCTCGTGGGCCAGATTGGCCATGCCGGGGTTTCCGGTGCCCAGGGCGGCGGCGCTTTTGCCGGTGCGGGCGCGGGCCACCAACTCGGCGGTGAGGAAGCAGCCGCAGAGATAGCCCAGCAGCAGACAGAGCAGACGTTGGAGCATGGAGACCTCCTAGTTCGCCCGCCCCTCCCGCAAAAATACGTAGGAGGCGGCGGTGGAGTGGGCGGGGGAGAAACGGTAGCCCAGCCGGTCGAAGCCCTGGGCCGCCTCCGGCGTTTCGGCGTTCCGCTCCGCCAGGAAGCGTACCATCTCCCCCCGGGCCATCTTGACATAGACCCCCTTCTCCACCACCTTGTCTCCGTCCGTCTCGCCGAAGGTCACGTCGATCCACCGCACGGGAGGGGTTACCCAGGGGCGTACCGCTTTGGCGTACTCCGCCGAGGCCAGGTTGAGCAGGGTGTCCTCCCCGCCGGCGGTCAGCGTCCGGTACAGGGAATCGCCCCAGAAGTCGTAGAGGCTTTTGCAGAAGGGGGTGCTGCATCTGGCCCCCATCTCCAGCCGGTAGGGGAGCACGCCGTCGAAGGGGCGCAGCACCCCGTAAAAGCCGGAGAGGATGCGCAGGTGTGTCTCGGCATACTCGAACTGAGGCCGGGTGAACAGGTGGGGGGCCATGTACTGGTACTGGATGCCGTCGTAGGAGAGCAGGGCGGGGGTACCGGGGCGGCGGAGATCCATCTCCTGAAAGCGGCGGAAGTTCAGCTCCGCGATGCCGTCGTTACAGGCGAGCAGCTTTTTCAGGGCTGTGTAGTCCAGCCCCCGCAGCCACTCCGCCAGCACCGCCGCCCGCTCCAGCAGGGCGGGGGCCTGCCGGGGGGCGAGAAAGTCCCCGTCCTCCCGCATTTTCTTGGCGGGGGAGATGAGCAGCTTCATTCCCCGTCCTGTCCCTTCCGATGGGCGGCCTGGCCCTCTGCGATGGCCTGCCGCTCCCGGCACAGCTCGGCATGGAGGGCCACGGAGTCCCACTCCCGGTTGGTGGGGGTGAGCACCGCCTTCAGCCGGACGGGGGCGAGCTTCTGGCGGCGGAACGCCTGGAGGAACAGATCCAGCAGAGGGCCGGGGCAATTGACGATCAGGAGCATCTCGTCGTCAAAGCCGTCCCCGGAATAGGGCGTCTCCGGGACGGCCCCCTCCGCCAGCGCCCCCAGGGGCAGGCCGTAGGACTCCCTGGGCACCAGGGCGGTGCGCAGGCGCAGGGACAGGCACATACGGCGGATTTTGGCCCCCCGGGGGTTGTCCAGATTGTAGAGCAGAATGGTGGGTGTGTTCATGGGCATCAGCCTTCCTTTCACCCGCCATTGTACCGGGTTTTCCCCGGCCCGTCAACCGGGGCTAGAGGACGTTCTTCAGGGTAAACTGTTCGGCCTCGTAGAGCAGGGAGATCTGGGTCATGAGCCGGGCGTTGGCGGCGGAGTACTCCCCGGCCTCCTGGCAGGTGAGGAACTCGAGCACCTCCTGAAAACCGGTATAGATCTGATCGGTGTCGGAATGGCGCAGGAGGATGTGCAGGTAGCTGTCCCGGGACTGCCACTGTGTGAGGGCCTGCTCTGTGAGGACGCGGGCTTCCTCCCAGTCCCCGGTCTCCGCCCGGGCCTCCGCCTGCTCCAGAAGGGCGTTCAGCGCCCCGGTAAAGCCCCGCAGATAGAGGTTGTTGCACAGCGTTGCGCCGAACAGGACAGCCAGCAGCAGGGCTGCGATCCACAGCCGCTTCATACCCGCCCCTCCTTCTCCGCCAGGTAGACCTGGTTCTGCTCATCCACAGTGAGGAGAAACACGTCCTGGCTGCGCTTTACGTGATGGGCCTTGAGCTGCCGGTCCAGCCAGATGTCGTCCAGCCCCCGCTGGCGCAGGTTGTGCTCCAGCACCCGGCCGTCGTTGATGATCACCAGGGGCAGGCCGGGCTCCTTTGGGTGCAGCTCCATCTGGGCCGCAGTGACGGGCTGCTGGGCCGCGTAGGGGAGGACGGAGATCTGTCCGTTGGTCTCCAAAATGGCGTATTTAATGGAATTGAGGTCGGTGATCCCCTTCATACGCAGCTCCTCCATCAGCTCGTCCACTGTAAAGCGGTTTTTCTGCATCTCCCGCTGGTGGAGCTTGCCGTTTTCCACGATGATGCTGGGACGGCCGCAGAGCACCGCACGGAAGCGGACGCTTTTCATGGTGAGCACCGACAGGGCCATGGTGAGGCAGAGGAGGGTGAGGATGGGGATGATGCCGGTGAGCAGAGGGATGCCGAAGTCCTGCATGGGCACGGCGGCCAGATCGGCGATAAGCAGGGCGAGCACCAGCTCCGAGGGCTCCAGCTCGCCCACCTGGCGCTTGCCCATGAGGCGGATGCCCACGATGATAAAGAGGTAGAGAATGATGGTGCGCAGAAATGCGATGACCATGAGAAGACCTCCCGCGGTAATGTTCACCGTTCAGTATGGCCGCCGCCGGGCGGATTATGTACGCAGGGGCCTTGACGCTGGGAGGGTATGGATGTTATAATATCGAAAATCAATAAAAGAAAGCGGCGAACGCATGAAAAAGCGGACGAAAGGAGTGCTGGCCGCCGCTCTGGCGGCAGCCGGGGTGTTTTTGCTGGCGGGTCTGGACGCCCGCCTGCTGGTGCGCGCCTATACGGTGGAGAGCGGGAGACTCACCGGCCCGGTGCGGCTGGCGGTGCTCACCGATCTGCACGCCTGCGCCTATGGGCAGGGCCAGCGGGAGCTGCTGGATGCGGTGGCGGAGCAGTCACCCGACCTGGTACTGCTGTGCGGCGACATCGTGGACGACGAGCCCCGGATGCCGGAGGCGCGGGCGCTGGACACGGTGGAGGCCCTGGCGGCGGTATGGCCCACCTATTATGTCACTGGCAATCACGAGTTCTGGACGGGGAGGGTGGACGAGGTGAAGGCCCGGCTAGAGGAACGGGGCGCGGTTGTGCTGGCGGGGGACTGTGTGACGGTAACGGCGGCGGGACAGACGGTGCAGCTCTGCGGCATTGACGATCCCTCTGTGGGCGAGACCCGGTGGCGGGAGCAGCTGGAGGCGGTGACCGCCGCCCTGGATGGGGAGCACTGCTCCATTTTGATGACCCACCGGCCGGAGCGGACGGAGGACTACGCGGGCCGGGGCTTCGAGCTGGTGCTGGCGGGCCACGCCCACGGGGGCCAGTGGCGGCTGCCCGGCCTGCTCAACGGCCTGTTTGCCCCCGACCAGGGGCTGTTTCCCACCTACGCCGGCGGCCGGTATGCACTGGGGGACACCACCCTGCTCGTCAGCCGGGGGCTGGCCCGGGAGAGCACCCGGCTACCCCGGTTCTATAACCGTCCGGAGCTGGTGGTGGTGGAGCTGCGCCCCGGGCTGGAGGAATTTCCTGCAAAAAAAGAATGAGGTCAAAATCTTATTTTTAACTTTTGGGGCGTATTGCCGTGGAAAAATCGGCAATACGCCCTCTCTTTTTGTCCAAATCCACGGTTTTTGATTCCGGGCGCAAAAGGGTGTTGTCAGGCGGGAGGTTTTCGGTTACAATCGTACAGATAACTTGGGAACGAAAGGCGTGATGCAGAAGATGAAAGCGACCTTGATCCTGGAAAACGGCATGACCTTCGCGGGCCGCAGCATCGGCTCCGGTGAGGAGCGGATCTGCGAGATGGTGTTCAACACCTCCATGACCGGCTATCAGGAGATCCTGACCGACCCCTCCTACGCCGGACAGGGCATTGTGATGAGCTATCCCCTCATCGGCAACTACGGCGTCAATCACGAGGACAACGAATCCACCCGCCCCTGGGCGGAGGCGTTCATCGTCCGCCACCTGGCCCAGCGCGGCAGCAACTTCCGCTGCGAGGACGGGCTGGATTCCTATTTGAAGCAATTTCATATCACCGGCATTGAGGGTGTCGACACCCGTGCCTTAACGAGAATACTCCGCAGTCAGGGGACCATGAACGGCATGATCACCTGTGCGGAGCATTTTTCTGTCCAGGAGTGCCTGGAGCGCATCCGGGCCTACCGGGTGGAGGGCACCGTGGAGCGGGTGACCCGCAGGGAGGCTCAGGTGTACCCCGCCCTGGGGGAGCGGCGGCTCCGGGTGGCCCTGATGGACTACGGCGTGAAGGAGAACATGATCCGCTGCCTCCAGAACCGGGGCTGTGAGGTGACGGTGTTCCCCGCCCGCACCCCGGCGGAGGCGGTGCTCTCCGGCGGGTTCGACGGGGTGATGCTCTCCAACGGTCCCGGCGATCCGGCGGACAACGTGGAGATCATCACGGAGGTCCGGAAGCTCTATGAGAGTGAGCTGCCCCTCTTTGCCGTCTGCCTGGGGCATCAGCTCCTGGCCCTGGCCACCGGGGCGGAGACCCGCAAGATGCGCTTCGGCCACCGGGGGGGCAATCACCCGGTGAAGGATCTGGAGCACGGCCGGGCCTATATCACCAGCCAGAACCATGGCTATGTGGTTACCGCCGAGAGCGTGGACCCGGCGGTGGCGGAGGTGTCCCACATCAACGTCAACGAGGGCAGCGTGGAGGGCCTGCGCTACCGGCGGCCCAACTGCTTCACCGTCCAGTTCCACCCGGAGGCCGCCCCCGGCCCCATGGACACCGAGTATCTGTTTGACCGCTTTGTGGACAGCATGAAGGGAGGACGCGCCCATGCCTAAGAATCCCAAGATCAAAAAGGTGCTGGTGCTGGGCTCCGGCCCCATTGTCATCGGCCAGGCCGCCGAGTTTGACTACGCCGGCACCCAGGCCTGCCGCGCCCTCAAGGAGGAGGGCGTGGAGGTGGTGCTGGTCAACTCCAACCCCGCCACCATCATGACCGACAAGGACATCGCCGACCACGTGTATATCGAGCCGCTGAACCTGGCCAGCGTGGAGCAGGTCATCGCCAAGGAGCGGCCCGACTCCATCCTGCCCACCCTGGGCGGCCAGACCGGGCTGAACCTGGCCATGAACCTCCACGAGCAGGGCATCCTGGAGAAGTACGGCGTGCGCCTGCTGGGCACCAGCCCGGAGTCCATCCGCAAGGCGGAGGACCGCCAGGGCTTCAAGGACGCCATGGAGGCCATTGGCCAGCCCTGCGTCACCAGCGACGTGGTGGAGAGCGTGGAGGCCGCGGTGGAGTTCGCCGGGCGCATCGGCTATCCGGTCATCGTCCGGCCCGCCTATACCCTGGGGGGCTCCGGCGGCGGCATCGCCTACGACGAGCCCTCCCTGCGGGAGATTGCCGACCGGGGCATCCACCTCTCCCGGGTGGGCCAGGTGCTCATCGAGCGGTGCATCTCCGGCTGGAAGGAGATCGAGTTCGAGGTCATGCGGGACTCCGCCGGCAACGTCATCCAGATCTGCTCCATGGAGAACATCGACCCCGTGGGCGTCCACACCGGCGACTCCATCGTGGTGGCCCCCACCCAGACCCTGGCCAACCGGGAGTATCAGATGCTCCGCTCCGCCTCCCTGAACATCATCTCCGCCCTGGGGATCGAGGGCGGGTGCAACGTACAACTGGCCCTCAACCCCGACTCCTTCGAGTACGCGGTCATCGAAGTCAACCCCCGCGTGTCCCGGTCCTCCGCCCTGGCCTCCAAGGCCACCGGCTACCCCATCGCCAAGGTGGCCGCCAAGGTGGCCCTGGGCTACACCCTGGACGAGATCCCCAACGCCGTGACCGGCAAGACCACCGCCTGCTTCGAGCCAACCCTGGACTACTGCGTGCTCAAGCTGCCCCGCCTGCCCTTTGACAAGTTCACCACCGCCAGCCGCACCCTGGGCACCCAGATGAAGGCCACCGGCGAGGTGATGGCCATCGGCAATTCCTTCGAGGGGGCGCTGATGAAGGCCATCCGCTCCCTGGAGCTGCCGGTGAAGTCCCTCCGCCTGCCCGGTCTGGACGAGCTGTATACCGAGGAGATCGAGGACCGCCTGGTGAACATCGACGATCAGCGGCTCTTCGTGGTGGCCGAGGCCCTGCGCCGGGGCTTCTCGCCGGAGAAGATCAACAAGATCACCAAGTACGACCTGTGGTTCCTCGACCGCTTCCAGAACATCGTGGACATGGAGGACGCCCTGGATCACGGCCGCCTGGACGGCGACACCCTGCGCCGGGCCAAGGAGATGGGCTTCTCCGACGCGTGGATCGCCGCCCTCTCCGGCCGGGAGCAGAAGGAGATCAAGGCCCTGCGGGAGTCCTTCGGCATCCGCCCGGCCTTCAAGATGGTGGACACCTGCGCCGCTGAGTTCGAGGCGCAGACCCCCTATTACTACTCCACCTACGACCAGGAGAACGAGGCCGCCGGGGCCAGCCGGGCGGATGATGGCGCGGAGAAACGGAAGGTGCTGGTGCTGGGCTCCGGCCCCATCCGCATCGGTCAGGGCATTGAGTTCGACTACTGTTCGGTCCACTCGGTCTGGGCCTTCAAGCGTCTGGGCTATGAGACCATCATCATCAACAACAACCCGGAGACCGTGTCCACCGACTTCGATGTGGCGGATAAGCTCTACTTTGAGCCGCTGACCGCCGAGGACGTGCAGGCAGTGGTGGAGCTGGAGAAGCCCTGGGGCGCGGTGGTGCAGTTCGGCGGCCAGACCGCCATCAAGCTGGCCCAGGCCCTTACCGACATGGGCGTGCCCATCCTGGGCACCTCCGCCGACGGCGTGGACGCCGCCGAGGATCGGGAGCGGTTTGACGAGATTTTGAACCAGTGCGGCATCCCCCGGGCCGCCGGCCGCACGGTGTTCACCACCGAGCAGGCCCTGGCCGCCGCCCACGACGTGGGCTATCCTGTGCTGGTGCGCCCCTCCTACGTGCTGGGCGGCCAAGGCATGGAGATCGCCTACAACGACCGCAACATCACCGAGTTCATGCGCATCATCAACCAGGTGGAGCAGGAGCACCCCATCCTGGTGGATAAGTACCTCATGGGCCGGGAGGTGGAGGTGGACGGCGTCTTTGACGGGGAGGAGCTGCTCATCCCCGGCATCATGGAGCACATCGAGCGGGCCGGCGTCCACTCTGGCGACTCCATCTCGGTCTATCCCCCCATCCACATCGAGGACAGGCACAAGCAGACCATCCTGAAGTACACCTATGACCTGTCCCGCGCCCTGGGCGTGGTGGGCCTGGTCAACATCCAGTTCGTCATCTATGACGACCAAGTGTATGTCATCGAGGTCAATCCCCGCTCCTCCCGCACCATCCCCTATATCTCCAAGGTCACCGGCGTGCCCATCATCGACCTGGCCACCAGGGTGATGCTGGGGCAGAAGCTGCGCGACCTGGGGTACGGCACGGGCATCTACCGGGAGGCGGACTACTACGCCGTCAAGATGCCGGTGTTCTCCTTCGAGAAGCTCACCGACGTGGACACCGGCCTTGGCCCCGAGATGAAGTCCACCGGCGAGTGCCTGGGTCTGGCCGAGTCCTTCCCCCAGGCCCTGCTCAAGGCCTTCAAGGGGGCCGGTATGAAGGCCCCCAAGAAGGGCGGGCGCATCATCGTTACCGTCAAGGACGAGGACAAGGACGAGATGATTGGCATCGCCAGGGGCTTCTATGATATGGGCATTGAGCTTCTCGCCACCAGCGGCACCTGCAAGGCGCTCAACGAGGCGGGCATCCCCGCCCGCTGGGTGGCCCGCGTGTCCGAGGCCCATCCCAACATTCTGGATATGATCGCCTCCGGTACCGTGGATCTGGTCATCAATACCCCCACCCGCGGCCGCCGCCACGACACCGACGGCTTCAAGATCCGCCGCTCCACCGTGGAGCACTCCGTGGCCTGCATCACCGCCATCGACACCGCCCGGGCCATGCTCACCGTCCGCACCCAGGGCCGGGCCGCTGAGCTGCGCCCCATCGACATCACTGAAATCTGAGGGGAGGAAACCGCCATGCGTCTGCACCGCCTTCGCTTTGATATCTGGCTCTGCCTGCTGGTGGCCTATCTGGTGTCCCTGGGCACGGGGGCCGCAGCCTCCGCCCTCAGCGCGGCCACGTATGACGGCTATGCAGAGGTTCACTCCGCTGCTCCTGGACAGGCGGGCAGTCCTGCCGGGCCAGAGGTTCCCCGGGCACAGAGTATCGCGGAGCTGCTGGAGCTGGATACCTTCACAGTACTCTCACAAGGTATTGCCTACCGCAACGAGGGAGCGGGCTATTTTGAGGGCAGCTATCTCTATAATTTGGCCCTCCCCTCCGGGGAACGGGTGGCTGCCCGCATCCATACTGAGAGCGTGCAGGATGGAGAGAAGTTCGCATCCGGGGAGGTTGTCCTCCCGGTGGGCCGGGTGATTTGGGCCGACCTGGAGGAGGACCCCGCCTTCCTGGAGCAGATCACCTCCGGCTATCCCCTGGACCGCACCGACTTCTACGTGGACATGGCCGGAGAAGCGGTACGCTACAGTCAGGAGGAGCGGACGGAAAATCATGTTATAGTGGTTCAATTGGTTACCGTTCTGGTCTGCTTCCCACTGCTCCATGCCCTGGGCTCCCGCAGCGGGATTTTCCCCGCTTTCTTTCCCACCGTGCGGAGGGAAAAGGCGGGGCGGAATTGACCCGGCCAGCCGGGAACCTTTTTCCAGTCCCTTCGTCTAAATGAATATCAACGACAGGAGGGAAATGCTTTGAAACGACTGCTGACTTTATCCCTGGCAGCCCTGCTGGCTGCCGGTCTCACCGCCTGCGGAGCGGCAGAGGAGCGCGGCGTTCCGGCCGCCAAGCCGGTGCTCTACCTCTACCCGGAGGAGGAGACGGAGGTGACTGTGACCCTGGACTTTGACGGGACGCTCACCTCCACCTACCCGGACTACGGGGATGGCTGGACGGTGACGGCCCGGCCCGGCGGCACCCTCACCGATCCGGCCACGGGCCGGGAATACTACTGCCTGTTCTGGGAGGGAATTACCGAGGCGGAGTACGACTTCTCCACCGGCTTCTGCGTGGCGGGGGAGGACACTGCGGCCTTCCTGGAGGACGCCCTGGACAGGCTGGGCCTGACCGAGCGGGAGGCTGACGAATTCATCATCTACTGGCTGCCAAAGCTGGAGGGCAACCCCTACAATCTGCTCTCCTTTCAAACGGAGGCGTACACAAGCTCCGCCGTTTTGACCATCGACCCGGCCCCCGACACCCTGATCCGGGTGTTCCTGGCGTGGAAGGGCCTGGACGCGCCGGTGGAGGTGGAGCCCCAGAAGCTGACCGCGCCGGAGCGCGCTGGCTTCACCGCCGTGGAGTGGGGCGGCGCGGAGGTAGTGCAATGAAGAAGCTGCTGTTGCTGCTTGCGCTCACTTTGCTGGCGGCGGGACTGGCTGGGTGCGGCAATTCCAGTGGAAATGTTGCGGTGCCGGAAAAGCCGGTGCTCTACCTCTACCCGGAGGAGGAGATGGAGGTGACCGTCACTCTGGACTTTGATGGGACGCTGACCTCCACCTATCCTGCGTACGGCGATGGGTGGACAGTGACGGCCCGGCCCGACGGCACCCTCACCAATCCGGCCACGGGGCGGGAGTACTACTGCCTGTTCTGGGAGGGGATCACCGAGGCGGAGTATGACTTTTCCGCCGGCTTCTGCGTGGCAGGGGAGGACACTGCGGCCTTCCTGGAGGACGCCCTGGACAGGCTGGGCCTGACCGAGCGGGAGGCTGACGAATTCATCATCTACTGGCTGCCAAAGCTGGAGGGCAACCCCTACAATCTGCTCTCCTTCCAGACCGAGGCCTACACCGACTCCGCCGGGCTGACCATCGACCCGGCCCCCGATACCCTGATCCGGGTGTTCCTGGCGTGGAAGGGGCTGGACGCGCCGGTGGAGGTGGAGCCCCAGACGTTAACCGCGCCGGAGCGCGCCGGCTTCACCGCCGTGGAGTGGGGCGGCGCGGAAGTGGATTGAGGACTGCGCTGAAAAGCCGCCGGACCTGACCGGGTCCGGCGGCTTTTTTACGGAATGCTTGCGCTTTAGGCCGGAATATGGTATCCTAAACTGTAAAAATATCGCCGGGCCTATGGGCATGGCGTGAGAGAACATGAGAGAAAGAAGGCAAGATGATGTCCCATCAGACCGTGATTGTCCTGGATTTCGGCGGCCAGTACAACCAGCTCATCGCCCGCCGGGTACGCGAGTGCGGCGTCTACTGTGAGGTCAAGCCCTACACGACCCCGCTGGAGCAGCTTCGCGCCATGGAGCCCATCGGCTTCATCTTCACCGGCGGCCCCAACTCCGTCTATGAGGCGGACGCGCCCAAGGCCGACCCGGCCATCTTTGAGCTGGGCGTGCCGGTGCTGGGCATCTGCTATGGCTGCCAGTTCATGGCCCACACCCTGGGCGGCCAGGTGACCGAGGCCCACGAGGACACCGCCCGGGAGTACGGCAAGACCGAGACCTATTACGACACCGCCTGCAAGCTCTTCAAGGGCCTGCCGGAGCGGGGCATCTCCTGGATGAGCCACGGGGACTACATGGCCAAGGTGCCCGAGGGCTTCGCCCTCACCGCCCACTCCGACGCCTGCCCCAACGTGGCCATTGCCGACGAGAAGCGGGGCTTTTACGGGGTGCAGTACCACCCTGAGGTCAACCACACCGAGCACGGCGTGGACATGATCCGCAACTTCCTCTATGAGGTCTGCGGCGCCAAGGGCGACTGGACCATGGGCGACTACAAGGAGAGCTCCATCAAGGCCATCCGGGAGAAGGTGGGCGGCGGCAAGGTGCTGCTGGCCCTGTCCGGCGGCGTGGATTCCTCCGTGGCCGCCGCACTGCTGGCCGAGGCGGTGGGCAGCCAGCTCACCTGTGTGTTCGTGGACCACGGCCTGATGCGCAAGAACGAGGGCGACGAGGTGGAGACCGCCTTCTCCAAGTGGGACATCCACTTCGTCCGGGTGGACGCTGAGGCCCGCTTCCTGGAGAAGCTCTCCGGCGTCAGCGAGCCGGAGCGCAAGCGCAAAATCATCGGGGAGGAGTTCATCCGCGTCTTTGAGGAGGAGGCCAAGAAGATCGGCCGGGTGGACTATCTGGTGCAGGGCACCATCTACCCCGACGTGATCGAGTCCGGCGCCGGCGACGCCGCCGTGATCAAGAGCCACCACAACGTGGGCGGCCTGCCCGACTATGTGGACTTCAAGGAGATCATCGAGCCCCTGCGCCTGCTCTTCAAGGACGAGGTGCGGCAGTTAGGCCGCGAGCTGGGCCTGCCTGAATACCTGGTCATGCGCCAGCCCTTCCCCGGTCCCGGCCTGGCCATCCGGGTCATCGGCGATCTGACCAAGGAGAAGCTGGACACCCTCCGGGATGCCGACGCCATCTACCGGGAGGAGATCGCCGCCGCCGGCGAGGACAAGAACATCAACCAGTACTTTGCCGTCCTCACCAATACCCGCTCCGTGGGCGTCATGGGCGACGGCCGCACCTACGATTACACCCTGGCGCTCCGCGCCGTCACCACCAGCGACTTCATGACTGCCGACTGGGCCCGCATCCCCTACGATGTGCTGGACAAGATCTCCACCCGCATCGTCAACGAGGTGAAGGGCATCAATCGTATCGTCTACGATATCACCTCCAAGCCCCCCGCCACCATCGAGTGGGAATGATTTCAGAGGTCTGAAAAAGCCTAATATTACTGGGTTTTTGAGGGGCTAAAGCCCTTCGTGGCAACGATTTGGCAACATTTTTTCATTATTCATAAAAAGAGAGCTAACTGATTTTGATTAGTCAGTTAGCTCTCTTTTTCTTTTTATTATTGTCTTGTGCAACAAACGGCCTCTCCCGTGTCCTACAAGTGGGAGGGTCAAACGAAATCTTGGGGCGGCACCTTCACATAGTTCTGGGTCTTGTCAAACTCCGGGTAGTGGTAGCGCCACTTGTCGTAATCTTCCTTGGATATCTCTCCAGCCTCCAGCATAGCAGCGGCCTGCTGCCAAGAACAGAGCATTTCGTGCAACTGGGCAGCATCCTTGTTCTTCCGAACATCGACCTTCAAGCAGACTTCCCCGTCTATCTCGCTGACCTTGAGCCCGTAGTTGTCCTCCAGGGTAAACAGGGTGTGCATCAGCCCCACATAGGAGTCTATGTCCGGAACGGAGAGCGCATGGGGCGAGACATCCAGTACCTGGGCCAGGGCAGCAGTCAGGTCTGCCTTTGGGGTTCTTGATCCTGTTTCATACTGCGCCAGGCGCACATCAGCGGACTTCTCCGGGAAGCCCAGCGCCATACCGAGATATTTCTGCGTCATCCCCCGCAGGAGACGGAAAAAGTGAATCCGTTCGCCAATCGCCATATCGTCAACTCCAATCGTTGCTTGTCCTTAGGAAAAGCGTAGCAGAAATGCTTAGTAAAGTCAAGAGGATCCTAAACAATTTTATTTAATTTATTTTGCGCACTCCAATTGACACAAGCTATTTTGCTTAATATAATGGCAATAGACTAAGCATAATAGCTTAGAATCAATAAACAAAAAAGAACTGCCGCAATCTTTGGTTATACATCCGGGAAAAAAGTGGCGGACGAAAGTGAGGAGGCATTTATGGAACACAATATCCATCCGCAGCAGCCATCAACGAAGAAAGGAAGGTATTTTCAATGCAGGCACAAAACTTTATGCGCGTGGAGGAAGTGGCCCAGGAGCTGGGCATCTCCAAGTCCCACGCCTACAAGGTGATCCACAAGCTCAACGCCGAACTCCGTGAGAAGGGCTATCTGACCATCTCCGGGCGGGTCAATCGGAACTTTTTCATGGAGAAGTTTTGCTATGGCAAGACGGGAAAGGAGGGCTAATCATGGCAGTCTATAAGGAAGAAAAGACAAACACCTGGCGGGCAGTCTACCGGTACACTGACTGGAATGGCGAGCGCAAGCAGACCCAAAAGTGGGGCTTCAAGACCAAGCGAGAGGCGCAGGCCTGGGAGCGGGAACAGCTCAACAAGACCAGCGCTGATCTGGGCATGACCTTCAAGAGTTTCGTGGACCTCTACACGGCGGATATGAAAACCCGGCTCAAGGAGAACACCTGGGCTACCAAGGACCACATCATCCGTACTAAGCTGCTGCCCTACTTCGGCAGGCTGAAAATGTGTAACATCACCGCCCAGCAGATCATTACCTGGCAGAACGAGATGCTGAACCATAAGGACGAGAACGGCAAGCCCTACTCGCCGGTGTACCTGAAAACGGTCCACAATCAGCTCAGTGCCATCTTCAAACACGCGGTTCGGTACTACAACCTCCGGGAGAATCCCTGCAAGAAGGCGGGCAGCATGGGCAAGAAGAAAAACCGGGAGATGATGTTCTGGACCAAGGAGCAGTACCTGAAATTTGCCGAGGCGATGATGGACAAGCCGCTCTCCTTCTACGCCTTTGAGATGCTCTACTGGTGCGGTATCCGAGAAGGGGAGCTGCTGGCTCTGACCCCGGCGGACTTTGACTTCGAGAAGTGTACCGTTACCATCAACAAATCCTATCAGCGGCTGAACGGCCAGGACCTGATTACTACCCCAAAGACGGAAAAGAGCAATCGGGTCATTACCATGCCGCAGTTTCTGGCCGAAGAAATCCAGGATTACATCAAGATGCTCTACGGAATCGGGCCAGACGACAGAATGTTCACTGTTACCAAGAGCTATCTCCACCGGGAGATGGACCGGGGAGCCAAGGAAGCTGGGGTGCCGCGTATCAGAATCCATGATATTCGTCACAGTGCGGTTTCACTTTTGATCGATATGGGATTCTCAGCCACCGCCATCGCGGACCGAGTAGGCCACGAGAGCATCGATATTACTTACAACTACGCGCACCTGTTTCCGTCAAAGCAGGCGGAAATGGCGGATAAATTGAACATGGAAAGGGGCAATTAAAATGTCAGCAAAGAATTTGGACAAGCACAACCGTTGGAGGAACAAGACCGTGGCTTTTCGGGTCTCTCCGGAGGAGGATGCTCAGATCGAAACGGCAGTGAAGCTCACCGGCCTGACCAAGCAGGATTATATCATCCGGCGGCTGCTTTGCCGGGATGTGGTGGTCCAGGGCAACCCCAGGGTCTATAAAGCGCTGCGGGACCAGCTGGCCGCTGTGCTGGATGAGCTGCGCCGGATCGAGGCCAGACAGGGCGTGAGCGACGAGCTACTGGATACCATCCAGATGGTCGCCACCATTATGAACGGGATGCAGGAGGATTTTGCCTATGACCGATGAGAAAAAGAAAATGACCGCCCATGGCTCATCTGTTGGCGCAGATGATGGGCAGTCAATCTCTACAAATTCCAAGTTCACTATACCAGACCCGGAGGAAAAAAGCAATTCCCCCGAAAGAGATTTGGAGGAACTTTACCGGAAGATGTGCCGTATGAATGATCCGGCCTACCTCTATACTGTGACCCTGGACGAGCTGATGGACAATGTGTTCGAGGGCAAGCCTGCGGTGATTGAGAACCTGCTCTATACAGGAGCGTACATCCTTGCTGGAGCGCCGAAAATCGGCAAGTCCTTCTTGGTGGCGCAAATCGCCCACCATGTCAGTACCGGGCAGGATTTGTGGGGCTACAAAGTCCACCAGGGAACCGTCCTTTATCTTGCTCTGGAAGATGATGAGAGCCGCTTACAGCGCCGGATGTTCCGTATGTTTGGCGTGGAGGGGACAAGCTCTCTCCACTTCGCCACCAACGCTAAGATGATCGGCGGTGGCCTGGATGAACAGCTGGAAAAGTTTCTCCGGGAACACAGTGATACCAATCTGATTATCGTGGATACCCTGCAAAAAGTTCGGGAGGCGGTGAGCGACAGTTACAGCTACTCCAGCGACTATGAGGTGATCGGCAAGCTGAAGCAATTTGCTGACCGATATGGCGTCTGCGTCCTGACCGTCCACCACACCAGAAAGCAGCCTGCGGGAGACAGCTTTGAAATGATTTCCGGCACTACCGGCTTGCTGGGCTGTGCGGATGGTGCGCTCCTCATGCAGAAGGAAAAGCGGACAGATAGCAAGGCCACTCTGGAAGTGGTAGGCAGAGACCAGCCGGATCAACGACTGTATCTGAGCAAGGACCAGGAAAGCCTGGTATGGGATCTCGACCATGCAGAGAATGAGCTTTGGAAGCAGCCTCCGGACCCGGTACTGGAAGCTGTGTCGAAGATCGTATCTGTTGATAACCGAGAATGGGAAGGCAGTCCCACTGAGCTGGCCCAGGCGATTCAAACGGATATGGCGGTGAACCGGCTCACCAAGCATCTGAATGTGAATGCCAGCCGCTTGCTGGAAGAACATCATGTAAAGTATGAGAACAAAACAAAACACGCTGGACGGCGTATCCGGCTGACCTACATGGTGGTGGAAGCACCCGCGTTTGAAGTAATCGAGTAAAGCGCGACGCTCGCAACGGTCGCGACGGTGTTTTGAGGGGTACTCCCAGCACCGTTGCGACCGTCGCAACCGTCGCGGAAAGGAAAAGATGGGGTGGTATTTTGCCACCTCATCTTCAAGGAGAGGCCCCGTTTTAGGGCACCCTAAAAAGTACCATAGGATGTCGCGATTCACGACACTCTATGCCCCAAACAGTGCACCGGATACAGGGGCAAAAAGCGTTCGAAGAACGCGCAGCCACAGAATGAAATTCTGTGTTCAGAAGGGGCTTGGGGGCACTGCCCTCAACAAGCAGACGGCAGGAAATGTGAGTGTGTATTAACACACGCATTGCTTGCCGGATTTGTGTGTGGCTATCCACACGCATTGCTTGCCTGTATCTAAAACAACCGAAACGGCCCTTGTGCCGCTGTGGAAAATCAACTGAAATTCAAGTATTGGGAGGTAACGAGTATGAGAAAGATTTTGTCCTGTGAGTTCAACCCGGACACTGCTTGCGTGGAGCTGTGCATGGAAGATGGAACCCTGTTGTCCATCGACTGCACCGCCGTGGAGAACGAGGTAGCGAACAGTATGTACCAGCGGTCAGAATTGGACTGGCTGATCTACAATGATCCGCTGGCCTATGCCGAACTGATTTTGAATGGTGAGCCAGAACTATATCTAAAGGCTGTGACGGAGAAACACCCGTTAGGCTGACACAAAAAATCCGCCAGAAGCAACAACTTCAAGATGTGCCTCTGACGGATTTTTTACATCTTATCAATCAAAGCAAATACAACGGCCTGCTGTTCTTCACTTAGCCTTGACCAGCGTTCCAGAAGCTTTTTCTGAGCCTCAGTCAAGGAAACAGGTGCATCTTCTTCGGCAAACAGTTGAGACAGCGTAATGCCAAAGGCTGTACAGATTTTCTCCAGGGATGGAATGGTCGGAACCATGTTCTTACGATACCATGAGGAGATCGTGGATTGTGGTAAACCGGAGCGTTCTGCAAGCTGATACTCTGTCCAGCCCCGTTCCTCCCGATACGCGGTTATAACCGAGAGAATATCCTTCACCTGCATCACTCCTTTGCTTGTGTTCTTCGCAAATTATACTTTGATAAATCGTTGTGATTTAATCATTTATATCGTATAATTTTAACGACAAACACAACTATAAAGGAGGGAAAACTTTGAGAGAAAAAAGCTGTTTCTTTATCGGGCATAGAGAGTCATCAGAAGAAATTTATCCGGCATTGTATGCGGCTGTTGAGCAGCACATTGTTGAATATGGCGTTACAGAATTTATCGTTGGTCACTACGGAGGATTTGACCGTCTTGCAGCGTCAGCAGTCAAAGAAGTAAAGTGTTTCTACCCAGAAGTGAAGCTCACCTTGCTGTTGCCATATCATCCAGCAGAGCGGCCCATCCCAACACCCGATGGATTTGATGGAACATTCTATCCGCCAGGGATGGAGAGCGTTCCGCGCAAGATCGCAATCGTGAGAGCAAACCGCTATGTTGTGGATCATGTAGACTACCTCATCGCCTATGCGTGGCACCCTGCCAGTAATGCACGGGAGCTGGTGGAGTATGCAAAAAGGCGAGTAAAGAAAGGCTCTCTTTTCATAACAGTGATAAAGCATAATGATTCGACATGAAGTTGAGTTTTTCACGAAAGTGTGATAAAATAAATCCAAGCATTTCTTGCTTTGGAGGGACTAAAATGGCGATTTGTTATGACCGCTTATTTCATCTGATGATTGATAAAAAGATAAGCAATGCACAGCTAAAAGAGAAGGCCGGTTTTAGTGCCAATATTATCACCCGCCTAAAGCGCAACGAGTATGTTTCTATCGAAAGCATCGAGAAGATTTGCCGCGTGATGGAGTGCGGCGTGGACGATATTCTGGAGTTTGTTCCAGAAGAAAAATAAGCAAGAATTTTGACAAAGTGGTCTGACGTTTGAAGGCGACTTTCTGGATACAAGACCCTAGCAGGCTGAAAAGCTGTGAAAGATCGGATAGGAGTGTGGCTGTGATGGCAGCAGCAAACAAAACAGTTTGGGGAATCCATACGATGGACGATCCTCTTTTTTTGAATCAGAATCTAATTGCAATTGGCTGGGAAGAGATGGGCGACTTGTCGGCTATAAGTACATCCCGTGATGCCTACAAAGAAAAATATATCGCAGCCTATCCGGACGCTAAAAAAGGTTCGATTGCCACAAGTGCCGGAATGCTGTACCGATTCGTTCATGAGGTACAGGAAGGAGACTATGTGGTGTTCCCGTCCAAAATTGACCGTAAGATCAATATTGGGGTCGTGGAGAGTGCCTATTTCTATGAGGCTACCGCAGCACTGTATCCCAATCGCCGGAAAGTAAAGTGGCTCAAACATCTGCCGCGCACAGCCTTTTCCCAGGGGGCTCTGCATGAAGTCGGTTCGGCACTGAGCTTTTTCCAGGTGAAAAATTATGCGGATGAGTATTTTAAGGCTCTGGATAAAGATTTCAAAGGCAATATTTTGGAGCCGGATACCGATGAGACAGTGGCACAAACGGCGGATGAAATTATCGAGGCTACCCGAGATTTTATCTTAAAAGAGCTGAGCAAAAATCTGAAAGGATACGATCTAGAGCCGTTTGTCGCAAATCTTTTGCAGGCCATGGGCTATCGCACGATCCTGTCTCCGCATGGTGGAGACAGCGGTATCGACATTACCGCCTATAAAGATGAACTGCCGCCCCGCATTGTTGTCCAGGTCAAAAGCCAAGATGGAGATATTAAAGAGACTACCATCCAGTCTCTGAAAGGTGCTATGCGTGAAGGAGATTATGGCCTGTTTGTGACACTGTCCAACTATACCAAAAATGCGCAGAAATACCTGGATAACACCCCTATTATTCGCGGCATTAACGGCACAGAACTTGTGGATCTGGTCTTGAAATATTACGATCAGCTCAGTGTCAAATACCGCAAAATGATCCCCCTGAAAATGGTGTACATCCCCGTTCCGCCAGAGGAGTAAATGGGAACCTGACAGGAAATTAAAAAGAGAACGGAGAGGTACCGATGGCAATCAAAAAGAGCGAAATTTACAGCCAGATATGGGCTGCGTGTGATAAACTGCGGGGCGGTGTGGAACCGGCCCGTTATAAGGATTATATTCTGACACTGCTGTTTGTGAAGTATGTGTCCGACCGCTTCAAGAGCAGTGATAACTGGGACATTGAAGTGCCAGAAGGCGGCAGCTTTGACGATGTTATTGCCTTGAAATATAAGAAAAACATTGGTGAAGGCATCAATATCATCATTGGCAAGCTGGCAGAAGCCAACGACTTGAAAGGCATTATCGACATTGCCGACTTCAACAGCGAGGAACTGGGCACCGACAAGGAAGCGGTAGATAAGCTCTCTGGTCTCGTGGAAATTTTCCAGAAACCGGAGTTGGACTTCACCAACAATCGCGCTGGCGGTGATGACATTTTGGGCGACGCCTACGAATTTTTGATGCGGAAATTTGCCCAGGATTCCGGCAAGAGCAAGGGCCAGTTCTATACACCGGGCGAAGTCTCTCGGATTATGGCAAAGGTGATTGGTATTGATAAAGCCACCGATCCCAGCATGACAGTCTACGATCCTGCTTGCGGTTCCGGTTCGCTGCTGATTCGTGCGGCGGATGAGGCCCCCTGCGAGATCTCCATCTATGGACAGGAAAAGGACAACTCCACCGCCGGTCTTGCCCGCATGAATCTGGTCCTACACAACAAGGGCGCTGGCGTCATTGTCGGCAATAAAAGCACCTTGTCTGCACCCCAGTATAAAGATGAGAACAACCCTGAACTGCTGAAAACCTTCAACTACATCGTAGTTAATCCGCCCTTCTCGGATAAATCCTGGATGGATGGCATTACGATCCCTGATTCTTATGGGAGATACAGCGAGACTGTGTTGGGCGTGCCGCCGGAGAAAAACGGCGACTACGCTTGGCTGCTGCATGTCCTGAAATCTTTGAGATCTACCGGCAAGGCAGCAGTCATTCTGCCTCATGGTGTGCTGTTCCGTGGCAATGCCGAGGCTGACATCCGCAAAAAGATCATTGACCGGGGTTATATCAAAGGCATTATTGGTCTGCCTGCTAACTTGTTCTTTGGCACAGGAATTCCTGCCTGTATTCTGGTGCTGGACAAAGAGGATGCTGCTGATCGTACCGGCATTTTCATGATTGACGCCAGCAAAGGCTATGTAAAGGATGGCAACAAGAACCGCCTGCGGGAACAGGATATTCACAAGATCGTGACCACCTTCCTTACAATGGATGAATCGGACCCCAAGTATGCCCGGTTTGTTCCGAACGAGGAGATCAAAGTCACCAACGAGTACAACCTGAATATCCCGCGCTATATTGATAGCAGCGAGCCGGAAGATTTACAGGACATCAATGCTCACCTGAACGGCGGCATTCCAGAAACCGATGTGGACAGTATGGCGGAATATTGGGCGGTATATCCATCTTTGAAGGAAATCCTGTTTCAGCCGCTGCGTCCGGGGTATCTGCGCCCGGCGGTGGGCAAGGACGAAGTGGTTTCCACGATTACCTCCCACCCGGAGTTTATCCGCCATGCCGACCAGGTGGACGATGCCTATGCCCGATGGAAGGAGAACGTTACCCACGATTTGATGCAACTCGGTCGGGATATTCACCCCAAAGAGCTGATTGCCAAAATTTCCGAGCAGCTCCTTGATGATTTTGCCCAGGTGGCTCTTCTCGACAAATATGATGTCTATGAAGTGCTGATGGAGTACTGGGCGGAGACCATGCAGGACGATGTGTATGCGGTCTGCTATGGCGGCTATGAGGCCGGGCGGGAAATTGCCTATGAGTATGTGACCAAGAAGAAAAAAGAAAACGGTCAGACCATCGAGGTCAAGACCGATAAGATCAAGGGATTTGAGGGCAAGCTGCTCCCCAAGGCTTTGATTGCCGCACACTTTTTTGAGGAGGATGTCAAGGCGCTGGATACCCTTCGGGGCCAAGTGGATGAGGTGTCCGCCAAGCTGGAAGAACTGGCCGAAGAAAATGGCAGTGAGGACGGATTGTTTGCTCAGCTGGATGATCTGAAAAAGGCCACTATCAGTGCCCGTATCAAGGCAATCAAGAAAGATCCTGCCACCAAGGAAGAATTGGCTGCATTAAAAGAGTATATGTCCCTGTTGGATGCCGAAAGCAATTACAAGAAAGCAATTAAGCAGGCCGAGGCAGATCTGGACACCAAACTGGAGAAAAAATACCCCCAGCTGACGCTGGAGGAGATTCGTCATCTGCTGGTGGAGGAAAAGTGGTTTGCCGCTATTTACAGTGGAATTGATGCCATTCACGAGGCGGTGTCCCATCATCTTTCTGCCCGTGTGACCCAGCTGGTAGAGCGGTATGAGTATACTCTGAAGGAATGCGAAGATGAAGTGGACCAGTACCAGGCAAAGGTCAAATCTCATCTGGAAAGGATGGGGTTTGTATGGTAACAAAAAAGACTGACATTGGAGTACTTCCAAGCGATTGGAGTGTTGTCACGCTTTTAGATTGCTTATGTGGGAAACCGTCATATGGGATTAACGCACCTGCAATTGCATATTCACCTCAAAAGCCACGTTACATACGAATTACAGATATTACGGAAGCAGGAACGTATTCTAAAAGTAGTCCAGCTTCTGTAGAAGATGTAAATATAGACCGATATTATTTGAAGAAAAACGACATTGTTTTAGCGCGAACAGGCGCAAGCGTAGGAAAATCATATCTGTATCAAAAAGATGATGGGAATCTGGTATATGCGGGATTTCTGATTAAGGTATCGATAAATGATATAGTTGCAGATGCTCGGTATGTGTTTGCGTGTTTACATACTCAAAGATATTGGCAATGGGTTAATACAATTTCTGTAAGAAGTGGGCAGCCAGGAATAAATGGGGAGGAGTATTCAGCATATCTCTTACCATTACCATCCAGAGTGGAGCAAACTGTCATTGCTGACTCCATTTCCGATGTAGATAGCCTGATTTTCTCTCTGCAAAAGCTGATTGAGAAAAAGAAAGCCATCAAGCAGGGCGCCATGCAGGAACTGCTCACCGGCAAAAAACGCCTGCCCGGGTTTTCTGGAGAATGGGAGAAAATATCTTTAGGCGATGTGTTGAATTATGAGCAACCTACAAATTATATTGTGAAATCTACTGAGTATACAAAAACAGGTATACCGGTATTGACTGCGGGAAAAACAGCTGTTTTAGGCTACACGCAGGAAAAAGATGGTGTGTACCATAAATTACCGGTTATTTTATTTGATGACTTTTTAACGGTTAGCAAATATATAGATTTTCAATTTAAAGTGAAATCTTCAGCTGTAAAAATGCTTTCCTTGAAAAGAGTAACAGATAATCTAAAAGTGATATATGAATTAATGCAAATGATAGCATTTTCTGTGACTGATCACCAGCGACATTGGATATCAAAATTTTCAAAATTTGATATTTATCTACCTTTGGCTGATGAACAACAAGCCATTGCCCAAGTTCTTTCTGATATGGACAGTGAAATTGAGCAGTTGGAAAAGAAATTGTCCAAGTATCAGCAGATCAGGCAGGGCATGATGCAGGAGTTGCTCAGCGGACGGATTCGTCTGGTGGATACAGATGGAAAAGAGCGGTCGAAACCAAAAGCGATTCAGGAAAAGCAGCCCAAACCAGCACACAATCAGCATTTTGATGATGCCGTCATGATTGCGGGAATTGTGAACGCTTTTTATTCCGAGAAGTATCCTCTGGGGCGCAAAAAAGTTCAGAAACTGCTCTATCTGCTTCGCCGCAAGGAGCAAGCAGATATTTCTGCCTTTCATAAAAAAGCGGCCGGTCCCTACGCTGATGAAGTCCGCTATAAAGGCGGCGAGCCGATTGCTCAAAAGAATAAGTATATCCAGGTCAAAGGAAACGAAAAGGGCAGCTGTTTTGAAAAAGGTGTGCAGATGCAGCAGGCGTTGACCTATTTGCAGGAATGGGGAAAGCAGGCAGATATAGATTGGCTGGTGTCCCAGTTCCAGTACACAGGCATCAATGAACTGGAGCTTCTGGCAACGGTAGATATGGCAATCTGCGACTTGCGGCGGGAAGGTAAGGGAATTTCCGTAGTTTCGATTAAAGACTTGATCCGTTCCAATAAAGAATGGAGAGATAAGCTCAAAAAAGCTTATTTTAAGGACGCAGATCTTCAGAGAGCCATCAAACGCTGCCAAGAACTATTCTCTGGCAAGGAGGGATAAAGAAATGAGCGTCGGCCAACGAGAAAAAGCCACGCAGAAGCGTGTTATAAAGCTATTTGCCCAGGAACTTGAGTATACCTATTTGGGTGATTTCACCGAGCGGAAAAACTCCAATATTGAAACCGAACTGCTGACGAAATTTCTGACCCGCAAGGGCTATTCGCCGGTACTTATCAGCCGTGCCTTGAAGGAGTTGCAGAATGCTGCCGGAGATCAATCGGTGAACCTTTACGACCTGAACGAGCAGACCTATAAAAAGCTGCGTTATGGGGTCAAGGTCAGCGAATCTGTCGGCCAACATAAAACCACCGTCCAGTTTGTGGATTGGGAGCATCCGCTGGAAAATGACTTTTACATTGCCGAAGAAGTCACTATTAAGCACAAACGCCCTGATTTGGTGCTTTACATAAATGGCATCGCTTTTGCCGTCATCGAGCTGAAGCGCAGCACAGTTTCCATGTCAGAGGGCATCCGCCAGAACCTGACCAACCAGCGCCCGGATATGATCATGCAGTTCTTTGCCACCATTGGGCTCGTCCTGGCGGGCAATGATTCGGAGGGGGCGCGTTACGGTACTGCTGGCACACAAGAAAAGTATTATCTTTCCTGGAAAGAAGATCCCAATGCCAAAGATGAGGTTTCCGTAGCGGTACGCGCTCAAATCGAAAAATACCCCCTGCGTCTGGACAAAAACCTGATTTCTCTGTGCCGGAAAGAGCGGCTTGCAGAACTGCTGTACAATTTTATCGTATTTGACAGTGGAAGAAAAAAGACCTGTCGGCCTAATCAGTTCTTTGGCAATATGGCAGCGCGGGATTTTGTGCGGCGGCATGAAGGCGGCATCATCTGGCACACTCAAGGCTCTGGAAAATCCTTGACCATGGTGTGGCTCAGTAAGTGGATCAAAGAGAATATTTCTGACAGCCGTATCCTGATTATCACCGACCGGGACGAGCTGGATGTGCAGATCGAGCAGGTGTTTGCCGGAGTCAATGAGAGCATTGTCCGTATTCGCCGGGGAAGTGAATTGATCCAGAAGATTAACGACACCTCGCCTGTCATGATGTGTTCCCTGATCCATAAGTTTGGCAAGAAAAACAGAAGCAAGAGCGGCGAGACCGATTATACTGGATTTATTGAGGAGTTGAAACGCTCGCTGCCGGAAAACTTTTCTCCCAAAGGAGATTTCTATGTCTTTGTGGATGAATGTCACCGCACCCAGTCCGGCAAGCTCCACAAAGCGATGGAGACCATTTTGCCGAAGGCCACTTTTATCGGCTTTACCGGTACTCCGTTGATGAAAAAGGATAAGGAGACCAGTCTGGAGGTATTTGGCCCTTATATTCATCGCTACAAGTTTGATGAAGCGGTGCGGGATAAAGTGGTTTTGGATCTGCGTTATGAGGCCCGAGAGGTGGAGCAGAATGTTGTCCAGCAGGATCGGATCGACGCCTGGTTTGAGGCGAAAACGCGCGGTCTAACCAATGTGGCAAAGGCTAAGCTGAAGCAGCGCTGGGGTAATCTGCAAAAGATGTTCAGCTCCAAGGCCCGGCTGGGACAGATCGTAGCGGATATTGTTTTTGATATGGAGACAAAGCCGCGTCTGCACGATGGCCGAGGCAATGCCATGCTGGTGGCTGGCAGTATCTATCAGGCGTGCAAATTCTATGAATTGTTCCAGGAGACCGAGCTGAAGGGGAAGTGCGCCATCGTGACTTCTTACGAGCCGACGGTGGGCGATATTCGCACCGAAACGGTAGGGGATGATGGCGAGACTGAGGCTGTGGAGCAGTACGAGATCTATATGAAAATGCTGGGTGGAAAAGACCCGAAGGCATTCGAAAAAGAGGTCAAGGAAAAGTTTATCAAGCAGCCGGAACAGATGAAACTGTTGATCGTGGTGGACAAGCTGCTGACAGGCTTTGATGCTCCGCATGCCACTTATCTGTATATTGATAAGTCTATGCGAGATCATGGCTTATTCCAAGCAATCTGCCGTGTCAATCGTCTGGATGGTGAAGATAAGGAATTTGGGTATATTATTGACTACAAAGACCTGTTTCGCTCCTTGGAAAATGCGGTTGCAGACTATACCTCCGAAGCATTTGACTGCTACGATAAAGAAGATGTCTCCGGTCTGCTGACAGACCGCTTGGACAAGGCCAAGGAACAGCTGGAGGATTCGCTGGAAGCTCTGCGTGCGCTGTGCGAGCCTGTGGCTCCGCCTAAAGATATGGTGGACTACTATCATTATTTCTGCGGTGCCAACACCGAAGCCTTTGACCTGGATGAATTGGAAGAGAATATGCCCAAGCGGGAACAGCTTTACAATCTGTCAGCGGCAGCTCTTCGTGCTTTTGGTGAAGTATCGGGCGAATTACAGGAAAAGTACCACTATACCGTGGAACAGATTAAGGCGCTGGAGAGAGAAGTTACCTACTACATCAAGGTGCGTGACGATGTGCGTCTGGCCAGCGGTGACTATGTGGATTTGAAGAAATATGATCCGGACATGCGTCATTTAATCGATACCTATTTGTCGGCTGATCCCAGCCGTGTGTTGACCTCCTTTGGAGGAGCAACACTGGTCGAGCTATTGGTAGACAAGGGGATTTCCACACTGAAGGATATGCCTGCCTCTACACCCAAAGAGCAGGAAGCAGTTGCAGAGACTATCGAAAACAATATTGGCAAGGAAATTGTTGAAAGAACCCAAAGTAACCCCAAATACTACGAGAAGATGTCTGCACTTCTTCGAGAATTGATTGAAAAGCGCAAAAATGACGTGATCAACTACGAGGAGTATTTGCGTCAGATTGTGGAACTGGCAAGAAAGGTACATAAGCCGGAAAGCGGCACAGAATATCCTTCGGGAATCCGGGAGAGTGCCGCCAAGCGAGCCTTTTATGACCATCTTAACGGGGATACGGTTGTGGCCAATCAGATATATAACGCTGTCATGTCCAGCAAACAGGACAATTTCCGGGGAAGCAAAATCAAAGAGCGTAAAATCTGGCGTGCTATTCGTGCTGTCGTAAAAGATGACCAGGAAGCCGATCAGTTGCTTGCATTGGTAAAGGAGCAGAGTGAATTTTAGTGGATGAACTGCAAATCGGCAACGTGAGTATTGCCGTTACAAAAAAGAACATCAAAAATATGTACATTCGCGTTCTGCCACCCGACGGGAAAGTCCAAATTACTGCACCGCACTCTGCTGGGGATGACGCGATCCGAATGTTTGCGGTATCCAGAATTTCCTGGATTAAAAAGCAGCGTGCGAGCTTTGAGGCTCAAGCACGTCAAACAAAGCGACAGTATGTGACTGGAGAGAGTTACTATGTCTGGGGAGGGCGTTATCGTCTGGATGTGCAATACTCAAATGTTAGGAACGAGGTGTCCCTTACAGGTGGGCGTTTGATTTTGCAAGTGAGGCCTGAAAGCACTCCAGAGCAGCGCGAGCGTGTTTTGAATGATTGGTATCGGGAACAGCTAAAAAGCAAGCTGGTGGAAGTGATTCAAAAATGTGAACAGGTTGTAGGTGTCCATGCATCTGAGTGGAAGGTCAAAAACATGCGTACCAAATGGGGAACCTGCAATATAGACCGAAAAAGGATTTGGATTAACCTCCAGCTTGCAAAGAAAACTCCAGAGTGTCTCGCTTATGTCGTGACCCATGAATTGGTGCACCTGCTGGAGCGAAATCACAACGAGCAATTCCAGAAGTATATGGATACTTTTTTCCCAGAGTGGCGAGTGGTAAAGGAAACACTGAATCAGCAAATGCTGGATTATATGAGCGAGTAGTTACCACAGGGATATAGAAAGTGTTTGATAGTGTTTTTTTAGTATGTTATAATAACAACAGGTATAGAATGAAATTTTGTTTTTAATTTTTGAGTGTCTTTTCGAAAGAGCAAAAATTAAGATAGTTACAAAGGATGAAACAGATGGCTAACGAAACTGCGCTGTATATGAAGTTTCCTTGCGTCCTTAGAGATAAATTGTTGAATGGTGAACTTCATTTTCCCCCAAACACCAGATTTGCGTATGAAAAGATTTTTACATACAGAGCAGTTGAGCGGAAAAAGGAAGATTTTAGTCCGATTACACGAGAAGATTTCAGATCATATTTTGAGCTAGGGAAAAAACCTAAACCTCGTGGCGTAAAAAGGGATATTCTTGCAGACCCTACATATTATGGAGTGTCAAGTTTTTTAAATCAGAAACGTGTAGAGCAACTGATGAAGTTTCCCAATCCAAATAAAAAAATGGCATCCGGATATGTATACGAGAAGGCAGGTCCTGAATATACTAATGAAGATCATGTATGTTGGTGGCTTTTTGAAGATGCAGATGTAAGTGGTTTTAGTTTGATTGAGGAAAAGAACGATGGATAGAACTTTGTGTTTTATTATTGAGGATCAGAATATATATTTGGAGCAAGTTTTGGTTGAGTATATGGGTGTGCCAATTTTTTTCGTTTGCCATGATGAAAAGCAACGATATTTGGCTCTCTGTGTAGATGTGGATGAACTACAATATTTTGTTACAATGATTGCGCCAAGGGATATGTTTGACTTGTTACATGGCAACGTTCCTATGCGTAATGTGATTTTAAAGCAAAATAAGTTTTGGAAAGTTATATCGGGAGAAGAACCAGTAGATGATGTTGTTGTCGAATGTTCAATAGACGATATAGATTGCAATGTATTACCTCAGGAAAATGCCTTTTTTGAAATCTTAACTAAGGACATAGCAGAATATGTGAAAAAATTTGATGTCGATTTTTGGTCGGAAGAGTATGATACTACACTGTGCGCTCAAATTAATAAATCAGATTATCTTAGTACCTATAAATATGTTGCGGTTACTAAATATGAGGACAGTGAAGTGCTAGTACAAGAGGAATCTAGTGCTATACTAAATTCTTTAATAAAACGAAGCCTTATCTCAAAAGACCATGAGTGGCTGACGAGCGAGAATAATGCCTGTGCAGCATAAGGAGAAAAAATATGAAACAGGATGCTAGAAGCGTTTTGAAACTAGAAAAGCTGGTATTTGATAAATTACTATTTGAAAGAAAAGGCTTTTCGTCTGAAAACAATTTTGAATTTAATATGGAGTCCCAGATTTCAAAGCGCTCAAATGAAGAGATTTATAAGGTTACACTTATTTTGCACGGGAAAAAACCTGATGAATATATTATGGAAATTAGTCTTACAGGATTCTTTTCTTTTGGGACAGATACTTCGATTTCAGATGAAGATAAGAAAGAGTTGATTTCAAAAAATACACTTGCTATCCTTATGCCATATCTGCGCAGTGAGGTTTCTATTTTAACAGCACAACCTGAAGTGGAGTGTATTGTTTTGCCGCCATTTAATATTAATAATTTAATGGGTGAGGCAAGAGAATAGTGATTGTGAATCTTTCTCGAATGCCTGTATAGTTCGGTTGACGCATTGTTTTTTGAAATGTTTAGAGGAACCATGATAAATAGCAAATGGTCTTGGCAACACCATGGCAACAAAAAATCAGATAGCCTCTACTATCTGAATAATGAAAAGAATACCAATAATCTGAACTAAATCCCATAAGCAAATCTGTTTAGAAAACTTCTGACAGGAGCGAATGGGAATAAGCAAAAAGTGGATATGAGGGCCCGAAAACCCTTGAAAACACTGACTTTTTGATTTTCAAATTCCCTATTTGATAGCAGATTGATAGCACTCGCTAAATCCCGATTTGTTGAGTTTGAAAAGAAAAATCGGGTGGCTTGCGAGTAGCCTAAAAATCCTTATCTTTTTATTCATAAGTAAAAGGTCTAACTGATTTTTGCTAATCAGTTAGACCTTTTTTATTTTGCTCTCATTTATCTGAATTTTCTGATTTTGTGCAACAAATGGCCTTCCCCGTGGCCTACAAGTGAGAGGGTTAGATCAGGCCCTCCGGCGGCACCTTGGCGTGGATCTGGCTGCTGTCGTGCTCTGGATAGTGGTAACGCCAGCGGTCATAGTCCTCCTGAGAGATCTCACCGGCTTCCAATTTGGCCGCCTGTTCCCGCCAGGCCCAGAGCATCTCATGCAGCCGGGCAGCATCCTTGTTTTTGCGGAAATCCACCTGCAAGGCAAGCTCACCGTCCTGCTCTGTGACCTTCAGACCGTAGTTGTCCTCCAGGGTGAACAGGGTGTGCATCAGCCCCACATAGGAGTCTATGTCCGGGACGGAGAGTGCATGGGGCGAGACATCCAGTACCTGGGCCAGGGCAGCAGTCAGCTCAGCCTTAGGGGTTCTTGATCCTGTTTCGTACTGCGCCAAGCGCACATCGGCAGACTTCTCCGGGAAGCCCAGCGCCATGCCGAGATATTTCTGTGTCATCCCCCGCAGGAGACGGAAAAAGTGAATCCGTTCGCCAATCGCCATACATCTAGCTCCCATCTATGGTTGTTCTTATAAGCAACATAGCATATTTGCTTAGTTTTGTCAAGATAATCTAAGCAAATTTATTTAACAATATTTCTTCTAAAAGGTTTGAACTAAGCTTATATGTATAGTATTATAAAAATACTAAGCAGATAAGCTTAGATAATATAGCGTATCAAATGGCCCGTCAGATTTTTGGTTGCGAAACCGAGAAAAAGTGGCGGACATCAGTAAGGAGGCATTTATGAAACACAACACTTGCAGGCAGCAATCACCAACAACAAAGAAAGGAAGGTATTTATCATGGCAAATCAGATTTTTATGCGTGTGGACGAAGTGGCCGAGGAGCTGGGGGTATCCGTGCCATACGCCTACAAGCTCATCCGGCAGATGAACGAGGAACTGGCGAAAACCGGCTGCATCACGATTTCCGGCCGATTGGTATGCTCCCAATAAGACAGACAAGGAAATAATATTGGGAGGGAGCAGAAGATGGGCAGAAGAAAAGCCGTAAGTTTAGAGGAAAAGCTTGC
>OGZB01000300.1_pt1 | contig 30488 bp, 23 predicted proteins | sample 1576691 | NCBI WGS metagenome assembly OGZB01 (sample SAMEA3541479, study PRJEB24748) | human gut metagenome | biome: human gut; feature: human-associated habitat; material: faeces | place: China | collected 2012
CCTGCCCATAGTACGAGAGGACCTGGGTGGACGAACCTCTGGTATGCCGGTTGTCGCGCCAGCGGCACGGCCGGTTGGCTACGTTCGGGAGGGATAACCGCTGAAAGCATCTAAGCGGGAAGCCTGCTCCAAGATTAGGATTCCTTGGCACTTCGGTGCCTGTAGCCCGCATGTTGAACACGTGTTCGATAGGCCGGAGGTGGAAGCCCCGCGAGGGGTGGAGCCGACCGGTACTAACGGGCGAACGCGGCACACTTTCCGACCCGTTTGTTGGGTCGGGTCTCGTCCTGTGGTGGTTTCTCGTTGGATGGCAAGGAATGCTGTTTCTTGTGGTCACGAGACGAAAGATCGAAGCGTTTTGTTCGCGTCCGTTGTCCGGTTCCCGGACCGCCACGATCGGAATCGTGGCATGGTTCCGGTTCTGCCGGCCGATCCTTGTGGTTGGCCGTTGTATTGGTTTTGCGGTGGTCATGGCCCAGGTGAGACGCCCGGTCCCTTTCCGAACCCGGAAGCTAAGGCCTGGTCGCGGCGATGGTACTGCACTCGAGAGGGTGTGGGAGAGTAGCACGCCGCCGCATTCAACGTCGGGGTTCCCGTCGAGCGTGACGCTCCGGGAACCCCCTTTTTTTGTCTTCCGGTTCGTGTTTCCCGCGACGCGCGGGAGGCTCCCAATCCACAACATTCAACTTAATAATATGAAGATCCTTGGTAGAGCGCTCCGCTCCCAAGGATCTTTTTGTATTTCTGGGCAAATAATCGCCATTCCAGCAAACTGCCCGGCATAACGGAATGGTGGCTCAGCAAAGCCGGGCCAAGAAAGGGAAGGTCGGGAACGGCCGCAAATCCATGTCACAGTCCATTGCGCGAAACAATAACACGGCAACGCAAGATGACGAGAACATCTCCATCAATCTTATTCTTGCCATTCTGTCAACTGGAATCATGGCCTTCATTGGCATCCTTACGGAAACCCTCACCAACGTGCTTTTCCCTGGATTAATGGCGGAATTCCACGTCGACACGTCCACTGTTCAATGGCTGACGACCGGCTTATCTGCTTACGATAGCGCTTGTCACGCCACTCTCAAGCTATTTCAAGCGCAAACTGAAGTTGCGTACCATCTTCCTTACCGCAATCGTGCTCTGCATCACCGGCTGCCTGATGGCAGCTTGCACGTTGAACTTTCCTATGCTGATGACCGCGCGAATACTACAGGGAGCGGGCACGGGAATCGCGCTTCCGTTGATGTTCAATATCATTCTTGAACAGTCTCCGAAAAGCAAAATCGGCATGCTGATGGGCGTTGGAGGCATGGTGGTGGCCGTGGCGCCGGCACTCGGACCGACTTGTGGGCGGTCTTGTCGGTACGTTCATGCCGTGGCGTTGGATTTTCGTGATTCTGCTGCCGTTCCTGTTTGTTTCGCTGGTGTGCGGCCTTAAAACGATTCATCAGGTCACTCCTACCGAAGAGGCGCATATCAATCCGCTGCATGTGCTTTGCCTAGCAGTCGGATTCGTCTGTTTCGTGTTTGCGCTCGACCGTGGCGGATCCGCCGTTACCGCAGTGAGTAATGTGGATACTTCCGCGACTACGCAATGTGTGATTGCAGTGGTTCTGCTGCTGATTGCCATGGCCGCTTTGCTAGTGTTCGCTTGGGTGTCGCATCGTGCGTTCTCGCCGCTGGTTCGTCTGACCGTGTTGCGGAGCGTGAAATTCCGTTGGCATTTGCTTGCGTATGTGCTGCTGCAGTTTGTGACGATCGGTTACGGCTATATGATTCCGAACGCTTCGCAACTGGGATTCGGCGCGTCTGTGCTTGCTGCAGGCGTGGTGTTGCTGCCTGGCGCGTTGCTGGAGCGGCTAGTGCTCCGGTTTCGGGATCGCTGCTTGATAAGTTCGGTCCGGTCCGCCCGATGTTCACTGCCATGCTCGCCGACCTGCGTGCCTTCGCGTCCAAACGATAGCTGCTGTGCTCACGGTACGTGAGCTCGTGTCCGGATCCCTCCACTCGCTGGAAGAATCTGGACAATTCGGGGGTGTATGTGCGGGCAGATTCCTCCAGTGGGTGGGAGAATCCGGATGCTGGGAAGCATACCAACGTACCAATTCCTCCAGTGGGTGGAGGTTTCAGGACGTTTGGAGGCCGGTGCGCGGGTGTTTTCCTCCAGTGGGTGGAGGTTTTCGGACTGTAGAAGGCCTATGGGCGTACTGATTGTTCCAGCCACTGGAGGAATTCGGACTGTGAGAGTCTTGGCAGCGGGCTGATTCCTCCAGTGAGTGGGCGATCTGGGACGTTGCGACACGCCGATTTGGGGTTTGAAAGAAACTGTTGTATTCTAATCAAGTTGCGTTTCGCGGATAGACACTGTGGGACGTTGCATAATTGGAGAATTCGCCTAGTGGTCTATGGCGCACGCTTGGAAAGCGTGTTGGTGTAACAGCCTCACGAGTTCGAATCTCGTATTCTCCGCCAGTAGGGCTTCCGGATCATTTCGGGAGCCCTTTTTATATGCCCAAACGGCGGGTTTTCAATAGCTCGCTGGCGTGGCTCGCTGCGGCACGTGCAACGGAAAAGTTGCGAAACAGTGGGGGAGTTGCGCATATCGCTGATTTCGTTCGTAACGGTATGCTACCTTGCGTTACGCTCGGAACGATGACCGTTGCCAGTGGAGAGATTACCGGCAGAGATTGCTTGAAGAGAGGGAGGGCAGCGATGGCTGAGTTCGACGATGAGCTAGATATGCAGCGTGAACTCGATACTCGCGATTCCCTGGCTTCGATGGCCCACTACCATGTGTCATCGCCGGGTGCCGTTACCACGCAGGTGTTGCCGCCAAGCTTCATTCCCACTGCGACCGGCCGCATTCGCCCTGTGACGGGCACGATTCCCGCAATACAGTCGGATGCTCAGGAAAAACAGGCGCAGATTGGCCGTTCCGTTCGATCCATACGTTCGCTGGCTGCCGGCTCGCTTCGTAAATCGCAAGATTTCGATGCAGACGGTAGTACCGACGGCAACGGCAATAGCGGCTCCATAACGCCCCGCATAGCGTCCAGCGCCCCGCACTACGTCGATTGATCGTCGATTTTGACCGTCGACATTGCTTTCGGCTTAAGTTCGATGAAACAGGCCTGATTCTAACCTAATTACAGTCCGCTTTATCGATTAGTCGTCGCAGCCGGATAATGCCCGATTATCAATCTGCCGTATTACTCAACAACAGCAATAAACGGACTTGCAGGCAATCCGAGATCGTTATACAGCAGACTGGAAATAACCGGATTTCCACTCCACCAGTAACGCACTTGAGTTACCGCGTTGCAATTCGAGCTTCCATCGGCGGCACTCAGCACAATCTGATCACCCTTAATCGTTGCCGTTGCCGAAACCCACTTTCCGGAATCGTCGGCAATTTCAAAACCTTGCAATGGCGTGGAAGTCGGCGTTGCAACGTTGGAAATACCATTCAAAGGAGTCGCGTCCGGATTCGCATCATAATCGGGTACGGTCGCGCTCGCAGTCTTCGAATAATTGGGCTTTTCCGCCTGCAGACCGGTTGCGGTGCCGTTCTGGAACGACAATACGATCGTGCCATCGGAAGCATGCTTCGCATGTGCGATAAGCGGCCCGTTGGGAATGGTCTTGCCTTCCGACATCGCCAGATATTGCGCTGCCATGCGCGCGCCGAGAATATCTTTGCCAAGCGGATGTATCAACGTTGAAGTGCCCTTGTCCGTATCCAGTGACACCGTCATTGCAACGTTGGAAGCATTGCGTAATCCGGCATTGCTCAACGTGTTCAACTGCGCGAATCGCACGTTTTGCGTGTACTGGTAGCCAGGCCAGCGTGCCAATTGCGCATACAGGAACGGCAGATCATCCTGATCGAACACTTCACGATATTGGTTGATCAGCAGCGTCATCTGCGACTCGTACGCCAGCGCGGTCGCCTCGTTCGTGGAATCATTGCATCCCTGATACCACAGCACGCCCGCCACATGAAACCCTTCCAAAGGCGCAATATGGTTCGCATAAATATCACCGCCTTGCACGTGACGTCGAATCGGCGTGCCACCCCATGCGGTTTGAATAATGCCGATCGGCACGTTCGGATGCGCGGCACGAAGCTGCATGACAAACTGCTGCGCCAGATAACTGAAATGCTGCGAATTATCGGCGGTCGCCTCAAGCCAGGTGCCAGCCTGCTCATTCACGTCGCGTAACGGAAAATCCGTACCTTTCGAGGAATTGGCGCTCGCAACGAAGTGTACGTTGTTGTCGGAAAGCTGCTTCGGCAGATCGTCGGTCGTTATCAGACCTCCGCCGAAATTGTAGGAGTTGCCTGAACCCTCATAATATTGCGAATAATTCAATTCCATATTCGACTGTCCGGCAGCAATAAATACGTCGCCAACATACACGTTTTTCAGAGTCAACAAAGTGGTTTCGTTGTATAAAATCGTTAATGAATATGGTTTAAGACTTGCTTTTTGTTTAGGTAAGGTGCAGGTGAAATCGCCATTTTTGGAAATTTTAGCTTGCGCTGATGCTGATTTCTTTCCTTGGGAAATCGTTGTAATCAGTTGCGTTGGGTCAACAACTTTTCCGCGTTGTGAAGTGGTGGCCGTTCCTTTGACTACCAGCGTTTTCCCACGTTGGAAAACCATGTTCTCCAAATAGTAGGAGGGGAGTTTCACGGTGATGCGGGTCGCATAATTGTTGTTGGATTGCGTGGCGTTGTCGTTGCTGGAGACATTATCTGATGCGCTGTTGCTGCTATTGGAATTACTGCCGTTGACGTTTGCTGAACCGTCGCCCCATTTCGGTCCACAACCAACAATGATCGCCACCAGAATTGCCGCGGTCACTACCGCGGCAATAATCACGCGTGCCAGTCGTTTCTTCTTCAAGATGGCTCCCCTTCTGCGTCCGCAATGCAACGCTTGCAGCGTTTGTTTAACGGAGCAATCACATTAAAGCCTAGTCAATCTTGCTGCGATGCGCACAAATATGGTCATCCGTCAGGCTCTGCCCATTTCTGTCATCTCTCCATGATGGCGTCCCATGGGCCGGACTTTTATCGGTCGAGAGCGGTGGACGTCCCATAATCACGCCACCCACTGTTCGTCCGTCTTCAGGAAATTCGCCTTGTTCGTAGGATTTGCGCCAACGATCGATCATCTCATCGGTGATCTCTCGACCATTTGCCGATGTCCAGCTCATGAGAGCCTCCTTTCCGTTCGTTTGGTCTTTCCCTAGTCTTGCACTTTTCTTTTGACTTGTTACTGCATTTTATAGCCGTAAAGTCTTGAAAATGGCGGAATTTCAACGTTTCTTCTTTTGCCTGCCATGTGACTCTCTTTTGCTTTTCTTTTGATTCTAAAATCAAAAGAAACGTTGGGTATGCGGAAAAGGGGTATGGAAGAGTTGGGAGAAACGTAAAGACGGTGAGGCTAATGACCGGCTTGGTTGACAGGCCTGGTTGGCTTGATTGGCCGGCTTGATCGGCTGGTTGGTTGGCAGCGTTGCGATCGGTTGATTTACTGGAGGAATTGATCGTTCAGCGTTGCGTCGGTCGCGTCGGCTGCGCCGGATTGGTCGACGGTGCCGTCCGTGGCGCCCGCGTCGCCGGCAACTCCAGCATCGCCCTCCGTGTCTGTGGCTCCGTCCGTTCCGTCGTCGCCGTCCGTTCCGTCAGCGCTATTGTCGGTTCCGTCACCGCCATCGGTGGCCGCGGATTCGTCGCTCTTCTGCAAAGCCTGCTTGAACTGCTTGGCCTGCTTGTCGTACTCGGCTTTTGCGGCGTTGGCTTTGCTGATGGTAGCGGAAGTGTCGGCGGCGCAGCTCAGCGTTTTCGGCGCGGTAACTTCCGTCTGGTGCAGTTCGGCAAGCTTGTCGAGATCGTAGGATCCGTCGAAGCTGGTGAACGCTTCGGAGATCTTCGCCTTCAGCTGGAACGCCTTGGAATAGGAGGTGTTCATGGCCGTGACGGCTTCCTTGCAGTCGTTGAGTGCGGCCAGGTCGCGCATTTGCTGCGATGCGCGCACGCCTGTGAATCCGAAGACCGCGCCCAGAACAACGACTACGACGACTACGGCGATGATGATCTGGCGGTAGATGTGCTTTACGCGCTGGTCCGTCCAAGCGTCGCCGTCGCTGATGCCTTGCGCTATGGCCGCGTCGAATAGGTCTTGCGGCTGGCGGGATTCGCTGGATTCGTGTGATTGCCGGTTGCTGTTTTCAGCCGTGTTGCCGCTGCTGATTGTGCGCTCTCCGGTTGCGTTGGTACTGGTTGCGTTGGTTTCGACTTCGGTTGCTTCGACTTCGTTGGAAGCGTTGCCGACAAGCGTATTCCCGGTATTGCCATCGGCATCGCTGGCAAATGCGCTGCTGACGGTCGAGCTGTTAACGGCGATACCGCTGGCAGCGGCGTCAGTGCTGTCGGCAGAAGTGCAGGTCGTTGCGCTTCCGGCAAGTGTTCTCGGTGTGTGTGACGAGGTACTTTCCTCGCTTGGCTTCTTGCCGTGCCGTGCCATAACCCCTCCAGAATCTGCCTACTATTCTGTACTCCCCGGTGACAGCTCCCGATTCAGGGCAATTGAATCACGTTCCGAGAGTCCACCTGAAATGCCAATATACAGCGTACGATACCCGTCCTTCCCCGATTTCCCACACTCGTGTTGTAGTCGTTAATGCATTCAGGTACTCTCTGGAGTTTTATTCGTCTGTGGTAACTTCTTAAAAATTTTGAGAAGTGTTGGTGGAAACTTCTTAAAATTTTTGAGAAGTGTTATGCTGGGATTGTTGGGTGTTTCGCAACGGACGGCGAAAGGAAGAACTTATGGTGCCGGATAATCCATGTGAATCGTATGCCATGCTGGTTCGTGAGTCCATGCAGTTTGACATTCCTACGCCGTCACGCCGCATCGAAATCATACGCGAGCTGCCGCAGCCGGCAGTGTTCAATGCTGTGCACATCATCACTGGCATCCGACGTTGCGGCAAAACGTTCTATCTTTTCCAGAAAATTCATGATTTGTTACAAAACGGCGTCTCGCGTAATGATATTTTCTATTTCAACTTCGCTGACGATCGTCTGCAGCCAATGCAAGACACCGTGCTCAACGATATTGTTACGGAATACTGGCGGCAATATCCCGACTCTCGTGACCATGGCTGCTACCTCTTCCTTGACGAAGTGCAAGAATGCGCCAATTGGCAGGGATTCTGCCAGCGCATAGCCGAACATGAAGCTGTGACGCTAGTCATTACTGGATCGTCTTCGAAACTGTCCAGCGAAGAAATCGCAACGAATTTCCGAGGAAGATCGCATCCGCATGCCATGGCGCCACTGTCTTTCCGTGAATTCTGCGACTTTCGGGGAATCGAAACGCCTACAGCGGGCAGCACTCTTGCCGATGCCGTGTTTTCGCCGCGAGAGGTCACCCGGTTTGAAGCTGCCTACAACGATTACCTAACTATTGGCGGCTTCCCTGCAGTGCAACGTATGGTTGAAGCTGATCGTATTGAAACGCTCCAAGGTTACGTGCGGGACGTGGTTGCGCGTGACGTTGCCGAGCGTCTTGGTCGTGAAAACATTACTCTCGCCACGCAGATAGCGCTGTTTTTGCTGCGCAATACGGCCTGCGAGCTGTCTACCAATGGTCTTGTGGAAACGTTGCGAGCGGTCGGCTGGAAAATCTATTGGGATAAGGCGAATACGTTACTCGAGCTGTTCAAGCAGGCATTTTTGGTGTATCAGCTTGAGGAGTATTCCACCATGCTCAAGCCGGGTAGTACTGCGGTGCCGAAAATGTATGCCGTCGATCAGGGTATGGTTTACGCGGTGTCACGCGCCAACCAGCAAGATATTGGAAAACGACTGGAAACTGCGATTTTCTGCGAACTGCAGAGACGAACTTCCGGTAGGCGTACGGAAACAATCACTTCGTACACTATGCCGACGTCCAAACAGGAGAAAGTTGACTTTCTTATCGGCGATGCTCTTGCTACGGAACCGTATGGGCTTATTCAAGTGTGTGCCAATATGGGAAATGAGAAAACCAGGGCGCGAGAAATCGGCTCTCTGCAAGCGGTTATGCAACGTACCAACGTTGATTCCGGCCTGATTCTCACGCTTAACGAGGGAGAAACCATTGAACTTCCCGATTCCACTGGCACGATCCACGTACTCCCCTCCTGGAAATGGTCCCTCTACGAAGCGTGATGGGAAGGTCAGCGAGAATGCTGGAAAGGAGATGTGGGAATGGATGATGCCATATCGGTGCCCCTAACGAGCTAGTCGATTCTTATCAGTGTGTAATGCGTGAGATGTGGGGATTGGGATGATTTTGGAGTTGGGGATGGACGGGGTTGTGGGTTGCAGTTAGAGTTGACGATTAGGGCGTTTGCGCCGAATATTTGGGGTTGATGACTGTATTCAAGAGAGGCTGACGAATGGTTTCGCCACATCATGTTGTGAAGATCGTGACTGCGCTGTCTGCGGTTGCGTTGACTGCTTCCGTTGCGGTTGCGCCGGCTTACGCATTGCAGGATATTGCGATTGAGGATTCTGTTGCGCAAAGCGGTTCCGTTACTGCAGATAATGGTGTTGTTATGCAGTCTGACGATCAGCCGGATGATCAGACGGGCGACCAGCAATCGCAAGACAGCATGCCCGACAATCCGAATGCGAAACTTCCGGATAACGTCAGTGACGAGATTTCCGACGATGCCACCGTGGTTTCGGAAGACCTGGCCGTCACCCCCGAAGGTGAGGTCAAGAACATCGAAACCGGCGAAATCGTGACCGATCCAACATTGGTCGGCACGAAAGATCAGCAGCCGGATCCGCTCGCCAAAACCAACGGCGAATCCTTCATTCCGGTCAGTGCGGAAGATGTCAAAAATGCTGTAGCTAACGCGAACGTACAGCTCTCCAAATTCGAAAGCAATGAATACGGCGCGCACTGGGGCACCTACAACAATTCGAAAGCTTTTTTCGATTATCAGAACAACCTGTTCGTGCAGCAAGCCAAAGGCGTGATCGACGTTTCCGGATGGCAAGGCGACATCGATTGGGCCAAAGCGAAAGCCGACGGCGTGGAAGGCGTGATCATCCGCCTCGGCTACGGCGAAGGCAACAATGCCGACAAGAAAGCGCAACGTAACATTTCCGAATGCAAGCGACTCGGCATCCCGTTCGGCATCTACTGGTATTCCTACGCGGACACTCCGGCGCTCGCCAAAGAAGAAGGTACCGACGTGGTCGCCAAACTCAAGCAATTCGGTGTGAATCCGAGCGACTTGGCGTACCCCGTGTACTACGACCTGGAAAAGTGGACCTGGGAGGGGCATCAGCCACCCACCGACCCGAACGTGTACAACAATATCGTCAACAATTGGTACAGCGCACTACAGTCCGCCGGATACAAGAATCTGGGCGTCTACTCGTACACCAGCTACCTGCAAGGACCGCTGAAACATGCCGACATTTACGCCAAAACCACGTGGGTGGCGCAGTACGGCGCTCGCATGGGATTCGACTCGTTCCCGACCAACAGTCGCGGATGGCAATACACCAGCTCCGGCAAGGTGGATGGCATCAGCGGCAATGTGGACATGAATGCGTTCGGGAATAAGGAGTATGTGAATAGCGGGCATTGGGTTACCAAAAATGACCAAAAGTATTGGCGGGATTCAGATGGTTCTTTAGCGCGTAGCAAGGAAATTTACGATCCTGAGAGTAACGCCTGGTATTGGATTGATTCAGACGGAACCATGGCGCACGATAAGGATGTTTATCTGCGTTCGAACGGCGGTAAATGGGTTCGTTATGATTCCAATGGTCATATGGTTAAGGGCGAAGATTATCGATACGGCGGTTGGTACAACTTCGACTTTACGACCGGTGCGATGAGTAAAGGGATGACATATCTGTCCAACGGGAACAAATGGGTATACTACGACATGGTCACCGGCAAAATGGCGCATGGCGAAGCGTATCTTAATTTTGATAAAGAGCATTCTGGCTGGTATCTATTTGACAACATTACTGGTGCAAGATGTACAGGTGATATTTTTATACGTTCGAATGGCGGTAAATGGGTCCGTTATGATCAGAAAACCGGCAAAATGGTAAAAGGTTTGCAGAAACAGAATGGTCTATGGTACTACTTCGATCCAGTTACAGGAGCTATGGCTCACGGAAACACGTGGGTTCCACAATGGCAAGCATGGCATTATTTCGATAGTGTCACAGGCCGAGGTTGATTCCTGATTTACATTTCAGACTCAGTTATACTGCTTGATTGATTCGGCTGGAAAATGGTGAATTTTCCAGCCGCTTTCACAATGGCGACTGTGTTGCCTGTCATGGCTGATTTTCGTGCTTTGAATTCGCTGAATGATCCGGAAACGTAAATTACCGTTTTCATCAAAACGGACCCAGATTCCGTCTTTGCGGTTTGTCGGAGAACTTGGAATGAACACGTCCTTGCTGATGGCCATAGTGCCATTTTCGTAGTAGTGCTCCTTATCCTGATCCCAACCGTTTTCGGGTTGTGTCCTGTTTTAGTCGATTCGTTGGAACTAGCGCTGCCGTTATTCCTGTTCGATTCGGAAGAGTCGGGTTGGCTGTCATTCCTGTTCTGTTGGCTGGATTGAATTATTTTTTTCAGTTGTGTTGATTCGTACACTGAATCAGAAGATTGCGCGGCACCATTGGCCTCTGAATCGATTTCATTAGAATCATACCTCTGGGTACTATTTGGATTCTGAACCGGTTCGGCAGTTTGATTATTAGAAGGCGCTTGCATTGCGCCAGGCTCGCTGCCCAGTGCGATTGCCGGTTAAATAATCCCCTGTAGCATTGTAATGGTTAGAAAACCGATTAGGATTTTTCTCCGTTGAAACATTATTGCTTTTTCTTCTCATTGTCCGAGGTCAATTACAGCTATTGCCATGACAAAAGCTTGTTTTGCAAGTCACTCGTTGGAGCTTTTGGTGTATGTCTAGAGGTGTGGCAGTACCGCTATGCAAGGAGGCCTTTGAAGATACGTGATGAAGCTGTGGGCAGGGTTTGACTATTTGCGTTGATAGCATGACATACACTGTTAGACATGACTCATGATATGGAAACGAACAAGCGTGGAGTTCAGATGAGACGTGAACCGACACTGGCTTTTGTGATTCCTTGTTTTAACGAAGAAGCCGCATTGCATATGACTGCGGATGTTTTGAAGAAAAAGATGATTCAGCTTGAGAATTCGCAGGCTGTTGCACGAGATAGCTTTGTTATTTTTGTCGATGATGGGTCCCATGACAAGACTTGGGATGTGATTACGTCGCTGCATGAGAAAGATCCCTCCTTATTCCGTGGTGTAAAACTAGCTCACAATAGAGGCCACCAGAATGCTCTTTTTGCTGGCTTAATGCATGCATTGAGTATGAATGTCGACGCTGTTGTTTCTATGGATGCTGACTTGCAGGACGATCCCAATGCGGTCGATGACATGGTGCAGGAATACCTTCGGGGCGCGGAAATCGTCTATGGCGTGCGCGATAACCGTGAAACCGATACTGCATTCAAGCGTGGCACCGCCCATGCTTTTTATTCCCTGATGAAATGGCTTGGAACGGAAACGGTGCCAGATCATGCCGATTACCGATTGATGAGCCGTGCCGCATTGCAGGCTTTATCGCAATACAAGGAATCGAATTTGTTCCTACGCGGTCTGGTTCCTTCTCTCGGATTCAAAACAGCAAAGGTTTATTACAAACGCGGAACCCGAGTGGCCGGGGAATCCAAGTACCCGTTGAAAAAGATGGTTTCCTTTGCGATTGAAGGCGTGACTTCCTTCTCGACAAAGCCGCTGACCATGATCACCGGTCTGGGTCTGTTCTCGGTGTTCGTTGGAATCGTCATGTTGATTTATACCCTTATTTCCGTTTTCTCGGGGCATGCCGTTGCGGGTTGGGGATCAATGATGTGTTCCCTGTGGATTCTGGGCGGCTTTATTTTGCTGGCACTCGGTATTATTGGTGAGTACATAGCAAAAATTTATTTAGAGGTCAAGGCTCGTCCTCGCTATATTGTCGAGACGACGCTCTGAGCGGGTAGTTTGTCTTTTCGGGAAAGATAAGGACTATTACCGAGTGAATAAGCCGGATATTGTGCCTGAAAAATGGGCATTCTTCAAACGTGTGCTACCGAGATGGCTCGTTGTACTTGCCTTGGGATTTCAGACCGCCATTGTCGCGGTATTGTTTGTATTGTCGATTCTCTTTACAGTTACGTTTAAGAGAGCCAATTCGCAGCTCGGAAGTATCACAGAGCAGGTTGACTACCACTTTGGCATGCCGTCCATTGCATTTGTGCTGGGCACGGTCATGTTATGTGCTCTGTTTGTCTTGCTTGCGCTAGGCTTTTCGAAGTTGCCACGCCGCTGGGTTTTTGCTGCATTGTTGGTATATACGATAGTACTGCAGATCATCTGGCTCACTTCATTGAGTTTGGTAACGTATACATATCCGGATTCGCGGAGTCTGATGGATGCTGCGGATGTCTTGCTTAAAGGTGATATCAGCCAATTTGGTGCTGACTATTGTTCGGCTGGTAGCGTGCAGAGGGAATGTATTGCACGAGGTATTCCAAGCGCCCACGCATATTTCTCCTATTATCCGTTCCAAAGTGGGCCGATGCTGTGGTATCTGTTGGTATTTGCCTTGTTTGGATCGAACAATATTCTCGCCTTTCAGATTGTCAGTGCCTTGGCGGTTGCTGCATTGGTCGCGGTTTTGTGGCGCTTAGGCGGCATGCTCGGGTTGAATAAAAAGGGCCATGGCGCATTCACCGTTCTGATTGCAACATGCGTTCCTCTTATGATGTTCGCGGCCTTCGTGTATCCCAATGCCGTCGGGTTCTTCATTACGATTTGTGGTGCTTGGATTATCGCGGAAGGCTTCCGCATGAGGAAGACATGGTCCAGCGCTCTTGCGATTGTTGGTGGTTTCCTTGTCTGCGGTATCGGCATTGTTTTCAAATCGACATATCAGATAGTGGTTCTTGCCGCGCTTCTTGCTATTGTTTTTGCGGTTTGGCATAATCGCCGTATTTGGCAATTATTGGTCTCTTTGCCTTCCGTTTTGGCATCGTTTATCATTTCCAAACTTCCAGTTGCGTTAGTGCAGTCTTGGACTGGCCAGGACTTTGGCAAAGGCATGCCGATGCTTTCATGGATTGCTCTTGGATTAGGGCATCCCGATAATATGCCGCCTGGATGGTGGAGCAGATTTGCCTTAGATGCATTTGAAAATACAGGTAATGATTATTCTCTTCAATCCCAGATTTCCAGAGAGTTCGTTCAAGGACGACTCTCAGAATTCCTGCATAATCCGGGAAACGGGATGCATTTCTTTGCTGGTAAGCTTGCGTCAGAATGGGCTGAACCAACATTTATGACATCACTATATTCGGAGTTGGGCGAATCCTCAAAGCATTTTGCCGGTTTGAGCTCGTTCTTCCTTATCGGCAATGGCTCGGATATGTTACTTCGATATGAAAATGTTGCTCAAACTGTCACATATTTATTGGCGTTCATTGGCTTGATTGGTCTTCTTCGTTTGTTGATCAAGGAAAAGTTTATTGGAGATGATGCAGCTCAAGTCTTTACCAGGGTTTTGCTTTGTGCGTCGTTCATCGGGAGTTTTCTCTGCTATCTTTTCTGGGAAGCAAAAAGTATCTACACTTTGCCCTTTTTCCTGCTGCTTATTCCGATGGCGGCATATGGCGTCCAGCAGATGATTGATTTTGTCGGCAATAAGAAGCAGAAGATACGCGGATAGGGGCAACTGTGGGAAGAGAAGAAGAGCTTCTAGGAACTCCGATGAGAAAAAAACTGGATTTTTGGTTGAAAATCCTAGTGCTTTTCGGATTTTGCGTGGTCTTGATTTTTTTGCTAGGCGCTGGTTTCAACAATACGTCTTACGCTTACGCAGAGGAAGGAGCCATCGATTCAGATCCTTTCTCCGAAGCTGATGCCAACGCTCATCCGGCCAATGGTTGGGATTCGAAGAAGGAACATTATTACGAAAATAGTCAACAGGTCTGTTCCAAAGAAATATACGATGCTAAAGATAAGAATTGGTATTGGATAGATGCGAATGGTTCCGTAGCCCGTAACAAGGACGTATATCTTCAATCCAATGGTGGTAAATGGGTTCGCTATGATGCTGCCGGTCATATGGTCAAGGGCGAGGATTACCGCTATGGTGCCTGGTACTATTTCGACACCACCACTGGTGCGATGGCGAAGGGCATAACGCACGTTCCCTCCAATGGCGGCAAATGGGTCTACTATGACCTGACCACGGGGAAGATGCTCTACGGGGAACGCTACGTGAACTACGACCAGAGCCACGCCGGCTGGTATCATTTCGACGAGAACATCGGCGCGATGTCCTATGGCTTCTATTTCAACTCGCCACAACATAAATGGGTGTACTACGACCATGCCTCCGGCCAGATGCTGTACGGGGAACAGCTGATCAATGGGCATTGGTATGACTTCGATGAATCGACAGGTGCTATGCAGTATGGCTTTGTATACCTGTCGAAATCTCAGAAGTGGGTATTCTACGATCGCCGGATGGGTTGGATGTTATATGGGGAACATCCCATTGACGGCGCGTGGTACCTGTTGGACGCTCATACCGGCGCAGTACAGTACGGTTGGCAGGGGCTAGGTGGGAAAACGGTATGCTACAGCTGGCCGAGCGGCAAGATGCTGTACGGCCAGCAGAACGTGAATAACGCCACCTACTATTTCGATAATCGCACCGGTGCTCTCGATACGCGGCGTTCGTCTGTCATACCGAGTGATTACGTCGGAGCCGCTGCTGGAGCATTTGGTAACAAAATCAAGTCGGGCAGGTACCGTTCCGTTCGCCTTCTTGGAGACAGTATCGCTGCCGGAGTGGGCGCGGCGAACACGTATCCATGTACGTCTCGTGAGCTGTTCCAGCTTGAGGGAGTCACCTATTATGAGCCGTCCCATCAGACGGATATGGCCGCCAACAGCCTAAGGCGTTATCTGGAGTCGCGCGGTGTATTCATGACCAATGCCAGTGCGCCGGGCAAGGGCTCCTATTCGGGCTATAACTCCATCGGCGATGCGACCCTCGGACATGAGGATGCCGCTATCGTGCTGCTTGGAGCGAACGACCGATTGAGGCTTTCGAATAGCGATGATTTCAAGCGTGAAGCGGAAAGCTATCTGAATCGCGTTGCCGCACGATACGGGGACGATAACGTATATGTGTTCGCGAACATCGATACGTTATCCGATCCCAGATCCCTCACCATGGGGCAGGAAAATACGGTATTGCAGGATATTTGCCGGCAGCATGGTTGGCACTTCGCTTCAATGTATTCGGCATTCCGTACGGTAGGGCGTTCGACGGGAATACCACAGCAGGCGTTGTATAAGGATGGCATCCACCCGAATCGTATGGGTCAGGTTGCGGTGTGGCGTGCATTGCAGCAATTGCTCGGCCTGTAAACATCCGATAAAACGTTTGGAAAGCGGTAGGAAGAACGTGCCAATAGGAGACTTGAGAGGGTATGCAGCGTATTAGATTTTTCGATATTGCCAAGGGCATAGCCATTTTGGCTGTGATACTGGGACACAGTGCTATTGAAACGAACCTATTTGCGCCCCATCGCACGGCCCAGGTTGTTCTGTCCATCTGTTTTTCATTCCATATGCCGCTTTTCTTCATCCTGTCCGGGTATTTCATGCATCCAGACAGACGATTCCGTTGGATGAAGGAAGCAAAACAGCTGCTGCTCACCTACGTGGTGACGGCATTATGCGTGCTTGTCGGCGTGACCTGCATGGCGACGCTCGATCATGAGAGTCGGGCGATTGCCCTTCGGCAATGGGGCATGGCCGCGATATATGGAAGCGGCGATATTTCGAATCTGACGCTCTGGCGAGTAGACCTGAGAATCGGTGCGATCTGGTTCTTGCTCGCACTATTCTGGGCTCGATTGTTGCTGCATTGTCTCGCAAGACTTCCTTACACCCCGGTTTGGGTGGTGCTGTGCTTTGCTATTGGCTATATTTCCTCGCACTATGTGTTGCTGCCCTGGAGTATCCAGCCGGGAATGTGCGCGGCAGCATTCCTGTATTTGGGATATCTTGCCAAGAAATATGATGTACTTGGCTTTGTGAAGCGTTTCCCCTGCATATGGGCCATCGCATTTGTTGTTTGGGCGGTTGATATCATGTTCTTCGGCGGTATGAGCATGGCCATCAATAACTATGGTTCGCGACCGGTCCTGGCTGTAATTGGTAGTATCGCGGGAACACTGTGCGTTATTGGTATTTCGCAATTGATTGATCGAGTTCCGGCGCTGGGAAGCGTGTTAAGCAGTATTGGCCAGGCGAGTCTTGCTATTTTGTGCGTGCACTTGATTGAAGATAACGTATTGCCTTGGCAGATGTATCTTGGGGCGCTGCGTATGGCGTTTCCCCAGGTCCCGTTGGTTCTGCTGAGCTTCATCGTCCGTCTGCCGATCGACCTCTGTGGTGCATTCTTGCTTTATTATGTTCCGGTAATTAGGGAATGGTTCTATCCGCAGCTGGCTAAACGCAACGCGTGGAATCTAGCTGTTGAAACGAGATAAACAAAAACGTGCATATCTGTTGGAGAACAATGTTCATGTTTTGATTCTCTTCAAGGGATGGCGGTAACCTAGAGACCATGATCTCAATGAAATTCGCGAACATCTTGTTGGAGACGAATCCTCGCTCCGTTACCTATCCAGCTTTATACTGTCGTTCAGATCAGCCTGTTGTCTTCGATGAGCAGCTTGGCGAATGGGAAATGTATAACGCTGGAATGTTCGATTTCAGCACATACTTCAATTCCTTGTCGGTAATGAAATTGAAGCGCTACACGCGTGCGAAAGGATTCTCTCTTCATCTTGAGCTTAAGGGTGCATCTTGTGAAGTAATTCAGACCATGGGCGATGCTTTCGCACACAATCCGATTCCAGTCGAAGGAACCTCAAGAAAACTGGAGGCTTCGGCTGACTGGCAGATTGTGGATTTGCCTTTGACGGTCAGCGACGATATGGTGGTCGTGGGCTTTATTGTAAAGACTGATGGTTCTGTTGCAATCAGGAATAGTTACTATGAGCTCGATATCGATGGAGAGCTGAATGACGTCGAGTTGGTGCTGTCCACCACCACTTTCAAGAAGGAAGCGTTCATCGAACGTAACATCGGTTTGGTCAAGGATCAGATCATCAATTCCGGTGATTCAATTGCAGAACATTTCCATATGTATGTGATGGACAATGGGCGTACCCTGGATGCTGAAAAGCTGAACGGAGACCGTGTCCAGGTCATTCCTAACGATAATGTTGGTGGAGCTGGAGGTTTCACCCGCGGCATGATTACTGCGATGGAGCAGACGCCAAAGGCTACGAATATCTTGCTTATGGATGATGATGTTGCAGTTTCTCCCGAAAGCATCAAGCGTACTTACAATCTGCTGCGTATTCTCAAGCCTGAACATCGTGAAGATATGATTAGCGGTGCAATGCTGAACTACGAGATTGGCGAGGATCAGTGGGAAGACATCGGCAACATGACCCAGCAGGGCACTTTTGCCGGTTGCAAGCCACAGTTGCGTCTGACGCTGTTCGAAGATCTTATTTACAACGAGATGTATACGCCTACCAAGTGGCAGCGGAACAACATGTATGCTGCATGGTGGTACTGCTGCATTCCGATTTCCGTTATTGAGAAGAACGGATTGCCTCTGCCGGTGTTTGTCCGTTGCGATGATGCTGAGTATGGCATTCGTTGCAAGACTGGCTTCATTACTATGAATAGCCTCTGCGTGTGGCATATGTCGTTCTTTGAGCGTTATAACGCGGCGGTGGAACGTTACCAGACTACCCGTAACACTATGATTGCCCAAGCGACTTGTGGCATGGCTCCTGGCGCTGACTTTATGCGTGAACTACACAATAATATCCGTCTTGAGTTGAAGAAATTCGGCTATGAAAACGCGGAGTTGTGCTTGGATGCGTTTGAAGATTTCTTGAAGGGCCCGTCCTTCATCAAGAAGCCAGGGCAGTCGGAACAAAGCTTTATGGCGGCAAACCGCAACAAGGAACAGCTTGTAGATTTCGAAACTCTCCAGTCGCGAGCTGACCAAGATCCTGAACTCGCTGGTTTCAGCATCAAGAACGTTGACAGGCAGCTTATCGATGGAGACAAGTCGCGTAGTTTGGCGGAACGTCTTGAAGATCTGATTACTGATAATAATCAGAGATACATCAAGAAAGACGGTGCTGGATACGCGGTGATTCCGCTGCAGGGATGGCTATATCCTGCTGGAGCGATTCGTGGCAAGCATAAGCTCGTAGTTCTGGACTGGTATAACCGCAAAGGAACCATTCGAACTAAGGATGTCCAGCGCTATCAGAAGATTAAGAAGCGTTATATGCGTGATCTCAAATATTACAAGGCGAATATTAATCGACTTCGTAAAGAATATGCTGCTGCGCGTGCGGAATTGACATCGGTTGAGTATTGGAAGAATTATCTCAAGATGGATTAATTTGAGATAATCCGCTAAGCCTAGCCGCATATGCTCATAAGAGCATATGCGGTATTATTTTGCTTTAATACTGAATGAAGGAAGAAGATTATGGTATCTCTGGCAAGGCGCCTGCGTGAAAGGCTTTTCTGGCCGTCTGAGCGTTCTATGCAGAAGCTGATGGGACGAATTGACTCCTTGGAAAATGAGAATAATCGTCTACGTTATGCTTTGCAGGCGCAAGAGATGATTTTGCATGAGATTCGTGATGCCATATCTGGCATGCAGAGAATCAACGAGGATTCTTGCAGGAGCCTCAATGAAATGCAGCGTGCGCAGATTGCAGAGCGTGCGAAGGATGATATCCGTTTCTGGGCGCAATATCGTCTTCCCAGCGAGACTGATTTAGAAACGCGCAAAAGGTTTTTCCTTGGATTACCTGAGCCTGAGGGCAACCTCAAACTACTGCAAACTGTTCTCAATCGAATGCTTTGCGATTTTGCGGAAATCTGTAGACGAAATGGGATTAATCAGTACTGGCTGGTCGGCGGAACCTTGCTTGGCTCTGTAAGGCATCACGGATTTATCCCATGGGATGATGACCTTGATTTGGGCATCATGCGTGATGATTTGGAACGACTACAAAAAGTTCTCGCCGGTGATTCAGAGTATCGAATCACCGTTGTTTGGGACCGTATTGTGCATTGCAGACAAATTCGTTTTGCCCCACGTGATACTCGTGTCCCGGGCTTTATTGATTTGTTCCCATTCGATTGGGTGGCTGATGTCAGTCATGATATGTTCGTCAAAGTGCAGGAATACCGGAAAACTGCCATCGAACAAGCTGAATCAAATTCGCATATTCGTGCTGCTTGGGATAATAACGTCTATGTTTCGGCGGAAACAGAAGCTGGGAAACTTATCACTGATGTTTTTGATGCTCAGCTTAATCAGATGCGGAAGACTGGAATAGTGTGTTCTCGGGAAAAGGCGGCTGGCATTATCCGAGCATATGACAATATGGATCATCCGAGTGGATTCGAGTGGATAAGCGGCTTGGATGAAATCTACCCGTTAGATTCTCAGCAATTTGAAAGTAGAAGATATCCGGTACCGGCAAATTATATGTACTTGCTGACGCAGGCCTACGGTAATATATATGCCTTGCCGAACGACATCGGTTTGCATTTTGAACACGTGGATCGGAAAATGCTTGCCCAACTTGATGAGCAGGTTATTGAAGAATATATCAAGCGATAAGTCTCAAGGAATTTTAGGATGGACCAAGTAAAATCCATTAAGAACGTTGCAATTGTGGTTGCGGGTGGATCTGGCACTAGGATGGGACAGGACATACCAAAACAGTTCATTAATGTATTTGATAAGCCCGTTCTGATTTACACATTGGAAAGTTTCCAGCGACATCCCGACATCGATGCCATTGAGGTGGTGTGCATTGAAGGATGGGAAACCATGGTGGAAGCGTACGCTAAGCAATTTAATATCGATAAACTCAAGTGGATTGTGCGTGGTGGTTCAAGCGTACAGGAATCCATCAGGAATGGTGTTGAACATCTCGTCGATAAAATCAGTGAGAAGGATAATGTCATTATTCATGATGGCATTCGTCCATTAATAGATGCTGATGTTTTGACTGATGTGATAGCGGTTTGCAATAAATATGGTAATGCCGTGACTTCATTGCCGTATAACGAGCAGATTTTTGTGATTAACCAAGAAAACACATCAACTACGAAGCAGTATGTGCCAAGAGAACAATTGCGTCGTGTTTCTACCCCGCAGGCTTATCGATATGGGAAATTGCGTGCTGCATATCGTAAGGCTTTTGATGAGCATATTGGTATTTATGGCTCCAGCTATACGAATACGATGATGGTGGATCTTGGAGAGACCTTGCACTTCGCTAAAGGATCCGATAAGAATATCAAGTTGACGACCAAGGGCGATCTGGAGCTATTCAAAGCTTATATCACTGCTGACGAGGATACTTGGTTGAAATAAAACGAGGAGTCAATCGTGCCTGACCGTTTTAAGTCCCCTCTTTATCAAGAAGATCTGGCATATTGTGCGAATCTTCCGATTCATTGGGACAAGTTGACAGGTAGAACCATCGCTATTTCTGGTGCAACAGGAATGATCGGTACTTTCCTGATAGATGTCCTGATGAAGAAGAACGAAGATCCGCATTTTGATTGCAGGATCATTGCAATCGGGCGTAACAAGAGTCGAGCTCAGAACAGATTCCCTTATTTCGATGAGTCGCATTTTAGTTTTGTACAGATGGATGTGTCTGAGCCAGGGGCCCATCCATCTTATCCGTCAGATATCGTCATTCATCTTGCTAGTACAACACATCCCCGAGCGTATGCTGCTGAACCTGTTTCGACCATTACGTCCAATGTGATTGGTTTGCAGAATCTTCTTGAATATTCTCGTGAGTCTCAGTTAGGGCAGAGGGGAAGCAGATTTATTTTCGCTTCGTCTGTGGAGATTTACGGACAGAATCGCGGGGACACAGAGCGTTTTGACGAAAAATACTGTGGATATATCGATTCGAATACACTTCGTGCAGGCTATCCGGAAGCTAAGCGTTTGGGGGAGTCGCTTTGCCGTGCTTATTTCGAGCAATATGGAATCGATTTTGTTATTCCTCGCATAGCTCGTTCATATGGTCCGACTCTGCATAAAGATGACAGCAAAGCGCTTTCTCAGTTCATTCATAAAGGGCTTTCGAAAGAAGATATTGTCCTAAAAAGCAAGGGTGAGCAACTGTTTTCATACGCGTACGTCGCCGATACCGTTGCTGGGCTATTATACTGCCTGCTTGAAGGTGAGACGGGAGAAGCCTACAATATCGCGGCACCTGCTTCGGACTACCGGCTGAAGGATTTGGCTTCCTTGATTGCTTCGCAGTGTGGAGTTGGATTAAGATATGAACTTCCCGATTCACTGGAGACGAAAGGGTACTCCACTGCATCCATAGCGCTTATGGATGGCCGAAAGCTGCAATCTCTGGGATGGAACATGAGATATTCCATCAGGGAAGGTATTGAACGAACATTGAGCATCATGCGCGATGCCTGATGTAATGGAATTTCAGGTATTTGGCAGCTGTGGACAATTGAAGAACAGTCACTGATAAGATACAACTTGTGAAACAGTTGGTGAAGAGTATGCGGGACAGATACGGGTACGCATGGACCGTCCTGCAAGGTTTGGTGAAGACGGATTTTAAGCTCCGTTATCAGGGATCTTTCTTGGGCATCGCATGGTCGGTGCTTAAGCCTTTGATGATGTTCTGCGTGATGTATGTGGTATTCGGCAAATTCCTGCGGATGTCGGATGGTACGTCTACATATCCGGTCGTTCTGCTGCTGGGAATCAGCTCGTGGCAGTTTGTTACCGAATCGACGAACGTTGGATTGCGATCCGTGGTCGACCGAGGCGATTTGCTTCGTAAGATTCATTTCCCTAACTACATAGTGGTGGTTTCGGCGACAGTTGGTGCGCTGATTAGTTACGCCATCAATCTTATCGTCGTGCTGATTTTTGCTCTTATCGCGAGGGTCCATTTCACTTGGAGAGTTGTGCTGCTTCCTCTAAGCATTATTGAGCTTTATGCGGTGACGCTTGCCATCACATTACTTATGGCAACGATGTACGTGTACTTCCGTGATATTGCCCATATCTGGGATGTCCTTCAGCAGTTGATCTTCTATGGTATGCCGATTATTTACCCATTGACATATGTCACCAATCGCGGTGGATTGTTGGCTGATATTGCCAGGCTGGAACTCATCAATCCGTTCGCGCAGGCAATCCAGGACATTCGTCATAATTTCATCGCTCCTGACACCCAGCCGACTATTTGGAATCAATTCAACAATTGGGGTGTTCGTTTGCTTCCCCTTATTCTGACCGTTGTCTTGCTGTGGCTTGGCATAACGCTATTTCGTCGTAATAGCCGCAAATTCGCGGAGGTTATGTAATGTCTGAAGAAAACACCATCAAAAAGGTTGATTACTCTAAGAATCCGGTAGTTCTGTCTGCGAGCCATGTTTCCAAGTGCTTTAAGTTGCCGACGGAGCAGGCTACCGGTCTTAAGCAGGCTTTTATCAATTGGGCCAGAGGCATCAAGGGGTATAAGAAGCAGGAAGTTCTCAAAGATATCAGTTTTGAGGTTCATCAAGGTGAGTTCTTCGGCATCGTCGGCCGTAACGGTGGAGGCAAATCCACCCTGCTGAAACTTATTTCGCAGATTTACTATCCGGAAAATGGTTCTATCACTGTTTCTGGCAAACTGGTTCCTTTTATCGAACTGGGAGTGGGATTCAATCCTGAACTCACTGGTCGCGAGAATGTGTATCTAAATGGCTCTCTTCTGGGATTCACGCATGAAGAAGTCGATGCGATGTACGACGACATCGTCGAATTCGCTGAACTCGAAGAGTTCATGGATCAGAAACTGAAGAATTATTCTTCCGGTATGCAGGTCCGCCTTGCTTTTTCTGTGGCGATTAAGGCACAGGGAGACATATTGGTCCTTGACGAGGTCCTTGCTGTTGGCGATGAGGCATTCCAACGCAAATGCGACGATTTCTTTACGGAAATCAAGAAAGATCCGACCAAAACAGTCATTCTCGTTACTCACGATATGAATTCTGTTAAGAAATATTGTTCAAGAGCAATGATGATTGCCGATGGCAAAGTGGAAGCTATTGGTGATCCGGAAACTGTATCGCAACAGTATACCTTGGCCAATCTTGAAGCTGAGGAAAAGGCTGAACGAAAACGTCAAGAGGAACGTGGCGGCTATCCAAATGGTTTGAATGAACGGTGCCCATTGCTGAAAACCATTGCGGTTTCTCCTAAAGTGTGTACCAGCGCGGATACTTTTAAGTTCGACGTGGAATATCAGTATGATGAGCCAGGGGATTTCTATCTCGCTATTGCATTGCATGATATCCGTCGTGGCGGAATCACTTATGACACCGGCTCAAAGGTGCTGAAGATGGGCAAACATGGTCATCAGACTGTACATTTCGAGATGCCGCTCAATTTGTTTAATAATGGAGAATTCCGTCTGATTACATCGCTTCGTACGCCAAGTTCGAACAATCTCAATACGACCGATGCGGTCGGCGTTGCGCTTGACGATAATGCTTGCAGCTTCGTGATTCGTGATGACAGGAACCGTGAATATGCGTTATTGAGCGACCGTGCGCTTATGATTAAGCAAATCGGATGAATTCTGCGTAAGTTGCATTTACGAGGAACTTTGAGAGAAGTAATAGTCCTTTAAGAATGGACAAGCAAATGAGAAGAAAAATACAGAGTTGCATTGCGTTGCTAGGCGCTTTGTCTATGGCAGCTTCACTCGGGGTCCAGGTGGCATCCGCTGCCGAAACGGACTACCCGGATATGGAGGTCGGCGTTTTCTGGAACAGTGATTCAGACCGCTCCGATACGGTGTATATGTCGTATAACGGCGCTGATTTCCAGCAGATCAGTACGGCGTATAAGGCTGACGGCAATGGCAGTGCGCATGTCTCGGGGAAGCCGAACTACGTCAACGCTATTCATGATCCGAGTATTACCTATAAAGATGGTACATTCTGGATTCTTGGCGGCTATGTGCAGAAGCAGCAGAACTTGGGATGGCGTTTTACCCCGATGATGGGATATTCCAAGGATTTGGTGAACTGGAGCTACCCTAACAGCGGCAGTCCAACGAACCTTGCTCCTTCGGTAATGCCTTATACCAATGGTCTTAAGGACGGCCAGTACGATTCCGCAGGAACCGACGGGTTCGTTGACAGCCACGGCGATATGTGGATCGTGACCACCCTCGGATACTATGGCGATTTTCACGGCAATGCGCAGAAGGATTATATGTATCCCTACATCGTCAAGGTGTCAGGGTTGCAGCCTGGAGCGGATCCCGCAGTCGATCCGGGAGCTCAACCGAAGCTAAGCTACGGCAGTTTGAATCCGATCAAGCTTCCTGATACGAAGACCAGCAACTGGCTTGACCCGTCATTGTTCGAAAAGGACGGTGTGTACTACCTCAGCATCAAGAAGAATGGTGTCACCAATCAGATTTATTCCATCGGCGATCTGTCTCAGGCTGGGAATCCTAAGGCATGGCGTTTGGTGAACGATAATGTCGTGACCGGTTATGAAGGTCCGTCCCTGACGTATTACAACGGGCAGTACTTCTTCTATACCGATAAGCTCAAGGACTATCCGTATGGTAAGGCTGATGGAACTGCCGGCACTTTCGTTACGCAGTCGTCGAGTTTGGCCAGCGGATGGCATAGTACTCGCCGTATTACCACGACCAACGTTGATGGACGCAGCATTCCTAATCGTCATGGAACAGTGGTAACCGTTACTGATCCGGTGGCGAAGAGAATCGTCTGGAATGCAAGAATTCATGCAGGCTATGGCGAATATAAGCCTGGAGCAAATGGTTGGGTAACGGAAAGCGGTAAGCATTACTGGTATGACAATGGTGTGAAAGCTGTCTCCAAAGAGGTATACGATCCTGCAAGTGATGCGTGGTACTGGTTTGATAAAGACGGTTCCCTTGCTGTGAACAAGGACGTGTATATCCCTGCGGGCAGCAAGTGGGTCAGGTATGACAAGAACGGTCATATGATCAAGGGCGAGGATTACCGATATGGCGCCTGGTACTACTTCGATCAAACGACCGGCGCAATGACCAAGGGCATGAAACACGTTTCCTCCAACGGCGGGAAATGGGTGTATTACGACTGGGCGACCGGCAAGATGGCGCACGGCGAGCAGTATGTGAACTATGACGCGCAGCATACCGGCTGGTACCTGTTCGACCAGCACACTGGTGCCATGTTCCACGGCGACACCTATGTCCGCTCCAACGGTGGAAAATGGGTTAGGTATGATTTCTCCACCGGAAAAATGGTCAAGGGACTAGATCGCCACGATAACTCGTGGTACTACTTCGACAAGACCACCGGCGCTATGCAGAAGGGGCGGGTCTGGGTTCCTGAATGGAATGACTGGCACTGGTTCGATTCGACCACTGGCCGCGGCTGAGTTTTGCAGCGTGAGATAGACTGGTTTTGATGCGATTACTGGTTGTGATTGCATCAAAACCAGTTTTTCATAGTAGGGGGAGGCTGTTTTGCCGCGGCATTATTCGGGGAAGCGTCAACGTGACCTGAAACATGTGGAGCCTCATGCCTCTGGTTATATTTCCTTGCTGTACTGGATCGGCACAATCACAACAGGGTGCATTCTTATTTTCTGTGGCAAACAGCATTGTTTTAACGATGCAATGGCGCATTGGGCCAGAATCCTGCAAATCAGAGCGGGGAATATAATTCCGGTATTTTCTGATGAATACCATGATTGGGTGGTTTACCGTGACCACGGGAAGATAATAACCTTCAACAACACTGCGGTGAATGCTCCCTTTGTCTATTTCCCCAGTCTTATTGTGCGCGGGAATTTTCGCGTATCGAGTGTGGCAACATTGATCTGCTCGGCCACTATTATTGCCGTGGCAATATGGGTAGCCAAATCTTATGTCAATATCATTCTGGCTATAGCGATTCTTCCTACCACATTTTTTTCAATGATATTCCCGACAGCTGATGCCGTCACCAACAGCTATTGTCTGCTGTTCATTGCGGTTGTTCTGTGTTTGTATCAACGGGATGACATGTTGCAATACTGGCATATTGCTCTGCTCTGCATGATGGGAGCTCTGCTCGGACAAGTCAAGATTACCTGTTTCATCATCGCATTATTTGTATTGTTCTTGATTCCTAAGGCTCACGGATGCGTAAAAAAGATCACCTTGGCGCTTCCTGCTCTCACTGCTTTTGTCTCCATGTGGCTTTGGCGGGCGAAGACCTCGCAGATAGCGGTTGCCCCGAATCGTGTTCCATTGGAGAAGACACACGAGCTTGAGGGGCAGTTACTGCAATCTTCCTGGAAAATATTTCCGCTTATCGGCCGGTCGTTGTTCGAGCCTATGGATTTTGATACTGAGAAGATTAATGGGCAATTGGTGAATTCAAGAAGAAATCTTCAGTTCTTTACAGGAACGGAAGAAATTCAGTTGCCTTTAATCGTTATGGCTCCAGTGCTTATCGCTATTATGATGCTTCTGATTGTGCATATGAGCTATAAAAATATAAATAAATTGCAGGTTGGATTAATAGTATTAATTATAGTTCTGTATTACGTATTATCGTGTGTGGCAATGTCAATCACATGGGTTGGAAATGTAGATGTATATGCTTCGGGATTGCAGAACAGGTATTTCATACCGGTATTGCCGCTTGCTGCGCTGTTGTTCCCCAACTTTATTAGGGATGAAAATATCAATCGCAGAGTATTAGCTATTTCTGTGGCGGCTTTAACGGCATTTTCATATATCGCTATAGCGATTACGTATGTAATTCAATGGAAATGATTCTTGGAAGAAAGCGGAGGTATCTCCGGATTCTTCCAAGAATCATACGGAATCATACGGTGGTTGTTATCTACTTGGCATACCAATGCGGGGTGTTGTTCCCGTTGCGGCATTCGCAGACGATAAGTGTACCGTCGCCATCGATACGCTGCTGGCCCTTTTCGCTCTTCTTGCAGAATCGACCACGGATGTTTTCTCCTCCGGTATTTCCCGGATTGTTATTGCCTGAATCCTTGCTAACATAGCGGCCAGAGACGGAATCAAAGGTCGCATATGAGTTCCATTCGGGCACCCACACGCGTCCATGCGCCATGGCGCCAGTGGTCTGGTCGAAGTAATAGTAGGCTCCATCCTGATAATGCAAGCCCTTGACCATCTTTCCTGTCACTCGGTCATAGCGAACCCATTTGCCGCCATTGGATCGGATATAGGTATCGCCGTGGAACATGGCACCGGTGTACTGATCGAACAGGTACCAGCCGGTATGCTGCGCGTCATAGTTCACATACTGCTCGCCGTGCGCCATCTTGCCGGTCGTCCAGTCGTAATACACCCATTTGCCGCCATTGGATCCGATATACTTCATACCTTTGGCCATAGCGCCGGTTGTCTGGTCAAAATAATACCAGCCGCCATATCGGTAATCCTCGCCCTTGATCATATGGCCATTGGAATCGTACCTAACCCATTTACCACCATTGGAACGCTGATAAACATCTTTGTTGCGTGCCATTGTTCCATCTGCGTCGAGCCAGTACCAGGCATTACTGCTCGGATCGTAGATTTCCTTTAAACGTGCCATGGTACCGGAATCGAACCAATAATGCTCACCATCCTGAACAACCCAGCCAGTGTATTCGGAATATGGCGGTGAGACGATCTCTTCCGCATTGGCTGAGGCAATGGGTAAGGCAAGCATCGAAAGAGTTGCGGTTATGGCTGCGATGCTTCGAATGATTTTCTTTCTGAGAATCATGATCATCATCTCCTTTGTACTGATGTACGTACGCGCTTCTGATTTTAGGACGGGAATGTCATATAAAAAACCGGCGTCGTACGGTTATTCGGATTCGAGCAAATCCTGTGCACTGACTATGCAGACGGATTGTCCAAAGTGCGAGGCAGCCACTACGATGAGTAGATGAACGCACATGGTGATAGGAGAGGATGCATGAATCAGAAGGCTTCTATGAAGAATGCCGGGGCAAACAACACCTGGGAAACGGTTATGCGTGTTGTGTATCCGGTCAAGGACGCTGAGCAAACTCTCCCGCTGTATGCGCTTGATTGGACTCGTCCGCATGTTGCGGAGACCACGCTGGACTCCCGTATTGACATGCGCCGTTTGGAATTCGGCTCCATGAATCAGTCCACATTGCAACGCTTGCTTCGCAATGCCGGGTCGTCTGCAGGAGTGTCCTGCGATTCGTTTGAAATTGCGGGGCGTACCTCTATAACCTTGAAAAATCGTGGTCACATGTCTGGATGCGCATTCTTCAATGCATTCCCCGCTGCATATTGGCGCCGTTGGACCAGTGTAAAAACGGTGCGATTCGAAGCGACAGTTCAGGGAAACTCCAAAATCAGCGTATTCCGTTCCACAGGTCGTGGACTGATTTATCCGGTTTCGACGAAGACGACAACGGCTTCGGAGTCTGAAACTCGTGTATGCATAGACGTGCCGATGACAGGTCTTATGGATGGTGGTTACTTCTGGTTCGATGCGGAATCGCTTGATGGTTCCGTGACCATTGCTGATGCTACATGGTCTGTACCCCGTGAGGCGCGTACCGCTAAGCATGAGACAACCCTGTCTATCGCCATCACGACCTTTAATCGCGCCTCATATTGTATGGATCAATTGCGTACTATCGCCGGTGCTTCGGCATTGCGCGAACGTTTGGATACAGTGTATTGCACGGATCAAGGCAGCGACTTAGTTAAGGATCAGAAGGACTTTGATGAGGTTGCCGCTAATCTAGGCGAACAGCTTACATACATTCAGCAAGCGAACTTGGGTGGTTCTGGAGGATTCTCCCGAGGCATGTATGAAACGGCTAAGGCCGGTGATAGTGATTTTGTGCTGCTGTTGGACGATGATGCCATCAGCGAACCGGAATCGATTCTGCGTGCAATCCAATTCTCTGATTACACGGTGCGACCAGTTCTTGTCGGCGGCGGCATGTTCCATTTGGATAATCGCACCATGTTGTATACGCAAGGTGAGCGGATCAATGCGCAACGAATGTGGATGTATCCGTCCAAGAGCATGGGGTACAACCATGATTTCTCTGTGGAACCGCTCCGTGACTCTCCGGATCGTCATCAGCGCATCGATGAAGACTTCAATGGGTGGTGGATGTGTCTGATTCCGATTGCGGTTGTGAAGAAAATCGGTCTCTCCATGCCAGTGTTCATCAAATTCGATGACATTGAATATGGTCTTCGTGCCAAGAAAGCAGGATTTCCCACAGTCTGCCTGCCAGGCGTGGCCGTATGGCACCAAGCATGGCATGACAAGGATCCAGCACGTTCGTGGGAGGAATACTTTACTGAGCGTAACCGTTGGCTCGCGGCATTGTTGACGTATCCGGATAGGCCGCCTCGCATGTTGGTGGAGACCTTGTATGGTGATGCCAGTCTCGGGCTTCGGTTTGTGTACTCCGCCATGGCATTGCATCATATGGCGCTAAGGGATATTCTTCGAGGCCCACAGTACCTTGTAGATTGCTTGCCGACGAAACTTGGCGAAGTGCGTGAACTGCGAGCAAAATATCCCGATGCTCAGTCCAAGGAGAGTTTTGAGGAGTTCCCTGAGCCAGCTGGCGAGGTTGAACCGCCAAAGAACCATCCATCGACTATGAAAAGCCGGTACAAGGCGGCTGTCGGCCTTATCGCGAAGAGCTTTATCAAGAAGGCCAATCCCGATAAAGCCACTCGTCCGGATGCGGCCATCCCCGCACGCGATGCTGCCTGGACTTGGCTTGCCTTTGACCATGTCAATTCAGCATTGGTGACCACGCCAGATGGTAATGGGGTGGCATGGCTAAAGCGAGACAACAAACGTTTCCGTAAGAGCATGATGGAAGGATATCGGCTTACACGCAAGATTCTGAAGAATTGGAAGCGATTGTCTGCCCAATACCAGTCTTATGGGATTACCTCCATGGAGACGTGGGCAAGAATCTTTGGAGATGAATAACTCGGAGTATGGATCGGCTGCGTTCATTCGTGGTATGCGAGTATCATGAACGCGAAACGCACATTGGCAGTGTGCATTTGCAATTGAACTGACTGTTTTGGAAGGTTGTTTTTATGACTGGTGCGGTGGAATATCCCGATCTGGTGGTCGTGGGCGCGGGCCTGTTCGGCCTGACCG
>OGZB01000306.1_pt1 | contig 30294 bp, 25 predicted proteins | sample 1576691 | NCBI WGS metagenome assembly OGZB01 (sample SAMEA3541479, study PRJEB24748) | human gut metagenome | biome: human gut; feature: human-associated habitat; material: faeces | place: China | collected 2012
GAAAACGTCAGATCCTCTTCTTCTTGCCGTTTGCACGATGGCTGCTACGCGGAGCACCATCTTCATAGTAGTAGTAGTAATAGTTGGAGTGGGAGTTGACCTTCTTCGGATCTGCACGGTTGAAGATGAAGCCAAGCACCGGCACCTGCGCGGTGGCGAGCGTGTCGGCCGCCTCCTGCAGGGACTTCTTCTCGCACACGTTGCGGCTGACCACCAGCAGAAGGCCTTTTGCCCAACGGCCGAATACCGCGCCATCGTTGGACACCGTCAACGGGGCGGTATCGATGATCACGTAGTCGTATTGGGTGAGCGCCTGCTCCACCATGAGCTTCATGGTTTCGGAGTTCAATAGTACGCCAGCGTTCGCCGGCCTCTTGCCGCCAGGCAGAATGTGCAGGTTCGTCTTCCAGTAGCTCTGCACCACGTCCTTCGGGCCCATCTGCCCAGACAGCACGTGCGCCAGACCGGCGGCACCTTCAATACCCAAATGATGGGCGACAGACGGGTGGCGAAGATCAGCGTCGATAAGCAGTACTTTCGCACCGTCTTCGGCAAGGGCCACCGCAGTATTGATAGCCATGGTGGTCTTGCCTTCGGACGGCTGCGCGGACGTGATGACAAGCAGCTGGCCCACGCCTTCGGTGCGGTCGGTCTGCAGGAAATCGATATTCGTATGGATACGACGGAATTCCTCGGCAATAGCGCCGTTAGGCTGGCTCACCAGCACCGGACGCTTATCATCAAGCGAAGCGTCCATCGGAACGGAGCCAAGGGAGGATGCTCGGACGATGCCGCGCACGTCGGAAGTCTCTTCAACCTTGGTGTTGAGGAGGTCCTTGATGAGTGCGGCGAACACGCCGATGATGATGCCGAGCACCAAGCCGACGGCCAGATACAAGGCGGTCTTCGGCGAAGACTTAGATGTCGGAACCTGTGCCTTCTGCACGACGGAAAGCTTCACCGGGGACTTGTCTCCGGAGTACAGGTCACGTTCAATGACGTCTTTCAGCGATTCGGCGACGGAATTGGCGATGTCCGCGGCCTGCTTCGGATCTCCGTCCACCACGGCAATGTTCACGAATGCCGTGTTGGTCGGATTGGTGACAGTGACCTGGCCGGCAAGATCCGTCACAGTTTCGTCCAGACCGAGATCATCAATGACCGGCTTGAGCACCTTCGAAGTGGTGGCAAGCGTCGGGTATGAAGTGATCTGGTTGGAAATGTAGCTGCCGCCAGCGGACTGCTGGTTAATGTCGACACCATTTTGAGAAGCATTATAGGTGGCCATGGTCTGAGCCGTAGCCGTATACTTCGCCGGAGCAAGGAAGGTATAGGCGCTCACGCCTGCCACTACCACCACGAATGCGATGATCGCGGTGACCAGATGTTTACGAATGATTTTGAACAGATCCATCAGAGTGATGCCGTCATCCGCTTCCTCAACTACCCCTTGCGGTGCGGTAGGCTGCTGCACATTAGCGTTCTCTACAGAAGTCACTGAACTTCCCCATCTCACGTTGACAATATCCTTTCCAACAATAATCTTCCCCCTCGAACTATTCCTCATCCCTTCATACATTGAACACATTTTTTGGGAACTCAAACAGATGGGCCGTGAAATAAGGAACATTCCCTGTCGATATCGTGCGCGTGCGAGACTTTTTGGCAATATTTGGCATATTCAGTGGCTGATTTTGGGCGGGCTGTTTCTGACCGCAAGAAAAAGTGCCACCGGCGACCGTGTCAAGTGAACAAGGCCGCCAAAATCTGTTGTCAGCCTTTCCTACGCCCAGCTTAAGTAGATTGAGGAGAACGACAAGGCAAGCTGGAAGAATACGCTGTCCCGTCAGCAAGGCGTGTATGTAATCACCAATACCGATAACGGGAAACTGTATGTGGGAAGCGCCACCGGAAGGAACGGCATATACCAGCGGTGGAAAAACTACATAGATAATGGCCACGGCGGCAATACAGAACTAAGCAAACTTGTGGAGCAGCAGGAGAAGCGTACGTAGAGACGCATTTCCGTTACACGCTTTTGGAACATTACGATTCCACCGTGCCCAAAAACGTCGTCCTCGCCCGAGAAGCCTATTGGAAGCAGGCATTGGACACCCGCAAACACGGATACAACGATAATTAGGCCTTGCCAAATATAGATACCCCAAGAATTTCCTCAAATCATTGGTAGTGACCGGTACAGGCTTTCATCATCATTCCGCCACGCCCTGAAAGTGACGGAATGTATGCGCCCAGCTCCCCATTTCGCTTATATGTGGCAGATTTCAAGAGATGGAAACTCCCATTTCGCCTATATGTGGCAGGTCATAACGGGCAAAAGCCACCTCGGGGGTACATATTCCGTAGTTAGAGAGCATATCTTCGCCGACTATCTGCCACATATAAGCAAAATGACATTTTCGCACCGGCCGAAGCCGCCACTCATAAGGCAGATGGCCCGCTCTTCACCGCCAGTCGAAGCGCCGCCCATTGGAACGTCTCCAGTCAAAACACTCCTCGTCGAAGTACCGCTCATCGACGCAATCCATAAGAAGCACCGTCAGTCAAAGTGTCATCAGGGTGCTGCCTCAATGAGGCAGCACCCCTAACGCATCATCCGTCTCGAGGGATCAGCTCTTTTGGTTGGGGACGAGCATGATCTCGCCGTCGGCTATGCCCTTGAGATGCTGGCCGTACGGGCTCTTGCCGTAACGATCCGCGGACTCCATGAGCTGCTCGCGCGTGATCCAACCGTTCTCGAAGGCGATCTCCCTCCACGATCGCGATCGGCAGACCCTGCGCACGCCACTGAGCCTCTTGCCCCACCGTCCGAACACCAAGCCCATGACAGACACCATGCCGAGAAAACCTGCCAAGAGATAAGAAACCCCGGAAGGAACCGACGAATTTTGTAGCACGATCCCGATTTTTGGGGCAAATTTCGAATCGTGCAACATTTTTCCTGCCGAAATGCGGTTTTCCCACCTATTTCATACCCCCGAACCGGCTTTCCCGACACTTTCGCGCGACTACGGGGGTGTGCGATGTAGCACGATTCCAAAAAACGGCCAAAAATGGAATCGTGCGACATTTACGGAGTGCAGAACGTGCCGAAACAGACGAAACCATGTGACCATGGCAAGGAAAACGCATTCCAAGCTCCGCTTTTCATGCATTTTGATGCTCCGGGTCTCCCCTATCGGTAACAGGAATCGAGAGTCCCGAAAATGCCGCCGTCTCGATCGAAACGACTCCTATCCCGATATAGAAGGGGATACATCGCGAAGACTGCCGCACGTAAACAGAAAGCACCAAGGCAATGCCCCGGATTGTATGATGTTGTTCCGTATTGCCGTTTATTTCCAGAAAAATGAGGATGGTATGGTGCGCTTCGCGCTTCGCCTTGCAGACGTGCTAATCGACGTTACGGTGCAACATGATTATGCTCGGAACTTCTGAAACGATTGGATCATGGATTCCAGCGAATCCACGGATCCTCGGCTCACCATCACCGTCATGCAAGCCGACATCGAGGAAATGTTCGTAGTCCCTGCTTAATCTTTTACCAACAATTGCAAAAGCTCCGATCCCGAATCTTTCAATCCCCAACCTTCCAAGACCTTATTCGCCTGATCAGCAGTAATCTGAACCTTGCCACTTTGATTTGTTACACCATTACCTTTGAGTGCAAAGGAATATGCCGCATGACACAACTGCTGCTCACGCCGCCCACTAGTTTTATGTTGCAATTCATTATCGCTAACATATGACGCGACCATATTCAGATATTCAGCAGGCTCAAACAAATATTCGGCAGTCTGAACATCGGCTACATAGCTTCCATCATCTTGTTTTATTACCAATGCTGCCGCAGAAAGAAAAACAAATTGATCTTCGTCTTCGGCATATTCACGAAGTGCAAGTAATACACTCCTCAAATCATCCGGCACATTACCGAACAACCATCCCAACATCACCATTGTCAAACGCAATTCACAAAAACTCAAACGCCCTGGCAATACGGCAAGATTATTATTCTGAACACACTTTTTAGCAAGAAGCAAAACCCGCTTTTCGAAGAGTTCAGCGTAGCTTTTCCAATCAATCTCTCCCAACGCAGACTGCGAATGGCCATACCCTAAAGTTTCTACCCGAACATTCCATGTCTCAAGCATTTTATTGCGCTGCCGGTCACCCTCTTGAGACGACAGGGATTGCAGTTCACATAGCACAGCCAAATAAATATCAAACAGAAACGCACCAACATTGTCGTTCTGAAGACATTCTTTCAAAAGCAATTCGACATCAACCGCATTCCAGCCCCTTCTACATACCATAGTAAATAAATTCAGCACATAAGGATAATATTCTTGCAATGTCTTGCAGAAACTATTCTTCAAGTAAAAACGAAGCAACATACGCATTCTTATTACATTGCCATGTGTATCCCGAGATAAGTATCGCTTGATTTTTTCTTGCAATCTTGGAGAATAAGCAATCTGCAGCAAACCAGCATCCGACTGTACGGTGTCAAGGTTGATTTCACAAAGGAATCGTTTATACCACTTCTCCGGAACATCCCCCGAAGATGGCATCAGTCGAAAATATGCATCAATATAGTCCTTCTTGCATATCGACCGATATGAATCTGGAACATCATTTTCAGAAAGAAAGTACTCTTTCCCCATAGAGATTTTATTGACAAAAGGAAATAATATATGAATTATCATCTTCCATTCAATTGAATATTTATTAAATATTTTCTTTTCATCAGCTTGTTTTATAACTTCTTCAAGATCAGCTGTTTGATCAGAATAAACCATATACTCTTCATCCGCAAAAATAGGATTCACCATTAAACACCGATTTTCCCATATCCAAGAATAAAACTCCGGACAGAAGATACGCAATGCGGTGATACCCGCCAAATCTAATAGCTCGACGTCATCACCAAGCGCCTCATAGTACAGACGAAAATCATTCAAGAATCGCACCATATCTCGCTTGTTCTGAATGAATGGGCAAATGCAATAATTGAAAATACCCTGTTCTCTCCCTAATGACAGGCTGTCACGCCAACCGACGCGCAATATTTCATGTTTCAGAGATTCGTGCAATTCGCTAAGCGACAACTCAGGGACTACTGCAGGAATTTGAACTATCTTCTCAAGGAACTCGGAGCCACGATTATGACTTGCTTTATCGAGTGCTTGCGTTACATATGCCTTGTCATAGAGCAACACATATGTGACATGCGGGAGATCGCCCACTGCTTTTACCGCTTGGATAAGCGAACTGATTTCATCATCCAGAAGGCGATCTAAATCATCGATGAATACAACAATCTTGTCTGATTGCGATTGAAGATCGTACTTCAGCCTGCTTCTTGTTTGGTGTAAATCACCAGTTCTATATTTCTTAGTAGATAATAATTTTGATAAATTTTGGAAACTCCAAGAGATACATCCAATAGAAATACCAATCTCAAAATAAGGAAGTACAGCGTTTATCGCTCTATAAATCAAATGAATCACAGAGGTGATTGCATTATTATTAAAGCAATCAAACCTCATCAATAGCTTTTGATACCACTTCAATCGGAGAGAAAGACCTGCCGAGATTTCGGAGAACAATGCAGATACTATCTCACCGGACCTGGAGTACATCCATGCGTCAAATTCAATGAGGTGCGTCTTGCGATCAGGTAGAGGCATCTGTTGAAGACGTTCAATGAGCATGTTCTTGAGGGATGTTTTACCGCTGCCCCACTCTCCCTCTATCCCAACTACTAAGCCATCCGAATCATCGCCGGTTAAAAGAGCATAGGCAAGGTTATCAACATATTTTTCACGACCATACTCATCATCTTCAACATGCCGTATAGGCTTATCTGCCGCGAACAAATTCACCCCTCAAGATATGGATATCCGAACTCGATCAAACGCCCTATGTGTTATCTTATGCCGGTCGTTTGCAACAACACTCTGCTGCCATTCCCACACGCTTCGGCCTATACATCGTCAATTCATCTGATACCCTAAATTTGCTCTTCACGTACATACGAATGAATTAACGGATCGAGCTGCAGCGTAGGCATGTTAAAAACGCAATAAGTCAGCGGTATCTCTTCAGAAAGATGCTACTGAATCTTATTGTGGCAAATGGCCGCACACAAACAATTGTTGTTCTCGTGGATCTTGCGTGCCAATTCGCTCATAATGGACAAAACTGGTTTTCTTCCAAAAACCTACAGCTTCAGGAAGAGCCAAAAGCGTAAGGTAATCAAATCCAGAAGCTAGAAGCTCAACCGCTTCCCTGCCGATTCCACGCTCGCGACAATCTCTTCTGACTTCAAAAAGATAGAGGTATCTATAGGATTCCTCATGATCAATATTTATTCCAGCATAGGTATCAGCATAATCCCGCCAATCCACCCAAGCTCGCGCTACTTCTTCTTCTGCCTCGTTAGTAAAACTGTAGAATTCATCTCTAGAAGACATGGCATCAAAGACTAGCTGCGACCACCATTTTTCTTCGAACCCGTCAATGTTTTTATCGAAAGGAGTCTCATAAGATCCTTCTGAATACAGCCTTCTAATTTTAAGCATTCATTCTCCCGTCAATTCCATATCAACTTTTTTAAAAAGAATTTATGTTAGGCACCCAGTCTTTCTTTTAATGATTTTCTTAGAGAAGAGCCTATTGAATCTTCCATTGCGATAAGTTGTTCTCTCATTCTGGCAAGAATGTCCTCAGTGGCTTCGATCGCCGCCTCAGCCACCCCTTCTTTCTAAGCAAGGTTACCCACCTGTTGCTATGTTTTTAATGATTTCAGTTACAGTTGCACCACCGAAATTGCATAGCTCGAGCTTGGCCAACGCACCGGCCGCAACATCACATGTGCCAGTAGCCCCCATTTTCAGCATGGTTACCATCAACTGTACGTACCGCTCTCAGCGGGGAACCGTTGAACTATGTGAGCGACCGCATTGTATCGCTTATTCGCTATTAGATAATCAAGAATGTTTTGATGTTCATTCTCACACAGTGATGCCATCGCCTCATACGCTAGCCAATAGACAATATTGGTCTTATCCTCAAAGTTTTTGACAAAACACGACAACATGCTAAAAAGTTGATAACGTCCGGATTCTTGCGCATTTTTGGATTCCGGCCTTGACGGAAAGGGACATGGCCCGTGCCGGGTACGATTTTCAGTCGCCAGACAATGAAAACCGCGATTGGAAGGAGGCACGGAGCCAGACCCGCGGAAATCATACAGTTCGACCGGGCCATGTTCGAGAGCAAGCTCGACGCCATGGTGCGCGAGAAGGTCGAGCGGATCGTCAACGCGATGCCCGACGCTTCAGGCGGACGAGATCGCCAACACCGCGAGATACGAGAGAAGCGACGGAAGAAGGGCGTACAGGGCCGGCCACTACGAACGGAGCCTGACCGCCAAGGCCGGCAAACTCGGGCTCAGGGTCCCCAAGCTGAAGGGCGCGGTCTTCGAGTCGGCCGTGATCGAACGCTACCGCAGGCGCGAGGAGAGCGTCGAGGAGGCGCTGATCGACATGTACCTGGCCGGCGTGAGCACCAGGCGGGTCGACGACATCAGCCAATTGCTGTGGGGAGACCGCATGCCCTCGCAGACATTGAGCGACAAGCTCAAGCGCATCTACGGGGAGATCGACGAATGGCGCAACCGCCCGTTGGAATCGGAGTGCCCGTACGTGTTCGTGGACGGCGTGTGGCACAAGCGCTCCTGGGGCGGGCACGTGGAGAACGTCAGCGTCCTCGTCGCCATCGGCGTCAACAAGGAGGGGCACCGGGAGGTCATCGGCGTGGCCGAGGGCATGAAGGAGGACAGGGACAGTTGGGAGCAGTTCGTCAGAGGCATGATCGAACGCGGTCTCAAGGGAGTGCGCCTGGTGGTCGGCGACCGGTGCGCCGGACTCGTGTCCACCGTCAATTCCATGCTACCGAAGGCGAGGTACCAGCGGTGCATGGTGCGCTTCATGCGCAACGTGCTCTCCAAGACGCCGCCAAGCCACAGGGAATGGGCGTCCGCCGCCCTGAAGGCGATATTCGCCATGGAAAGGCGGGAATCCGCGCTGGCCAAGGCCGAGACGGTCGCCATGGAGATGGAGTCCAGGAGGCTGAAGGCCGCCGCGAACTGTCTGCGGGAGGGGATCGGCGAGACGACGACCTACCTGCTGGACGAGTTCCCGGACGGGCACCGCAGGCACATCCGCACGAACAACATGATCGAACGGTTGAACAGGGAGATCCGGCGGCGCACGCGCGTCGTGGGCGGCTTCCCGGACGGGAACAACGCCTTGATGCTCGTATGCGCGCGCATCAGGTACGTGACCGCGAACGAGTGGAGCACGCGCCGCTACCTCGACATGTCCCGGCTCGATGACAACCTCGTGGAAGCGAACTGATCATCGCGCCATGGACGGCCATGATCCAAAGTGCGCAACCTTTCGGGCACTACCAGGGGGGGTGACGTTTTCTTGGATTCCCTGACCGGGAAGAGAAACACCAACTTGACTGATAATGGTTATGCCGGCCCCAATCTAAATGCACCTTAGATTCGGACACCTTCAAGCCGAGCCTGCTGACCTTGGCGATCAGGCTCCGGTCGTAGTGGCCGTCGTGGCATGCCTCCCACCTTCCGGAACGCTCGTATCTGACAGCTTCGGCAATCTCATCGGCCTCGGCGCCGAACCGTTCAAGTCTGGTCTCGAGCAGGTTCTGGTCGATCTGTATGATGTTCGGGGGTCTTGGTTCCGTCTCCTGTTTTTCAATCGCGGTTTTTTGTTTTGGCGAATGAAAATCGTACACAGGACGCGGGCCATACCCTCTTACGTCAGAACCGGAATCCGAAAGTGCGCAAGAAAACGTCCGCAGCCCGAGCCCGCAGCCCCCTATCGTCACAACGCTACTGTCTTGGCATGTTCTGAATCAAGGACAATTCCATGAAATAGAAGCAAATTAATTCTCGAATCAGGTACTGATCCGCTCTATCGCAAGCATCGGGACCTGATTCGGCAATTCAGAGGAAAAGGACGTCCGTTGCTTCCTGAGTTTGTAGGCCTCCAGCCCATGTATCGATAAGATCGAATGGCCTGCCGAGAAATTCCGAGGTAGCGGTTGGCGATACAGAGACTTCGGTAGGCGATATCACTTTCCCGAAATTGCTACCAAGCATCTGCTTGAACAGAACAGGCCGTTCTGCAGGAACATCAACTGGCTCATTCTTGCGCCAGTGTCGTGCGCTCATTTGCATCATCAGCGAGCGCTGACGTTCTCTATCGATGATCCCCATACGCGCCGCTCGAGTAATCAATGCTGAGATTGCTATTCCCCAACCAGCTTTTATCTCCACGAAGTCACGCAGTTCCATCTTCGGACTCAAAACTGTTTTTGCATCTTTAGGAGGCAATAAAAAGGCCCCCGCGAATCGGTGGGCTTCCTCCTCCCGCATTTTTTTCGTCACCGGCATTCTTTTCCTTTGCAGTACAAGATGGCCGGCCTCATGAGCAATGGTGAATCTGACACCATCTCCAGAACGCCTTTTTTTCGTGTAGGCCACGATTGGCCCGGTCATTCCGAATGGATGTGAGATGCCTTCTACGGAGTCTTCCATTTCCTCGCACGATGTTTTGAGCGTAGCTATAGCAAATCCGCCTTTTTCGAAGGCCCACATCACATTCCCGACTGGACCAGAGTCCGGGATTCCGAGACAGTCTCGGGTCTCCACGGCAATACGTTCTATATCATCACCGCCCGGGGTGTCATACGGCGCAACAGCATCAATCCAGCTTGAGCGGTCAGAGATGCCGCACATATCCATCAATCTGGTGGCTGTCGATTCCAACATTGAGAATTCAACGGATACTTTCTTGATATCCCTTGTCCTCATTCTCGATGGCTTGCGGAAGGTGAGCGCTGTGGCCGGAATCGCGGCTTCCTTGATCAGGAAAAAGGTCTTCGGGAATCCAGTAGCGCAACATATTGATTCCACATCTTCCTCATGGAATTCTGAGGACCCATTCTTGATGGCCCCTAGCCGCCTTTCCGGAATTCCCGAGCGCGCGGCAAGTTCCTTGGCAGTCATTCCCTCGAACTCTTGGAGGAGCCCTACTTTGGAAGCGTCGAACTCATTCATTTTCTCTCTGTAGTCTCCTCTATTTTCTTCTGCGTCAACATATCATTTTCCACAATTAGATTATGTTTGGGAACAAGCAATGGCGCTTCCTCACTCGACTGGAATGTGAGTTTATTATATTCGCTTTCAGCGACTCCAACAGGAAAGACGAGCCATGCCTCGGGACTGCGAGGAAATTTGCCGGGCTCCTTCGGCACATACGCAGTAAAACTAAACTGGTCATGCTCCTCCGTCCACGCTATCTGCACGATATCGTCTTTCAGTGACGGATGGTCAAACAGCTGAAGCATTTCCTCCTCGGTGCGAAGCCGTCCCTGCATATATGCCCTTCGACGCGATCCATTACCACCAGCTGGGGAAAGGGCTCCGGTAAACTTGAACGCTTTAGTAAAACGCATCTCCAAACCGTCCGACTCATGCTTCATATGGAGGCAGTCACGACGCCCAATCAGTTTCCAACCATCCACTGGATTCTTCTCGAAATGGCGACGAAGCGACCAAAGAACATTCGATGCATAGGCAGTAGTATCGGCGCCTCGGTCCAAATCCTCCAATTCAAACGCATGCATGACCCCGTCCTTAACATTTGGAAGAGCGACAGGAAGAATATCATTAAACGGGGCGACCGCATTCTTGATTAACTTTGTCTCAAAAACATCGCCATCCATATCATCCACCATAGAACCTCCGTACGTTTTTCAACTCGTTCGGTATTTTTTACACTCAAATGTTACACCTATGGTCGACGATTGGCAATGATTTGGATCGCTAACATACGACATACCACAAACCAGCTCAGGTCAGTAAGGCATCAGGCCGATGGGGGCCGTTTTGCTGGAATCAACGACAACTCCAACAAAACACCCCCTATTCCACTTATATATGGCAAATCATAACAGGCAAACCCCTTCGGAGATATACATTCCGCAATTAGAAAGCCTCTCCACCGACTCAATCGTTGTAATCACGCAGAGTCATCATTGCCGATAAGAAGATGCAGGTTTGATCCCTTATGCAAGGAAGCCGTTCCTTCACTGATATACCACCGAGTTTCGTTATAGTCACCGTCAACTGCCGCATCTGGACTCTTAATAAACTTCTTAAATTCATCAAGGTGCGAAGCATATCAACGACGGAACTTCTGCGCTAGTTGTACTTTCTCAGCATCAGAAAGTTCTTCAGACACATTATGCAACGCATGTTCCAGGTTGCGAGAGAAGAAATATATCGAATACTGACACGGTTATATGTAATTGAAGAAATGCTGGCAAGTTTCTTCATCGCTTGCCTTTTCCGAGCATTTCGTTTACGTATTCTGCCGACATCCCCGACGCAGATCTCGTCTTCCCCATACCGAATCTCGTCGCCATCCGATTTCTTCACATACTCGTCTGGAATAAAAGCACCATCAGTATCACCAATTTGAATAATCTGTATGATATCTTTCCAGCGGTACCCATTACGATTCAAGGATTGGCGAACGAAATCACGGACACATTCTCTGGGATTCGCTCTGTTTTCGGTCATGATATCACCATGCACAATCTCAAATTTGACTTGACTGGTGGAGAAGATACCACTAAGAATCTTAGCGAGAGCGAAGTGGTGACGTTTTCTTGGATTTCCCGACCGGGAGGAGAACCCCCTTATGGCGAAGTGTAGCAAGGAGCCGTGCGACAGGGCCGTGGGCCTTAATGTGCTCACCGTCGTCGTGGCCGTCGCCACCATCTGGCAGCTGTTCGCGGGCGACAGTTTCCTGTCACGACCTTGCTGTCAGCTGTCGGTGCTGCTGATCGCGGTGACAGTCGCCGCGGCATGGTTCTTCTGACGGGTGCACACCACCTGAAACCCTACTGCCGTACGTTATCCCCGGCTATGCTGCTCCTGCGGCCTTCTAAATATGGATGGAATCGGGCTATGAAGTACAGAACAAACCATATAGTCAACATCGACATAAATATGATGTTCAATACAAATGGCACTAGGAATAAAGATTTCCAATACCAAGGCACTATTTTTGCTCCCCAATTGGGGCCGGTAAATGAGCATATGAACATCGACGCGTCCACTACGGCCACAATTAGGGATATATATCTAGGAACCTGGAGCATGCGGGTTACTGTGGCACTTTCATCGCGATCGGCGATGAAAAAACTTACACCAAGTTGCACCATTGCAATAGTACGTAGCGTCACATCTGTGTGCATGCCTTCTTGGGTCGAGTTCATAATCACAACGCCATAGTATGAGCACAAAAACGCAATCTGCGTAACCATGAACAGGATTGTACGAGATACGGTTCTGAACCGCGGAATAAACCAGCCGCAAATCTTTTCTGTACCATCATCTTTCGGCTGACTCTTATGCACAGAAGAAAGGATTTCGTTCTCGCTCAACAAACTACGTTCCCCATTGGGAATGCCCACATCTTCGACATAGGAGGGGCGTATATCATGTGCGAATTCGATTATTTGGAATGACGAGTCTCTTAACCAAGAGCGCTCGAAATCAAACCATCTGAAACCGCATAATGTGAATGCGAGTTTTTTTAAGAACTGGCAAGAGAAAATGTCTCGGAGCCTGATTCCGGCTCCGAGTTTGCAAAGTTGTTGTCTCCTTGACTGCTTGTCGGGATATGTGATTACGTCGAACGAGTATGTCATTCTTCCGTGCTTTTTAGCTGGAACGAAAATAAGCACAGTATAGAAGGAAACATATTTGGTCAATAAACTGGTGATGATGTTTAACTTATCCCAGTCGGGATTTGCGTTGTCAGCTTCTTCTTTTATCTCATTGTCGATTTCTTTGTACTTTAAGAGTTGTTCCCTCATAAGATTGTTCTTTTTTTGTGGAGAATAGTTGCCTCCATACAGGAACAGTTTTTCAAGTTGGCTATATTCCACATTGCACTGCGGCATAACGGAAAGCAGCCCATATTTAATCATGGATGCGGCGTAATCCGTATTTGCCCGTCGATGCGTCAAAAAAGCCTCCGTCCCGTCATGGCAACGAAAATCGGCGGGGACAAATCGGTCGAATATAAGAAGAGGCAAAGCGATGAGGTCGCCGTCTTGGACTATAATACCACAGGAGGTAGCTACGACCGATATTTGGTCCCAATCAACCTCATAAGTGTAGGATGTCATCTGACGTTCCAAAGTGGAAACGTCGTCCTTGCGTCGGTTTTGGGTCAACCATTGTTTCTTTCTGATGGAATTCATTTGATTTTGGTTCGGTTCCATCCCGGTCGTGTCGGAAATTACTTCCTTGGAAGTTAACCTCCATAGAAATTCAAGCACACGTCGTTCTGCTTTTAAAGATTTTGCGCCATTGTGTTTGCCGTTGCCGTAATGAAGATTACCTTCTCGTAGATGCCTAAACACATCTGCAATTCCATCATTCGTCTGACGTCTGTAAGTCTCTCGCATATTCTTGCCCATTTTAAGGTCGTTTGCGTTCGTCTTCGAAGGACTCTTCGCTAAAACGATTACAAAAACTTAATAGCTTTTTGTAATCGTTTGATAATTGTCGGGAGGGAATTTCATCCGTAATTCCAGAATTTGTAAATTCCGCCTTTGTGAAGCCTCCCATTCCTGTTTGGTCATTTTGGTGCGCGTCTCCCTCTGGATGGATTTTGTTGTCGCACGTGGCTCCCTCGTTCGCAGTGCCATATCCGTCGCCTTTCTGTCAGCCTGACTTATCACGCGACTATGCTCACGCCACAGACCAAAGAAGGTGTCAAGTCAGGACATTTATCTAGATAATACACCAATGCCGTTTTTGCCGTCAGAATGTTTTGAATGCGAGCAGACTGGCATTTATTGTGAGAATGTCCATCTGCTGTCATGGTGGTCTTTGCCGCCATGACAGCAGACATTCGCAGCCGGCAGTGTCCAACTGTAAATCCGCCAATCGCAGTGAGATCGCCGCGACGTGGTCCCTTGGCGGACATACAAGGCTTGGAACCTTACTGCCACCCAATCTCCAGCCATGCTATCTCAAAGTCACCCCGGTTTTCCGCCATCCTCGGCGCATTGTCCCACCGTCGGATATGATACGCATGGTTATGCATGAAAACGCCATGCGCGGGACAACCTCGGGGGTGTCTGGGATAACGTGCAGCCATGCATGGCGCAACCATGCATGGCTGTGCGTGGGCGCGCATCCCGCACTGTCACAAGAGGTAACTTTTCATAAGAATTGCACCTCCTCGAAAACGGCTTGATTCCGCCGTTTACGGCACCGGCCGACATCGAGGACGACGCGCCGGGTAACATCGCAAACTACCAGGACGCCCGCGACACGCCCAGAGGGACTTTGCTCGGAAACGCACGCCTAGACCAGCACGTCGGCGAGCGCGGCGGCCATGGCGGTGGCCATGGCGGTGGCAATCTCGGCACGGCGGTCGGCGAACGCGACCGCGTACGTGTTCAGCGTAGCGGCGGCGTCCCCGTGCCCCATGAGCTCCTGCAACGTCTTGACGTCGGCGCCGCACGCACGCCGCGGACAGTTTTCCGGACGGCGAGAGCGCGTTGATGTTCGCCTGCGCGCGTATACGGTACATCACCGCCAACGAGTGATCGACCCGCCGTTACCTGGACATGTCCCGGTTCGATGACACCCTACAGGCAGCGAACTGATCATCGCGCCATGGACGGGCATGATCCAAAGTGCGCAACCTTTCGGGCACTACCCCTCAATCCAGCTGGCCGCCGAAGATAACACGCAGTCATTTTAAAGGATAATGCCATTCCCAGCCATATCGCACATAACACGAGGTAAATCGACACCGACAAGTCCAACATGAAGCAACGGTACGGACGGTTCACTGATATGGCCTGATTTTTGTTCCGCCCTTATAGTGGGGCGGCTTGCGCCGCTTGGTTTGCATAATACTCGGTTTCGGTCTGTTCCGGTGTCCTGTAGCCCAAGGACTGGTGCAGACGCTTCGAGTCCCCGCCACGAGACCCACCGGAACGTCGCCAATTCCAGGTCCCTCAAATCCTGGAAGGGCTTGCGTCGCCAGACGAGCTCGGTCTTGTACGCGCCGTCGGCGCTCTCGGCCATGGCGTTGTCGTACGAGTCGCCGACCGTGCCGGCCGAGGGAAGCATGCCGAATTCCCTGACCCCGGTGGTGTACACGAGGCTGATGTACTGCGCGCCATGGTCGGAATGGTGCACGAGACCGTCCGTGCCGCCATGCGAGGCGGCCCATGATATCGCCTGTTCCAGCGCCTGCAGTGGCAGCTCCCTGGTGTCCATGGTGGTGGCGCACGCCCATCCGACGATCCTGCGGGCGAACACGTCGGTGACGAACGCCGTGTAGCCGAACGAGCCGTTGGCCATGCGCACGTAGGTGATGTCGGCCACGTGCAGCCGGTTCGGCGCCTCCGCCTCGAACCTGCGTTCCACGAGGTCGGGCCTGCCGCCCGTGCCCTTCGCCGGTTTGGTGGTGACGGGCGTCCTGCCGCGACGCACGCCGCGGATTGCCGATTCCTGCATGACGTTCATCACCTGGTCGCGGCCGATCTCGGCCGGATCCCAGCCCCGCGCCAACAACTGGGCGTGCGTCTTGCGGTACCCGTACACGGCCATGAAGAAATCGGCATGGATCTCGAGGATGTCGCGGGCCGGCGCCTCGTGCCTGGCGGCCATGCGGCTGACGGGCCTGGATTTGAACATGCGGTAGCCGCGCGGCGTGATGGACCCGCAGTCCAGCGAAGCGGCCGGCACCCTGCGGATCGGCCCGACCCTGGAACGGTCCTTGAACTCGTCGACGCAAGCGGCCATCAACGCCGTGCCGGGTCGAGCCTGGCCGCGGAAAAAGCCGACGCCGTCATCAATATCTCGTTCGCCCGCCTCAATCGCGCGACCCCGGCCCGCAAACTCTTCAACTCCGCCATCGCGTCTTCGGCCGACTGCTTGGTCTCCGCCGCGACCGTGGCGTCCGTCTTGTTGCGCCAACGGCGCAGCGTCTCCGGCGCGACCCCCAGATCCTTGGCGACCTGTTCGATCGCCTTGGTCTCCGACGAATACGAGCCGCGCGACTCGGTCAACAGCCTGACGGCCTTCGCCTTGAACTCCGGCGTGTATCTCGTTCCTTTTGCCATGGTTCCATCATCTCCCATCGAGTTAGGGGAAATGCGGAACAAAAATCAGTTCATATCAAACGTTTCAGCCAATCAAGAAGATTGGAACTCCCAATAGACCAAGAATCTTGTTCCTCTTCATCTTCCTCCCAAGTATCGCAGTTACTTGCAGCAGACCCCAGAAGAGTGCGACAAGACTATTGCTCATGCGGCGTTCATGAATCAGATTGAACGATTCTCTGCATGCACCGATGATAGAGCATACAGAGATGAAAAGATAATCCAGTTATTAGACAGTTTCGCCTCCGAAAAAGATGCTCCAGGATATGCGAATAGCAGCGGATCCGCCGCTTATGTCAACGCTGCTTTGCTTGTTTTAGCGAAGGAAAAACGCAAGTGCATAATAGGCGAGATGGAAACACATCGCTTTTCCAAGATCGCCAAAGACTTCATGGATGCCGTTCTACGAGGAAACATAGGATTCTCTGACAGCGGCGTCCGCTTCAAAAGTTCGACAGGGTATTCGCAGAAAACGCCTTCTTTTCTCCCTGGTAGCTTGAAGGTGCTGCAGAATCTTAATGATGACTACGCTATCCTTAATCAATGGCACGGCGAAAAGGAGAACATAAAGAATATCCTCTATGCCAGTGAGGGGCTTGAAGTCAAGAGCCAACTATGTTCAATGCTCTACCCCAGGGCACTCACTCTGCTGGATCAACATCATATAAATGCGCTGAATGATGCAATTATCGAAGATCTTAATGCAGAAATTGCGTTCATTCAAGAGTCTGCCGAAATCAGTGACTATTACAGCAACAGCGATGTCGGCCAATATGATTCCCTATATTCAGACGATGATGATGTTTGGCGAATCACGAATAAAATAGCGGATGCAGTGCAGCAGGAAATTGATGACCAAGTATCTAGTTTGCCAGATGAACTATATTCGCTTTTAGACACAGTTGACGCTTCTTATTACGAAGAATCAGTAGCGGAGGAACTAGCACGATATGAAGATGCGGATGCTATGAATGCTTATTTCCCCGCTTACAGTTACACGAACTCAGTCATAAATTCTCAAATCGACGAACTATTCAAAAATCTATAAATTTTAGGGCAAAGAAAATGACACGTCCGAGTTACCACCTTTTCGAATTCCAGGTTTGGCGTAAAAGACCAAGAAAACTGCTTGCTTATGTCAATACCTCTGAAGCTGCTCGTGCACACTTCCCTATTCGTCTCCATCAGAAGCAGCCTCGCGTATGCTCCGGCATCCAGTCTCATTTTCACATCCCGATGAGCTTCAACGCTCAGGAGAAATCATCTCCCTAATCTTGATTTTCCTTGTCATGTCGGCGGCCCCTCACCGTATATTCTGCGCATGACGAAAAAAGACCAACAACTAGTGTGACTTTGTATGTAATAAGCGGCATTAAAACAAATGCAAAGCTCCGCCCTCACGAGCTATCATGCAGATATGAGTGAAGATATTAAATTAAATGACCTGCTCCACCTCACTGACGAGGAGATCAGCAGGACGAAAATCCGTTTCATGACCAACTACAATGGCACCGAACCCATCAAGGTGTTCAGGAGAGACCCCGATGAGCTCAACACCGATTGGCTTCTGTCCCGAAAAAGGAACGACAACGGGAAAGATGCGGAGCACCTGCACAAGGGGGAGAACGTGATCGGCCTGGTACGTCTTCCAGAAAACAACGACCTCTGGGGGCTCACATGTCTCAAGCGTATCGGGAACCCATTGGAATGCCCAAAGGAAAAGAGCGAAGACGACGACCCCCACTATGTCGGCTACGAGGGAGAGGAACTGACCGAATACCGCAAATTCTACGGCAGAGTCATCGTGCGCTATCACAAGGACACACGACAGCCCATACAATATGCAGAAGGACTTTTAGACAATCTCATCGTCGAGAAAGTCCTATCCTCTGCAGAATCCCTATAGTGACGCCTTCGTAAGATACGGAAACAGCACCGCATTACGATTCAGGCATTAAAAAATCCGTGCGATCAGATGAATGGTCACACGGATTTCTAGTATGCAGAAACTCGCGCACAGCTATGGCATGATATGGCCACAACAAACGATGACAATCCGTCATACATTAGTTTAGCTTTATGAAATATAATCGAAAGGATTTACATGAGAACGCTGTATCTTCTTGGTAATGGCTTCGACTTAGCATGCGGGTTGAAATCTCGCTATGCAGATTATTTTGAATCACGTTTCAAATGGTACAAAGGATATAACTCTTCTGATTCAAAAGCGATTCCAGCAATTTATAAAGAAATTCAAGACGGAGGCATCAAGAATATTCCCTCTGCTTGGTTCATTGTCTTTGCCTATGAACATGACCAACCTGGTTATAGGAATGATTATGTTCTTTGGAAAGATATAGAAAAAAATATCGATACGTTTTTACAGGATTATCCACAAGAAAACGAGATATCTATCAGCGAATATTTTAAATATTTTTCCAATAGCCCAGAAAATACACCTCCTCAAAAGAAGAGCATGTATGAGCTTTTAACACTTTACTTCCAAAAGAAGGATATCGCTTTCCGTACAGAAGAAAATTTATTTGACATATTTGATCAAGAGCTAAGCAATCTTGAAAACGATTTTGCAAAATATTTAAGGACAATAGACCAAAATCCCAACTATCAAGCCAACGCAAAGCTACTATTTGAAAAAATTCAGAAAGCCGAGACCTCAAAACGGATTGAATATGTTACCTTTGGAACCATCGGAGGACATATGTCCAGTATACCCAAAGAGCCCCACGAAGAATTTGTAATGTCTTTTAACTACACCCGGCCATTGGAAGACATACCTAACTACGTTAACCTTCATGGTGAAGAGAATCAGGGCACTGCCATGTTTGGCATCGCAGACGACAACGGTTACCCTACTAAAACTGAGATGAAGATTACATCAGGTTACCGCTCTTCTTTCTTCAAAGACACAAGACGACAACAAAAAGAATGCTTAGATAGGCAATCTGCAAGAACCATTAATGAATTAAGTAAAAAAACAAATTGACGAAATCAAATGTTTCGGATGTTCATTCAGCGATGCTGATTTTGATTATTTCAGAAGATATTTTAATCTTGCAAAATTTGACAAATCCGACTCTACGTTGGGTATATATTACACGAACGGCATATCCAGAAAATCTGCAATAAAAGATTTACGCAAACTGCTTAATAAATACGATTTAGCTCACGAATCTGATAATAATAATACGTATCAAACCTTGGAAAATAGTGGCAGAATTTCTTTTGAAGAAATCCAACTTCCATTAAGCAATACAAAATAACAAGTATTTCGAATCTTATTACGCTTGGGGATTCTTCAGCCACTAGATATACAAGGTTGCGCATTTGGGAATCATGCATGTGACGTAAAATCCTAGGTGCGCAACCTCTCGGTCACTACTCTGCTGATTCCAGATCACCTTTTAAAATATCTGTGGGCTAAACGTCCAGCTTTTCTTTCAATGCTTTCCTCATAGAAGAACCTATTGAATCTTCCAGGGCAATCAGTCGTTCTCTCATTCTGGCAGGAATTTCCTCAGTAGATTCGATCACCGCTTCAGCTACCCATTCTTTTTGAGCAAGCGTACCGTTCGCCATTATGTCCTCAACAGTTTCGGTTACGATCACGCCACCGAAATTGCATAGCTCGAGTTTGGTCAACGCGCCGGCCGCAGTATCGCACATGCCAGCAGGTCCCATTTTCAGCATGGTGACCATCAACTGTACGTACCTCTCAGCGGGGAACCGTTGCACTATGCGAGCGACCGCATTGTATCGCTTATTCGATATCAGATAATCAATAATACTTTGACGTTCATCCTCACTCAGTGATGCCATCGCCTCATACGCTAGCCAATAGACAATATTGGCCTTACCCTCAAAGCTTTTGACAAAACACGACAACATGCTGAAAAGTTCCTCTCGAATTCCATCAGGCAATTCATTACTGAAATGTATAAGAAATTTCAAAGGCCATCTTTTGTCTTGAAACGCCTCAGCGTTGGACAGCATAATCTTCGCGAATGAATCCCAATCAACTAATTCCGGATGAGCATATCCACAGAAGAGGAATGCGCTCAGCATGTGATCCACACCATGAACAGCAATAACTCCAGACTGTTCGTAGCTTGCTATTGCCTCAGCACAATATGCAGAAAAACAATCAGAAACCCTTCGAATCTCGTCCTCGGAAAGTTTTTGCGCATCATCGACACTCTTGATTACATCAACTTGACCGCTCTTCACATTTACGTGCCATTGCGCTTCCGATTCCTTATCATGAGAGCTTTGCTTATATTCGTACCATTGCTGCAGAGAGCCTGCATCGCCTCGTTGCAGCAAGATTGCCAGATTGTCATCACCCCAAAAGGACTCCGGAAACAGAATCGTCAGATTCTGCGCTTCCGAGGCATAGCTTTCTCCCACGCCAGACAGCTCCAAAAACCATTGCTCAATCTCTTCCTGTGCATCTCGACTTGCAGCCATATAACAAGCTTTAAGCGTCTTGAACAGTTCAATAGGGATATTGAACGTCGCAGAAACCTTTCGGACGTATTCCCGCACAGACGCCAACGTCGTCAAGCACCAACGGCAAACTTCATCAGCCTTATCTGCAGAAAGATAATCACCTATGCACTGGAACAACGTCAGATCATTCAGTGCCGTCGAATGCGTGGACTCATCCAACGATACAGTTTCGGCATATTCAACAATCCTGGAGTCTGAAGCTCTCTTGATAGCGGACCGAAGTACTTTCCGATAATCGTCTTTGGAAGAACACCGCCGAAACATTTCAAGCACATTGACGATGTTCGCTCTCTCCCCATTATCATCCTCAATCTGAGCATACGCATTTTCTGCCTGCAAACAGCAATATCTTTTCCACGCATCTCTGTCACCGAGAAATGCCGTCTGAAGAATAAGGGAGATAAAACGTCGTCTTAGCGAATGGGTTTTCTCTGCTTCTCCAATGCTATGAAGCCACCGATTCGACACTGCGTTACCCGCAATGCTACGCTCTCCCAATTCGAGCCACCAGAAAATTGGATTGTCGGATGACTGAATCACCGCAGCTACATCAACCTGCTTTCCAGATGACTTAACGTTTCCCCAAATCCAATCGTATTGCCACAGCAACCTCATTGCCGTGCCACAGATTCCATTAGCGGTAATATCATCTGGATTCTGCAAGCAAAGACTCACTGCATTCGAACCGGCAGAAATAGCTTCATCCCTACGACCGAGTTCAAACATCGCCCACGATTCGTGGACCAACAGCCACGCTTTATCTACAGGATAAAGATCATAAGTCATAACAGCTTCAATATGTTGAAGAGCGGCACTCCAATCATTATCATCTATATCAAAGGCAAATTGCATTACCGCCGATGCGGCTTGCTCTTCAGGAGATTTCGCAACCGAAAAAAGCTCATCCAAGCGTCCACCCTGTCCATCAAGGTAATCATAAAAAGCCGCGGCCGCCTTCCAGCACCAGTCAGATGAAGCCCATGCCTCATCCTTTCTTTTCCCTTTCTGCATGGCCACGTCAGCCATGGAACCACTTCCCGCTCTCCAGTACCACTCCAATCCATACTCATTCCCATATAGCAAGGAAGCCAAGGCCTCATGACCTTTTAAGTTATCTATATGTTTATTCACATGCGGGGCTATCACACGAGGAGCGAGCATCGCGAGTCGAATACGATCCTGGTTTTTAATGTTTTTCAGGCCATTCCACACAACTCCGTTGAATGCAGACTTCTCATACGTGCTGCACGCGAACTCGGAGAGCTCCTCCTCGTCCGTCTTTTTCAGCACATGGTCCTTACGTACAAGAATTCTGGGCATCTGACAAGAGTGGTCGATCTGCGAAAATTCAATCTTGGACCAATACATTGTTCCTTCATTAGAGATCAGAACAACAATATGGGCAATTCTCCCATTAGTCCATGAAACTTCATGATTGGCGTCAAACACGAACCACCAACCGACCAAATTGCCTTGCTCATCTTTTTTGGGATACCTAAAATAGCTTGCGCCCTTTTTTACTTGCACGCCAAGGACTGCGAATGAGGGCACTCCTTCAGCGTTCACCGGCATTACCCATAAATCAGTGCCAAAATCAAGGTCCTTGGACATCACGCACCATTGGAAAGTATCAGAGAAAAAGGCCCTTACCTGGCTCTCGCCGCCTTCTCCCCTCCGAGATTCAGCTGGAATCTTAACTCCAAGAGTTCCAGACATTGTTACCCCCTCATAGACAACTTCGATGTACGCTCCACTGGTTCTGTTTTAGATTTCACAAAACTGAGATTCGTTTTATGCCTATAGTGCATCTTGTTTTTCCAAAACTAGCAGTTGCACAAACCCAGACTTCACCAGATACATACCATTGCGAAACGCAACAACAATTTCAATTCGAATTACCTATCAGCCTATTCAATCCCACAATAGCAAGAGCATTAAATCAACTTGCCCACGTACAACATCGTTTCAAAATAACCTACGGTATTGTTGCATATAGCACGGAAATCAATTCAAAGGGATCACTATGGCGACAACCGAGTTCAACGAGAAAGTGCACGATGCGGTGCTGTCCGCTCTAAAAAGGACCAATCGCATTCCATATCTGTTTGTCGGTTCAGGAATTTCTCGGCGTTACATGGGGACAGAAAATTGGAATGACTTACTTGAGTGGGTGTGTAACATCGTCGGAACACCGATGCGTAAATACGCCATATATAAGCAAATGATTCAAGCAGCAGGCTACGACAATGAATTAGGCCCTAACCCCGCGATCGCCAGCCGCATGGAAATAGATTTTCTCAACGCGTTAGAAAATAACTCCCTTACAGAATGGACAGAAAAGCGTAGCTCCGATATTTACGACAATGTTCCAGCAATGAAATTGTTCATAGCCGACCATTTGCGCAATGATTTCAGCACTAGGCTGATGACCGATGAACTCAAACTTCTGAAGAAAGCCACAAGAAGCATCGCAGGAATAATCACGACCAATTACGACACTCTCATGGAGGAATTATTCAACGGATACAAAGTCTATGAGGAACAAGATGACTTACTTTTCACACAATTTGCAGGAATCGGCGAAATATACAAAATACACGGGTCAATCAATCACCCTGAATCCATGGTTCTCGACGCAAAAGACTATGAACAGTTCAATGAAAAAGCCAAATACCTCATCGCCAAAATATTAACCATCTTTGGAGAATATCCTGTAATCTTTCTTGGATATTCAATAAGCGATCCTGATGTACGAAAAATCGTCAGAGCAATTGCAGATTGTGCTGGCCCTGAAAGAATCAGCGAAATGGAAAATAGATTCATTTTCGTGGATTACTCGCAAGATAAATTCGCCATCATGCCTTCCTCAATTGATGTCGGAAAATCTGTATCTATGACCACTATAAAAACAAATGATTTTTCTCCAATCTATTCAGCAATAGCAGAAATGAAGCAACGCTATACACCACGTGTAATCAGTCAGTTTAGAAGACAAGTCTTTGTCGGTACGAGCACATCCGAAAAAGCAGAAAAGATGCTTCCCATCGCTTGGTCTGAATTGGATTCACTTCCACAAGATACGCCGGTAATTGTAGGACTCGACCAGCGTGACTACGGGAAGCCAATCCGCTATGAGGAATTATATGAGGATCTACTTTTTGACAACAAGGGATTTAAATCAGACCTCATCATTGGCGCGTACATGGATAATCTTTTGAAGAAGAATCCTTCAGGATTACCAATGTATAAATATCTGCTTTTAGCTAAAATCCCTGTTACCGGAGAAAAGATCCGTCAGAACATCAAAGAATATTGCTGCTATGACGCATACTTATCGCCAAGCAATAAAAAAGACCAGCCTCGTTACAGAAAGAGGCTTAAAGAAAAAAGCGTAGATGGACTTATCTCAACATTCGGTAAGAAAACCGCATTTAAACATCTGACTTGTCTTTATGAAGACGAAATAGACCCAGATTGTCTATATAAATATCTTCGAGAAGTCGCTTGTTCTGATGTGCCAGAGGATCGCAGAAACAAACTCGAATCAATGCTCGAGGATTCAGAGATGAGAAGATGTATCCGCATATACGATTATCTCACATATGGGAAGCAATATTTAAATAAAAACAGCGCCTCCACAGTCGCCGCCAATAGTGCTTCTCTCTCAGGTCAAGAGGAACACCTGGCAACTCAGTGAAGGCGCCTCGCCAACGGACCCAAACACACAGCCGACAGCTTCTCGACGTTGTAAGTCCACTTGAAATAGTACATCAAAAACATGACTACACGACGCACTAGCCAAAATAAGATATAGCAAAGTTGTCGATAAGGCTCGAGAGACTAACTTGAATTATCTGTCGACCGACGCGCTCAAGCGTGATGAGAACTACAGATGACCATTGATAAACAGAAATCCGTGCAACTGACACAAAGTGGTCGCACGGATTTCTGGTATGAGAGCTGGCACAGGGCCGCTGAAAGGCGGGTGACCGGAATGTCCACCACCGGAACACCCGCTATATGAACAGGGCTTCGGGTATGAGCCTCGGAAAACACGCCCTTCGTCAGTTCTTCTGGTTGGGGACGAGCATGATCTCGCCGTCGGCAATGCCCTTGAGATGCTGGCCGTACGGGCTCTTGCCGTAGCGTTCCGCGGACTCCATGAGCTGCTCGCGCGTGATCCAGCCGTTCTCGTAGGCGATCTCCTCCACGATTGCGATCGGCAGGCCCTGCGCACGCTGCACGGTACGCACGAACTCACCAGCCTCGAACAAAGAATCCATCGTACCGGTATCCAGCCACGCGTAACCACGCCCCAGCGTGCGCACGTTCAGCATGCCCGCATCCAAATACATACGGTTCAAGTCAGTGATCTCCAACTCACCACGCGCACTCGGCTCCACCCACTTCGCGTACTCGACCACGTGCTCGTCGTAGAAATACAGGCCGGTCACCGCGTAATGCGACTTCGGATGGGCCGGCTTCTCCTCGATCGACACGGCCTTCCTATCCTCGTCGAACTCGACCACGCCATACCGCTCCGGATCGTCGACATAATAGCCGAACACGCTCGCACCCCCGCCGGACTCGGCCTTCGCGACCGCGCCACGCAACGTCGCGCCCAGACCATTGCCGTAGAAGATGTTGTCACCCAACACCAACGCGCACGGCTCGCCCGCGATGAACTCCTCACCCAACAGGAACGCCTGAGCCAGACCATCCGGAGACGGCTGCACCTTGCACGAGAACCGCACCCCGTAATGCGAACCATCGCCCAGAAGCCTCTCGAAGTTCGGCAGATCCTTCGGCGTGCTGATGATCAGGATGTCACGGATCCCGGCCATCATCAGCACGCTCAGCGGATAGTAGATCATCGGATATTCTTCACGAATTTATGCTCCTCACCAATCACCCAGCTCATCCAAATCCTCCAACGGGATCGGCCAATCAATATGCAACTCCGGATCGGCGAGGTTCACGAACGTGTGCGCCTTCTTCTGCTCCAAGTCCGGTGCGCGTTCACGAGATACGTGTACACAGCACCGTCCTCCAACCCCTAGAAGCTATTGCCCATACCACGTGGCATGCATGGATGATAAGGGACACGAACCCCAGACATCCACGCGCGACGCCAAGCGGTCACTGGCCCCACTGCTTATACCGTTCCTCGGTAGCGGCCTTCGCCGGCTCCCACCATGCACGGTTCCGCGTATACCATTCAATCGTCTGCGCGAGGCCAGACTCGAAATCCGTATGCCTCGGCGTCCAGCCGAGCTCGGTGCGCAGCTTGGTCGAATCGATCGTGTACCGACGGTCATGGCCCGGACGATCCTTCACCCAATCGAACGCATCCTCCGCCTGCCCCATCATCCTCAAAATCATGCGAAGCACGGTGATGTTATTCTGTTCGCCGTCCGCGCCGATCAGATACGTCTCGCCGACACGGCCCTTGGTCAGGATTGTCCACACGCCCGAGCTGTGGTCCTCGGTATGGATCCAGTCGCGCACGTTCAGTCCCTTGCCGTACAGCTTCGGACGCTGACCGTCCAGGATGTTCGTGATCTGACGCGGGATGAACTTCTCCACATGCTGGAAAGGCCCATAATTGTTCGAACAGTTCGAGATCGTCGCGCGGATCCCGTACGTGCGCATCCACGCGCGCACCAGCATGTCGCTCGCGGCCTTGGTGGAGCTGTACGGGCTGGACGGATGGTACGGCGTATGCTCCGTGAACCGTGCCGGATCATCCAACGCGAGATCCCCGTACACCTCGTCCGTGCTCACATGATGGTAACGGATCCCATACTTCCTGACCACCTCCAACAGACGGAACGTGCCCTCCACATTCGTCCTGAGGAACGGTTCCGGATCCGCGATGCTGTTGTCATTATGCGACTCGGCCGCGTAATGCACGATCGCGTCATGACCAGGCACGATCCTGTCCAACAGGTCCGCATCGCAGATATCACCCACGACCAGTTCCACACGATCCTCGGGCAGGCCCGCGATGTTCTCCGGATTGCCCGCGTACGTGAGCTTGTCCAACACGGTCACATGCACGTCCGGATGATGGTCCACCACGTAATGCACGAAATTCGAACCGATGAAACCACATCCACCGGTCACGATAATGTTCTTAGGAGTAAACGTCTCTTCAACCACACCCCCGATTTTACGACACAACATCTATTCCCATTACGCATGATGTTATATGCAAACTTTCCTGAAAGAGAAAACGTTTTATGTATATATTTCATACAACCTTTATCCAATGGCCCCGAACTCACGTTTGCATCCACTGAAAATTTTTGCAAACCCCTTTTCAATACTCCCTCACACCACAACTTGCAATCGTTACGCATTCCGCATCCACAAATTGCCATTCAATCGGGGGCTACCCCTGCAAAAACAACGGCAAGTTTTTGCAAAAATCATTGTTATTGCAGCAACGATTTTCATTGACATTCTGCCATTTTCCACTCTTTAGCACTCCGCAAAAGGTATAGAATATACAGCATACGTTCGCAATAGAGCAAACGTTATCAGAGAAGATAAACCCCCGTCATAAGGGGCCGTCAGTAAGGAACAAAGGAGTCATGAAACATCGGAAACCCGCACCGGTCTGGCATAGGCTGGGGCTGAAGATTAGCAAGAAGGTGGTGGTCGGCATCACCGCTGCGGCGACCGCCTTCGGCGGACTGGCAATCGCCAGTACAGCGGCACAGGCCAGCACCGATCGTGACAGCTACGCCGACACCGTTGAAAACGCCACATTCGAACAGGCTCGCAAGCGTTATGGACTGGCGCAGCAAATGAGCGAGGGCGCCACCCTGCACGCATGGGAGTGGAGCTTCAAAACCATTGAGGAAAACATTCCCGCCATTGCCGAAGCGGGTTACACCTCCGTGCAGACCGAGCCGATTTCCGCTATTCATAACGGTGGTAAGGGCAAGATCTTCACCGAGAACTGGTACTACGTGTATCAGCCGACCGACACCACCATCGGCAACTGGGTGATGGGCACCGAAGATGATCTGAAGAGCCTGTGCGACACCGCGCATAAGTACGGCGTGCGCATCATCATCGATGTGGTGGCCAACCACATGACCGCCACATGGAACGCCATCGCCGACCGTTGGAAGAAGAGCGAGTATTATCATCACGACTGCAACGACGGCAACGTGCAGGACTGGAACAACCGCTATCAGGTGACCCACTGCAAGCTGCTTGGCCTGTATGACATCAACACCGAGAACACCGAAACCGCCAATATGATGCACGATTACCTGGTGCAGGCGGTGAACGACGGCGTGGACGGCATCCGCTTCGATGCGGCCAAGCATATCGAGCTGCCTGGAGAATACAACAACTCCCAGTACTGGGATATCGTGCTTAACAATGGCGCTCAGTTCCAGTACGGCGAAGTGCTGCAGGATAGCATTTCCCGCGATGCGGATTATGCGGCCTTGTTCTCCAAGTACAGCCGCTATGGCGGTGGCGTAACCGCCTCGTCCTACGGCCTCAGACTGCGTAATGCATTGAAGAGCTACAGCCTTGATGCCGGCTCTCTGAGCAACTGGAGCAATCCGGCAAGTGCTGGCAATCTCACCTCCTGGGTTGAATCGCATGATAACTACTCCAATAACCCGAATGCTGACGACGCCTCCACCAAGATGAGCGAATGGCAGATGACCATGGGCTGGGGCGTGATCGGTTCCCGCTCCCAGACCATGCCGCTGTACTTCGACCGCCCGGTCGGCTCCGGCGGCGACCAGCCGCAGTTCGCGGAGAAGAGTCAGCTCGGCGATGCCGGTGCGGATTCTTGGAAAGATCCGCAGGTCGTGGCGGTGAACCACTTCCGTAATACCATGAACAACAACAAGGCTTCGGAGTATCTGCGCAACTGCGGCGCGAATTCCTGCCTCATGGTGGAACGCTACATCAAGGACGGCAACTTCAAGAACGACGGCGTGACCATTACCAACATGGGTGATACGCAAGAACTGTCCGGCACTGCTACCAACCTTGACGACGGCACCTACAAGGACCAGGTCTCCGGCGGTACCATCACCGTTTCCGGTGGCAAGATCACTTCCGGTTCCGCTCCTGGCGGCAAGATCAGTGTGTTCTTCACCGACAATTCCGGTTCGGTCTCCGCAACCCCGGGCGACAGCTCGTTCAAGACGGACACCACTACCGTTACCCTGAATGCGAACAATGTCACCGATGCCACCTACACCACTTCGGAGGGCAAGTCCGGCTCGTATCAGGATGGCGACACCATCACCATCGGCGCTTCCACGGCGATCGGTGACACCATCACCGTGAAGCTGCAGGGCAAGGATGCGGATGGCCAAACGGTCTCCGCAACATACAAGTACACGAAGAAGGATCCTGCCGCCACCAGCACGGCTTATGCGAAGAAGCCGAGTGCGTGGAGCAACCTGTACGCCTATGTGTATGTGGACGATTCGAGCGCCACCACTTTGAAGGAAAACGCGAAGTGGCCGGGCGAGCCGATGACACAGGTCGCTTCGGGAGACACTTGCGGCAAGGATGGTGAGTACAAGTATGAGATTCCCGACGATCTCGAGGGAAGCAATACTCGCATCATCTTCAACGATGGCAATGCCACGAATACCCAGAAGTACCCTGCCGACACCACCGAAGGCGTGGATGCCGCTGGCCTCAAGATCGACGGCAATTACGCTTGGGACGGCAACACTTCATCCGGCACCTGGGAGGCTCGCAATTGTGTGGTCACCCCGACCAAGTCCGTGAAGATTGATCAGTCGGATTACAGCGTGGACCTGTCCGAGGGCGTGGCCACGAAGCAGTTGACCGCCACGACCGATCCGAAGGGCGCGTCCGTGAGCTGGAGCTCGTCCGACAAGGACGTGGCGACCGTCAGCCCGAAGGGCGTGGTCACCCCGAGGAAGGCCGGCAAGGCCACGATCACCGCGAAGTCCGGGACCAAGACCTCGTCGATCACGGTTACGGTGACGGGCCAGCTTCCGCCTGATCCGGTGAAGGACAACACCATCTACGCCGCCAAGCCTTCGGGCTGGGGCAAGATGTACGCGTACGTGTACACGGGCGACGGCGCGACCGCGGCGAACAACGCGGCCTGGCCGGGCGTGGAGATGACCGCCCCGAGCGCGACCGACGGCTGCCAGCAGACCGACCTGTACAAGTATGAGGTGCCGGACAACCTCGCCAAGGGCGCGAGGGTGATCTTCAACGACGGCGGCAGCCAGCAGTATCCGGGATCCCGCCAGCCGGGCCTGGACTACAACGGCGGCATCGTGAAGTGGGACGGCTCCTCCGCGGCCCTGGGCGCGGTCGAGTGCGAGACCACCATCCCGGTCACGTCCGTCTCGATCTCCGGTGACGGCGTGAAGGACGGCAAGCTCTCCCTGAAGTCCGGGGCTTCCGCGCAGC
>OGZB01000310.1_pt1 | contig 30119 bp, 43 predicted proteins | sample 1576691 | NCBI WGS metagenome assembly OGZB01 (sample SAMEA3541479, study PRJEB24748) | human gut metagenome | biome: human gut; feature: human-associated habitat; material: faeces | place: China | collected 2012
CTGCCGCACCTCGCTCGCCGTATCGGCACTTAGAATTATGCGGTATTGCCCTTAATAAAATCCAAAATGGCACCCGGCACAAATTTTTGAGTTTGTGCCGGGTTTATTTTGCCAGAACGTTATTTTTGCCTGCGATTACTTGCCTGTTTGGGATGGATGTGGTAAACTGATACGGTTAATGCAAGAAAAAAACACTTGGATGCGGAAAGTGGAAAGGGGTAAAACGAATTGTTGAAACAAATGACAGCGCTGCTGCTGGCAGCGGCTTTTGCCTGCGGGGCGGCACTCCCGGCAATGGCGGAACAGGCCACGCCGGAAACCGCAACCCAGCCCGACCCCACAGAATGGGCAGACGAAGCACAGGATGTGACCGAAGCAGAAGAAGCACCGGTGTATCAGCAGGCTGATGCGCAGGAAGTGGCAACGGGGGAAACCGCAGCATCACTGACCGTTACGGCAGCAGACTGCACGGCACAGTTTATTGATGAAGCGTACCGCCTCTTCTTGCCCGTCAATACGGACATGGCAGCTCTTACGATTGAAACTGGTGCCGAGCTGGCCGCCGCGGATGCAGAGGGACTGACTGTGGACGGAACCACTGTCAGCGGCGATTTTACCAACATCGAAACCCTGAACCTGACCTTTACGGATGGCAAAGCGGCGCGGGTGGAACTGTACAAATCCCAGCTGCCCAGCGTATCCTTTACCCTGAACGGTGTGACCCTGGATGAAATCCAGGCTGGCTCCAAGAATGTCAAATACAAGGGCAACAGCGTGACGATCAGCCAGGCAGGCGGGAGCGACCTGACCGATACCGATGTTGAGTTCAAGGGCCGCGGCAACACCACCTGGACGCTGGACAAGCGTCCCTACCAGTTCAAGCTCAGCAGCAAAGCCAAGGTATTGGGCATGGATAAAGCCAAAACCTGGCTGCTGATCGCCAACCGGCAGGATACTTCCATGATGCGCAACAAGGCAGCGTATGACCTTGCCAACGCCATGGGCGAATGGGCTCCGGATGGCCGCTGGGTGGATGTGTGGATCGATGGCAGCTATCAGGGCTGCTACCTGCTGTGCGAAAAAGTGCAGGTGGGCACCAACCGCGTGGAACTGGAGCAGGCGGATGGCATCCTGGCTGAAGCGGACAACATTTATTATAATGGTGAAGAGTACTGGTTTACCGGCAACCAGAGCGGCACCCACTTTACTTTAAAGGATTCCGCCGCCGATGACTTGGACGAGCAGGACTCTGCCGCCCTGAAAGCCTGGTCCGGCTTTGAAACGGCACTGGATGAATTTGAAGATGTGCTGTACGCATCCGATAAAGATTGGAACATCATCAGCTCCAAAATTGATGTGCAGAGCTTTGCGGATTATTACCTCATTTCGGAATGGGTCGAAAACTGGGATACCTTCAAAAGCAGTACCTTCTGCTACCGGGACGGTGCCGACGATGTGCTGCATATGGGCCCCGTGTGGGACTATGACTCCGCCCTGAACAATGAAGATGAAAGCTATGGCGTCAGCGATCCACATGCCGACTATGCCATGAACATTCAGGACCAGCAGCGCGGGGAAATCTCGCTGACCTGGTTCACTGAGCTGATGAAATGCCAGCAGTTCCGTGAAGTAGTGCAGGAGCGCTACCAGCACACCATGCGCCCTCTGCTGGAAAATTGGAGCGAAACCTGCAACGATTACCGCAGCACGCTGGAAAACTCCGCCAAGATGGAATTTGTCCGCTGGGATCTGAAAGATCAGCCCGGCACCGCGCGTGCGGATGAGAGCGGCACCTGGCAGCAGGATGTTGACAAACTGCAGGATTGGATCGCCCAGCGCACGGCGTATATGACAAAGCGGTTTGACGATGAATTTGTCCGCCGAGGCAACCAGGCTGACAGTATGACCCTTGGCGGCTTGAACGATAACGCCGTTAAACTGGGGGCAGGGCAGAACAAAAAGTATACCTTCCGCCTGACCCCTGCCAGCGCCTGCGATACCGTGCGGGTGACGGTGGATGACCCTACAGTTGCGAAAGCCGAAATTGGTACTTACGCAGGGACTTTTGTGGTGACTGGCGTGCAGAACGGGAAAACGACCTTGACGGTTCGGGCGGGCGCTGCTTCCGCTACCGTGAATGTCATAATCGACGATAAGGCACGCAACGGCTGGTATGAAGAAAACGACAAACATTACTGGTATGTGGATGGCGAACGCCAGGGCTTGCAGAAAGGCGGCCTGGAGTTCACCGACCCCAATACCGGCTGCCGCTACTGGCTGGACCCGGACGATAGCGGAGCCCGCGCGGAAAACCGCAAGGTGCAGCTGGATGAAGACCGGCTCTGCTACTTTGATGAAAATGGCTGCATGGTATTTGGCGAATGTCTGGAGCACGGCGGCTGGTACTATTACGATGAAAAGACCGGTGCCCAGTGCCGTGGGCCTGTGGTGCTGCCGGATGGCCGCCAGGTGTTTTACAGCCTGACCAACGGCAAAATGCTGTATGGTAAGCAGACGATCTGCGGAACATCCTTTACCTTTAATACGGTGAATGGCAGCCGCAGCAGCGGCCCGGATGGCCTGTTCTGGCTGGAATGGGGCGGCAAGCGCTACTGGTTTGAAAGCTGGAAGCGCCAGGGTTACAATCCATACGATTCCAGCTACCGCGGTAAAGAGATTTATGACCCCGCCAGCGATGCCTGGTATTGGCTGGATAATATCCAGAACGGCGCAATGGCAGCCAGTAAGGACGTTTATCAGGAATCCAACGGCGGTAAGTGGGTGCGTTACGATGAAAACGGCCACATGGTAAAAGGCTGGGATGTGAACGAAAACGGCACCTACTATTTTGACCAGATCACCGGCGCTATGGCCAAGGGTGCCTTGCTGCTGGATGATGTGCAGTACGGCTTTGACCCCATCATGGGAACCATGCTGGACTGCCAGTGGCTGCATACCGAAGTGGGCGACTACTGGTACGAGGGCGGTATTCGCCAGGGGACCGAGGGCCGCGGCAAGGAAATTTATGATCTTGCCAGCGACGCCTGGTATTGGCTGGATGCGGTGGACAACGGCAAAAAAGCCGTGAGCAAAGATGTTTACCAGGAATCCGATGGTGGCAAGTGGGTGCGCTATGATGCAGACGGCCACATGATCAAAGGCTGGGATACCCAGGGCGTGGACCGCTTCTACTTTGACCCCATCACCGGCGCAATGGCGAAAGGCGTTGTGATGATTGATGGCATCCGGTATTGGTTCGACAGCCGCACCGGCGCATTGATTGCACCGAAGTAAAGCGTATATAATATTATAAGGGCAATACCGCATAATTCTAAGTGCCGATACGGCGAGCGAGGTGCGGCAGCTGCTAGGCCAAAAGCGCAGATAATACTGGATGTCTTATCGAGCATTTTGGCAACGCAGATGCCGTGCCGCAGCCGTCGGAGCGGTGCTTAAGCCGTAAGGCGGGAATTGTGCGGTGTTGCCATAAGGAAGATAAGTTAAAGTCAGGGCTGTGCAGAAAAGCACGGCCCTGACTTTTTAGATGGTGGCTTGGCTGAGGTGGGATATTTGGCGGCAAGTGAGTTCCCGCGGGCCGATGCGAGCAACGGCCCCTACAAATGTTCTTTAGGTTGGCTGCTGGGAACCACAGCTTAAAGGAAAGTGGAGTTTTGCAACGAGATTTTATGCGGTATTGCCATAAACATGCCCTGATACAGGCTGTTTCTCTCCCGGGAAACTCTAACCGCTCCAAAAGATAACATTTCTTCGCCAAAAATCCCAACAACTCCAGGACAACAGAAAATGTACCATGCCAGGCAAAATATGCGTGAAACGACCCTTGATTTTTGCGCAGGAACGTGTATAATATACCACGGTAGAAGATGATACCCCCAAAGAGGAAATGCCGGAAAGGGCCGGGATAATGAATTTCGGCAAAATGCAGAATTTTTCAAAAAATATTTTACGATTTGCTGAAAAAACACTTGCAATTTACGGTATATTGTGGTATCATACTTCTTGGCTGCGAACGGCTGGTGTAGAACGGGCGTTCGGCACCAGCCACGATATGCGTTGATGCGGGAGGTTGCCGCTGCTCCCATAGGGGCGGACGGGTTTTTCCGCGGAGTATGTCCGATCTTAGAACCGGGCGAAAGAATTACGAATGCGAAGGGATATGTACGGCGCTGCATTCTGCGGCACGGACCAATTTCCATAGTTTTTGCGATGTATTTCTCCGGGGGAACTGCGGTGCGCGGTTCACCGGATTTTCTGATGCGAAACTATTGAACACCCGGAAGCGTGTGTAATTTATCGGCCGCCTAAGGCAACACAAATTTTTAGGAGGCGAATCTAATGGCAGTCAAAGAAAAAATCAGAATCCGTTTGAAGAGCTATGATGCATCCCTGATCGATGCCGCTGCAGCAAAGATCGTGGAGACCGCAAAGCGCACTGGCGCTCGCGTGTCCGGCCCGATCCCCCTGCCGACCGACAAGGAAGTCGTCACCATCCTGCGCGCTGTTCATAAGTACAAGGACAGCCGTGAGCAGTTTGAGACCCGCACCCATAAGCGTCTGATCGACATTCTGAAGCCGTCCAACAAGACGGTCGAGGCTCTGATGAGCCTGCAGCTCCCCGCTGGCGTTGACATCGAGATCAAGCTCTGATGCAATCAGGCGGGAACCGGAACCCCGGCCCGAATGGCCGTGATCCATTAACCGCCGGACCCGCGTTCCCATGCTGAATGAATTCAGACACGATCCGCATAAAACGTTCATTAAGTGGAGAGGTCATGTTGGCGGACAACCCGCCGCCAACCAATAACCTTTACAGGAGGATTTACACAAATGCAAAAAGGTATCATTGGCAAGAAACTGGGCATGACCCAGCTGTTTGATGAAAACGGCAAGGTCGTTCCCGTAACCGTCATCGAAGCCGGCCCCTGCACCGTCGTGCAGAAGAAAACCGTCGAGTCCGACGGCTATGAGGCAGTCCAGCTTGGCTTTGGCGAAGTGAGCGCCAAGAAGGTCAACAAGGCAGCCAAAGGCCACTTCGACAAAGCAGACGTCGCTCCGAAGCGCACCCTTCGTGAGTTCCGTCTGGACGATATTTCCGGCATGAACGTCGGCGATATCCTCAAGGCTGACGTTTTCGTTGCTGGCGATAAGGTCGACGTCATCGGCACCAGCAAAGGTAAGGGCTATCAGGGCGTTATCAAGCGCTTTGGCCAGCACCGCCTGCGCGAGAGCCACGGCACCGGCCCCGTTGCCCGTCATGCCGGCTCTAACGGCTCCACCTCCACCCCGTCCCGCGTGTTCAAGGGCAAGCGTCTGCCCGGCCACATGGGCGCTGTGCGCGTGACCGTTCAGAACCTGAGCGTCGTTAAAGTCGATGCCGAAAACAACCTGATCGCCATCAAGGGCGCCATCCCCGGCCCGAAGGGTTCTGTGGTTTGCGTCAGTGACAGCGTCAAAGCGTAAAGGAGGAAAACACAATGGCTAAATTTGATGTCGTTGATATGAGCGGCAAGAAAGTTTCCACCGTTGAGCTTTCCGACGCCGTGTTCGGGATCACCCCGAACGAGAAGGCTGTCCACGAGGCAGTCGTCAACTTCCTGGCCAACCAGCGCCAGGGCACCCAGAACACCAAGATCCGCAAGGAAGTCCGCGGCGGCGGCAAAAAGCCTTGGCGCCAGAAGGGCACCGGCCATGCACGTCAGGGTTCTATCCGCGCTCCGCAGTGGACCCACGGTGGTGTTGCTCTCGGCCCCAAGCCGCGTGATTACTCTTACACCATCAACAAGAAGGTCAAGCGCCTGGCTCTGCTCAGCGCCCTGTCTGACAAGGCTGCCAACGGCAACCTGATCGTCGTTGACAAGATCGCTGCTGACGAGTTCAAGACCAAGACCGTTGTTGCTTTCCTGGCTGCTGTCGGCGCCGGCAAGAAGAACCTGATCCTCAACGATACCGCTGATGTCAAGTTCGTTGCTTCCGCTGCCAACATCCCCGGTGTCAAGACTGCTGTTGACGGTGTGAACACCTACGACGTTGTGAACGCCGACAAGCTGATCGTCAGCCTGGACGCCGCCAAGAAACTTGAGGAGGTATATGCGTGATGAAGTTCGCACAGGATATCGTTCTCGCCCCCGTCATCACCGAGAACTCCATGGCAGGCATTGCCGATAAGAAGTACACCTTCAAGGTTGCTACCAACGCCACCAAGGTTGAGATTGCTCAGGCAGTCGAAGAGCTGTTTGGCGTGAAGGTTGCTAAGGTCAACACCATCAGCGTCCGCGGCCGTTACCGCCGCCAGGGCATGCATGCTGGTTACACTGCCGCTTCCAAGAAGGCCATCGTTACCCTGAAGCCCGACTCCAAGGAGATCGAGTTCTTCAACAGCATGGTCTAATTGGTTGCCGCCCGGTAAACGCCGGGCGCATGGCCCCGCCGAGGGGCCACATATGGGGATATGACCCCGATAATAAGTCATAAGATCAAAAAGGAGTACCACAATGGCTATCAAAAAGTACAAGCCGACTACCCCGGGCCGCCGCGGCATGACTGTTACTGACTACAGCGTGCTGAGCAAGGTTGCACCCGAGCGCAGCCTGCTGGAGCCCAACAAGAAGCATGCCGGCCGCAACAACACCGGCAAGATCACCGTTCGCCATCACGGCGGCGGCAACCGCACCAAGTACCGCGTGATCGATTTCAAGCGCAACAAGTTCGGCGTTCCCGCAACGGTCAAGACCCTTGAGTATGACCCGAACCGCTCCGCTTTCATCGCTCTCGTTGAGTACGAAGACGGCGCCAAGAGCTATATTCTGGCTCCGGACGGCCTGAAGGTTGGCGATAAGGTTATGGCTGGCCCCACCGCCGATATCAAGCCGGGCAACGCTCTGCCGTTTGAGAACATCCCCGTCGGTACCATGATCCACAACATCGAGCTCTACCCGGGCAAGGGCGGCCAGCTGGTCCGCTCCGCTGGTGTTATGGCTCAGCTGATGGCTAAGGAGAACGGTTATGCACTGGTTCGCCTGCCTTCCGGCGAGATGCGCAACATCCCCGTTAACTGCATCGCCACCATCGGCGTTGTTTCCAACCTCGACCACGAGAACGTCAACCTGGGCAAGGCTGGCCGCAAGCGCCACATGGGCGTTCGCCCCGGCAGCCGTGGTTCCGTCATGAACCCCTGCGATCACCCGCACGGCGGTGGCGAAGGCCGCGCCCCGGTTGGTCACGACAGCCCGCGCACCCCGTGGGGCAAGCCGGCAATGGGTCTCAAGACTCGCAAACATCATGCTCGCTCCAACAAGTTCATTGTGAAGCGCGCCAACGGTTAAGGGAGGAAATAAGATATGTCTCGTAGCACCAAAAAGGGCCCTTACGTCGCGGATTCTCTGATGAAGAAAGTTGAAGCGATGAACGAGGCCGGTAAGAAGAGCGTCGTCAAGACCTGGAGCCGCTCCTCCACCATCTTCCCCGAATTCGTCGGCCACACCTTTGCTGTCCATGACGGCCGCAAGCATGTGCCCGTATACGTTACTGAGGATATGGTTGGCCACAAACTGGGTGAGTTTGCTCCCACCCGCAAGTTCACTGGCCACGGCGGCGGCAAGACCGTCGCCAAATAAGAGAGGAGGAACACAACATGGAAGCACGGGCAACGCTCCGTTACGCCCGCATCAGCCCCCGCAAGGTTTCTATCGTGATGGATCTCATCCGTAATAAGCCGCTGGCTGAAGCTCAGGCGATTCTGCAGTACACCCCGAAGGCCGCTTGTGAGCCCCTTCTCAAACTGGTGAACTCTGCTGCCGCTAACGCGGAAAACAATTTTGATATGGATCGCAACAACCTGTATGTTGCGGAATGCTATGTCTGCCCCGGCCCGACCCTGAAGCGCATTATGCCGCGCGCACAGGGCCGTGCATACCGCATCCTGAAGCGCACCAGCCACATGACTGTTGTGCTGAAAGAGAAAAACTAAGGAGGTAAACAAATGGGCCAGAAAGTTAATCCCCATGGCATGCGCGTGGGCGTTATTAAAGATTGGGACAGCCGCTGGTTTACCTCTAAGCAGGAATTCGGCGACACCCTCGTTGAGGATCACAAGATCCGCAAGACCCTGAAGAAGCAGCTGTACGCTGCTGGCGTTCCCAAGATCGAGATCGAGCGCACCGTGGACAGCCAGACCGGCACCCCCCGCGTTAAGGTCAACGTCTTCTGCGCCAAGCCGGGCATCGTTATCGGCAAGGGCGGCGCTGAGAGCGCAAAGATCGAAAAGCAGCTGGCTAAGCTGACCGGCAAGAACGTTAACCTGAACATTGTTGAGGTTAAGGGCACCACCACCAACGCTCAGCTGGTTGCTGAGGATGTTGCTTCCCAGCTGGAGCGCCGCATTGCGTTCCGCCGCGCTATGAAGCAGGTTATCCGCAATGCAATGCAGCCCCGCGGCGGCGTGCCTGCCAAGGGTATCAAGGTTACCTGCTCCGGCCGTCTGGCTGGCGCTGATATCGCCCGCGTTGAGAGCTACCATGAGGGCACCATCCCCCTGCAGACCCTGCGCGCTGATATCGACTATGGCTTCGCCGAGGCCAACACCACCTACGGCAAGGTCGGCGTCAAGGTTTGGATCTACAAAGGCGAGATCCTGAAGGGCGCCAAAGCCCCTGCTAAGAAGGAAGGAGGCAAACAGTAATGTTACTGCCGAAGCGTGTTAAATACCGCCGCGTTCAGCGTGGCCGCATGACCGGTAAGGCCATGCGTGGCAACACTGTCAACCAGGGCCAGTACGGTCTGGTTGCTCTGGAGCCGGCATGGATCACTTCCAACCAGATCGAAGCTGCTCGTGTTGCTATGACTCGTTATATCAAGCGTGGCGGCAAGGTCTGGATCAAGATCTTCCCCGATAAGCCCGTTACTGAAAAGCCGGCCGGCACCCGAATGGGTTCTGGTAAAGGCAGCCCGGAGTACTGGGTTGCTGTGGTTAAGCCGGGCCGCGTGCTGTTTGAGCTCGCCGACGTTGATGAGGCTACCGCTCGTGAGTCTCTGCGTCTGGCCAGCAACAAGCTGCCGATCCGCTGCAAATTTGTCAAGCGCGAAGAGCTTGACACCGTAAAGGAGGGTGACGCTGAATGAAAGCCAAGGAACTGCGTGAAATGACCGATGTCGAACTGAACAAGCAGCTCAAGGACCTGAAGGCCGAGCTCTTCAACCTGCGCTTTCAGCACGCCATCAACCAGCTGGATAACCCCGTTCGCATCGATGCTGTGAAGAAGGACATCGCCCGCGTGATGACCATCATGGCAGAGAAGAACGTTAAAAACGCGTAAGAGGGAGGGTAAAACATGGAACGTAATCTGAGAAAGACCCGTGTGGGCGTTGTCGTTTCCGACAAGATGGATAAGACCATCGTTGTTGCTGTTAAGGACAGCGTTCAGCACCCCCTCTACAAGAAGATCTTGAAGCGTACCAAGAAGTTCAAGGTTCATGACGAAAACAACGAAGCCGGCATCGGCGACCGCGTTGAGATCATGGAGACCCGCAAGATTTCCAAGCAGGTCAACTGGCGTCTCGTCAAGATCCTGGAGAAAGCGAAATAAGCCTGGTACTTTGAAAGGAGGACCTGAAAGATGGTTCAGATGCAAACTTATCTCAAAGTGGCCGACAATACCGGTGCTAAGGAGTTAATGTGCTTCCGTGTACTGGGCGGTACCCGCAAGAGATACGCAAACATCGGTGACATCGTGGTTTGCAGCGTCAAGAAGGCTGCTCCCGGTGGTACCGTGAAGAAGGGCGACGTGGTCAAGGCCGTCATCGTCCGTAGCAAGCACGGCCTGCGCCGTGACGACGGTTCCTACATCCGCTTTGATGAGAACGCCGCCGTTATCGTCATGGCCGACAAGAGCCCCAAGGGCACTCGTATCTTTGGACCCGTCGCTCGCGAGCTGCGCGACGCCGGCTTCACTAAGATCCTGAGCCTGGCTCCGGAATCGCTGTAAGGAGGTTTTAATTAAATGAACAATCTTCATGTTAAAACCGGCGACAACGTCATGGTCATCTCCGGCAAGGACAAGGGCAAGACCGGCAAGGTCCTGCAGACCTCCCCGAAAGAGGGCAAGGTCATTGTCGAGGGCCTGAACATGGTCACGAAGCACGTCAAGCCTCGCCGTCAGGGTGAGCAGGGCGGCATCGTCAAGGCCGAGGGCGCTATCTACGCCTGCAAGGTCATGCCCGTCTGCCCCAAGTGTGGCAAGGCCACCCGCGTGGGCCATTCTGTCAAGGACGGCAAGACCGTCCGCGTTTGCCGCAAGTGCGGCGCTGAACTGTAAGGGAGGAGTACACAATGGCACGTTTGCAAGAACAGTATGTCAACGAGATCGCTCCGGCCCTGAACAAGAAGTTCGGCTACAAGAGCGTTATGCAGATCCCCAAGCTGGATAAGGTCATCATCAACGTTGCCGCTGGTGAGGCCAAGGAGAACGCCAAGGTCATCGACGCCATCGTTGCCGACCTGGGCCAGATCACCGGCCAGAAGGCCATCGTCTGCAAGGCCCGCAAGAGCGTTGCAAACTTCAAGCTGCGCGAGGGCATGCCCATCGGCGCAAAGGTCACCCTGCGTGGTGAGCGTATGTACGAGTTCGTTGACCGCCTCTTCAATGTCGCGCTGCCCCGCGTTCGCGACTTCCGCGGCATCAACGGCAACTCCTTCGATGGCCGCGGCAACTACGCCTTCGGCCTGAAGGAGCAGATCATCTTCCCCGAGATCGACTTCGACAAGGTCGATGCGATCCGCGGCATGGACATCTGCTTCGTCACCACCGCTAAGACCGACGAGGAGGCCAAGGAGCTGCTGAAGGCTCTGGGCGCTCCGTTCGCTAACTAAGGGAGGGAACTCACATGGCAAAAACTTCTATGAAGCTCAAGCAGCAGCGTCCCGCCAAGTTCTCGACCCGCGCTTACAACCGCTGCAAGATCTGCGGTCGTCCCCACGCTTACCTGCGCAAGTACGGTGTCTGCCGTATCTGCTTCCGTGAGCTGGCTTACAAGGGCGAGATCCCCGGCGTCAAGAAGGCTTCCTGGTAAGCCCTTGATTGCTTCTGTCTGAACGAATTAACAACACTCTTAAACACAACCTAAGGAGGTTAGTGGCATGCAAATCACCGATCCTATCGCGGACCTGCTGACCCGCATCCGCAATGCTAGCACTGCCAAACACCCTTCCGTGGATATCCCCGCATCTAACCTGAAGAAGGCGATCTGCCAGATTCTGGTTGACGAGGGCTACATCAAGGGTATGAAAGTGACCGAGGACAATAAGCAGGGGACCATCACCCTGACCCTGAAGTACCAGGAGAACGGTACTCCGGTCATCGCCGGCCTGAAGCGCGTTTCTAAGCCGGGCTTGCGTATTTACACCAACTGCGAGGATATGCCCAAGGTCATGAAGGGCCTGGGCACCGCAATCATCTCCACCTCTAAAGGCGTCATGACCGACAAGGCAGCCCGCGCTGCTCACGTCGGCGGTGAAGTTCTCGCCTTTGTGTGGTAAGAAAGGGGTATAGACAATGTCGAGAATTGGAAGAAAACCCATCGTCATTCCCGCCGGTGTGGAAGTGAAGGTCGATGCGGCCGAGCACGCTATCACCGTTAAGGGCCCCAAGGGTACCCTGCATTCCAAGTTTCATCCTCTGATGACTGTTGCTGTCGAGGGCAATGAGATTTTGGTTACCCGCCCCAATGACGAGAAGGAGGCACGCAGCCTCCATGGCCTGACCCGCACCCTGATCCATAACATGGTCGTCGGTGTTACCGAGGGCTTCCGCAAGGATCTGGAAATTCAGGGTGTCGGCTATCGTGCCGCCAAGCAGGGCAGCAAGCTGACCCTGACCCTGGGCTTCTCTCATCCCGTTGAGTTTGAGGACACCGATACCATCAAGATCGAGCTGAAGGATGCTCTGCATTTCAGCATCACCGGTATCGACAAGCAGGAGGTCGGCCAGTTCGCTGCCGAGGTCCGCGGTGTCCGCCCGCCCGAGCCGTACAAGGGCAAGGGCATCCGCTATGTTGGCGAGTATGTCATCCGCAAGGAAGGCAAAGCCGGCAAGGGTAAATAATAGGAGAGGAGAAACATTATGGTCAACAAGGCTGATAAGAACGTTGCTCGTCTGCGCCGCCACCGTCGTGTCCGCGGCAAGATCAGCGGCACTGCTGCTCGTCCCCGTCTGGATGTTTTCCGCTCTGCCAAGCACATCTACGCTCAGGTCATCGATGATGAGCAGGGCGTGACCCTGGCCAGCGCTTCCAGCATGGACAAAGATTTCAACGCTTACGGCGGCAACGTCGAAGCTGCTAAGAAGGTTGGCGAGAACATCGCCAAGAAGTGCCTCGAGAAGGGCATCACTGAGGTCGTCTACGATCGTGGCGGCTTCGTTTACCACGGCCGTGTGCAGGCTCTCGCTGAGGGTGCCCGCGAGGCCGGTCTGAAGCTGTAAGGAGGGAGAAGATACAATGGCCATGCAGAGAAGACAAGAAGATGACGGCATGATCACCAAGGTCGTCTCCATCAACCGCGTTTCCAAGACTGTCAAGGGCGGCCGCGTCATGAAGTTCGCTGCTCTGATCGTCGTGGGCGACGGCAAGGGCAACATCGGCTACGGCGTCGGCAAGTCCGGCGAGGTTCCCGAGGCTATCCGCAAGGGTGAGGGCGCTGCCAAGAAGAACATGCGCAAGGTCTGCCTGAAGGGCACCACCATTCCTCACGAGATCGTCGGCGAGTTCGGCGCAGGCCGCGTCCTGATGCGTCCCGCTGCCCCCGGTACCGGCGTTCTGGCCGGCGGTCCCGTCCGTGCCGTGCTCGAGTGCGCCGGCATCAAGGACATCCGCGCCAAGAGCCTGCGTTCCAACAACCCCATCAACGTCACTGCTGCTACCTTCGCAGGCCTGTGCGGCCTGACCGACGCCGAGAGCGTCGCTGCTAAGCGCGGCAAGACCGTTGCCGAGATCTTGGGCTAAGGAGGGTACCACAATGGAGAAAGTTACCATTCGTCTCGCCAAGAGCCTGATCGGCCGCGGCAAAGAGCAGATCGCCGTTGCGCACTCCCTGGGCCTGAACCGCCCCGGTGAGGTTACCGAGCAGCCCGACAACGCGGCTACCCAGGGCAAGATCGCCAAGATCGCTCACCTGGTCGTCGTGACCAAGGGCTAATGCAAGGAGGTGCAAGCATGAAACTTCACGAACTGAAAGCTTCCGCCGGCGCCCGTAAGGCCGTGACCCGCAAGGGCCGCGGTGCTGGTTCCGGCAACGGCAAGACCGCTGGCTTCGGCCACAAGGGCCAGAAGGCTCGCAGCGGCGTCAAGAAGGCTGGCTTCGAAGGCGGCCAGATGCCTCTGCAGCGTCGTCTGCCGAAGCGCGGTTTCAACAACATTTTCGCAACCAAGTATGTTACCATCAAGGTGTCTGACCTCGAGAAGTTCGAGGCCGGTGCTACCGTTGATACCGAGGCCCTGCTGAAGGCCGGCATCATCTCCAAGACGCTGGACGGCGTCAAGGTGCTGGGCAATGGCGAGCTGACCAAGGCTCTGAATGTCAAGGTCGCTGCTTATACAGCCTCCGCCAAGGAAAAAATCGAGAAAGCAGGCGGGAAGGCTGAGGTGATGTAAGGTGCTGGAAACCTTCCGTAACGCATGGAAGATTGAAGATCTGCGCAAGCGTCTTCTGTTCACCCTTCTGATCCTCGTCTTGTTCCGTCTCGGCTGTGCGCTCCCTGTGCCGTACATCAGCGCAGGCGCACTTACCTCGATGTTCGCCGGCGGCAACGGCGATATGCTGGAGTACCTGAACATGATGAGCGGCGGCGCTCTGAGCGAATGCACGTTGTTCGCCCTGGGTGTGCAGCCCGCCATCAATGCCTCCATCATTATGCAGCTGCTGGCGGTAGCCATTCCGTATCTGGAAAACCTCGCCAAGGAAGGTGAGGAGGGCCAGCGCAAGATGCGCCGCATCACCAACTATGTTGGCGCGGGCATCGGTCTGATGCTGTCCATCGGCTACTACTTCATCATCCGCAATATGGGCGCTCTGTCCTACACGGAGGGCTTTGCGGGCATCTTCAGCGCAGTCGTTATCGTGCTGTCCTTCACGGCAGGCTCTCAGCTCTGCACCTGGATGGGCAACCAGATCGACTCCAAGGGTATCGGCAACGGTCTCTCGCTGATGATCTTCGCAGGCATCGTGGCCCGCTGGTCCAGCATCTACACTGCTACGACCAACATCCTGGCCCGCGCCCAGAACGGTGAGCCGTTCTTCTACATCATGCTGCCCCTGCTGGTCGTTCTGGCCCTGGTCGCTGTGGTCTTCGTCGTCATCCTGACGAACGCGGAGCGCCGCATTCCGGTCCAGTATGCCAAGCGCGTTATGGGCCGCAAGATGTACGGCGGTCAGGCCAGCTACATCCCCATCAAGGTCAACATGACCGGCGTTATGCCCATCATCTTTGCCTCGACGCTGTGCAGCCTGCCCGGTCTGATCTTCCGGTTCATCAATCTGGATGCTTCCTCGCATCCGGCGCTGTACGCTTTCTTCAGCGTGTTCAATTACAACAGCGCTCTTTACCTCATCGTTTACGTGCTGCTGATCGTTGCGTTCAACTACTTCTACGTTGCGATCCAGTACAACCCCGTGGACATTGCCAACCAGCTCCGTAAGAACAACGGCACCATCCCCGGCATCCGTCCGGGCAAGCCCACCAGCGATTTCATCACGAAGACCCTGTCCAAGATCACTCTGATCGGCGCGGTCTTCCTGGCCATCGTGGCAGGCTTCCCCATCATCCTCGGCAACATCACCGGCACTTCCATCCAGCTGGGTGGTACTACGCTGCTGATCGTCGTGGGTGTGGCGCTTGAGACCGGCCGTTCTCTGGAAGGCTATATGACCGCCCGTTACCACAAAGGGTTCTTGGAATAAGAGAAAGGGAATGTGCGATGAAACTGATCCTTTTGGGCGCCCCCGGCGCCGGCAAGGGTACCCAGGCAGAGATCCTCTGCGATAAGCTGGGCATCCCGACCATTTCCACCGGCAACATTCTGCGTGCCGCCGTCAAGGACGGCACCCCGATGGGCAAAAAGGCAAAAGGCTTTATGGACGCCGGTGCTCTGGTGCCTGACGACGTGATCGTCGGCATCGTGAAGGAGCGCCTGGCCGAGCCTGACTGCGCGAAGGGCTTTATCCTCGACGGTATGCCGCGCACGATTGCCCAGGGCGAGGCCCTGGAGCAGATGGGCGTGGAGATCGACAAGGTCGTGAACCTGATCGTTCCCGACGAGGCCATCACCCGCCGCATGTCCGGCCGCCGCGTTTGCGCAAAATGCGGCGCCAGCTACCACATCGTCAACAAACCCAGTGCCAAAGAGGGCGTTTGTGACCGCTGCGGCGGTGAGCTTGCCATCCGCAAGGATGATGAGCCTGCCACCGTACTGGATCGCCTGAAGGCTTACCACGAGCAGACCGAGCCGCTGGTCGAGTTCTATCGCCAGCGCGGCAAGCTTGTGGAGGTACCCGACCAGGGTTCCATCGAGGCCACGACTGCGTTCCTTCTCAAGCTTTTGGAGGCTTAATCATCCATGATCCAAATCAAAAACGCTGCCGAGCTGCAGAAAATGCGCAAGGCATGCGCGATCAGCGCTGCTGCCTTGAAGGCTGGCGGCGAAGCGATTGAACCCGGTATCACTACCGCAGAGATCGACAAAATCATCTATGACTTTATCGTGCGCCACGGTGCAAGACCCAATTTCCTGCACCTGTACGGCTTCCCGGCCACGGCGTGCATCAGCGTGAATGACACGGTCATTCACGGCATCCCCAACAAACAGCAGCAGATCCGCCCCGGCGACATCGTCTCGATCGACACCGGCTGCAAGATCGACGGCTTCAACGGCGATAATGCCTGCACCTATGCGTGCGGCAAGATCGACCTCGAGGCCCAGCGACTGCTGGATGTTACCAAAGAAAGCCTGCATCGCGGCATTGAGATGGCGTGCGGCGGCAATCGGGTAGGGGATATCGGTCACGCTGTACAGTCCTATGTCGAGGAGAACGGTTTCTCCGTCGTGCGTACCTTCGTCGGCCACGGTGTCGGCAAGGAGCTGCACGAGGACCCGGAGGTCCCGAACTTCGGCAATGCCGGACGCGGTCCGCGTCTGGTGCCGGGCATGTGCATTGCCGTTGAGCCGATGGTATGCCAGTACAAGTACGCGGTAAAGACGCTGAAGGACGGCTGGACGGTCAAGACGTGTGACGGCGGCCTGGCGGCTCACTTTGAGCACACCATGGCCATCACCACGGCTGGCGCCGAGGTCCTGACCCACGGCTGGGAGGAACCCGGATGGACTTTGTAAAAGGCCAACTGGTCCGCTCGAAAGCCGGGCGGGATAAGACCCGCACACTGGCTGTTCTGGCTGTGGAGGAACAGATGCTTCTGCTCGCGGACGGGGACCTGCGCAAGCTGGACAACCCCAAACGCAAAAAGAAGCAGCACGTTGCACCTACGACCACCGTTCTTGAGAACGAGCTTCTGAAAAGCGATCAACAACTCAGGGATGCGATCCGTGCCTATGACGCGGCGCAGAACTGACGGAACCCTTCAAGGAGGCAATCAGCTTGTCTAAAGAAGATGTCATCGAAGTAGAAGGTATCGTTCGGGAGGCCATGCCCAACACTGTGTTCAAGGTTGAACTCCTCAACAAAGAGGGTAAGCCCAACGGCCATGTGGTTATGGCTCACATTTCCGGCAAGCTGCGGACCAACTTCATCCGCATCCTGCCCGGCGACAAGGTCACGATGGAAATGTCTCCCTACGACCTGACCAAAGCCCGGATCACCTGGCGTTCCAAGTAAGAAGCGCCTTGTGTTATAAAGGAGGTTAACATCATGAAGGTAAAACCTTCCGTGAAACCCATTTGCGAGAAGTGCAAGGTCATCAAGCGCAAAGGCCGCGTGATGATCATCTGCGCCAATCCGAAGCATAAGCAGCGTCAGGGCTAAAGGTCCGCGGAGCATTCCGCGGAAACCGTACCCAAAACGCTTGGGGGCCAAGTGCGTAGATTCCCGGCGCAGGCCCCGACCAGGACATGGGATGTTACTAATGGAGGTGCTTTATGGCACGTATTGCTGGTGTTGATCTGCCTCGCGAGAAGCGGATCGAGGTTGGTCTGACTTATGTTTACGGCATTGGCCAGTCCACTGCCGACGAGATTCTCGCCGGTACCGGAATTAACCCTGATACCCGCGTCAAGGATCTGACCGCTGATGAAGAGGCCAAGATCCGTGACTACATCGACAAAAACAACATCATGGTGGAAGGCGACCTGCGCCGTAACGTCGCGCTTGACATCAAGCGTCTGACCGAGATCCAGTGCTACCGTGGTGTGCGCCATCGCAAGGGTCTTCCCTGCCGCGGCCAGCGCACTAAGACCAATGCGCGTACCTGCAAAGGTCCCAAGCGCACTGTCGCTAACAAAAAGAAGTAAGGAGGAACTGAGACATGGCTGCTAACAAAGCTACTGCGGCAAAAACCCGCACTAAGAAAAAAGAGCGCAAGAATATCAGCGCCGGTGCTGCTCACATCCAGAGCACCTTTAACAATACCATCGTGACCATCACCGACACCCAGGGCAACACCGTTTCCTGGTGCAGCACTGGTGCGCTGAACTTCCGTGGCTCCCGTAAGAGCACTCCTTACGCTGCGCAGAGCGCTGCTGAGGTCGCTGCCAAGGCCGCCATCGAGCATGGCATGAAGACCGTTGAGGTCTACGTTAAGGGCCCCGGTTCCGGCCGTGAGAGCGCTATCCGCGCCCTGCAGGCAACCGGCCTGGAGGTCACCATGATCCGTGACGTGACCCCCATCCCCCACAATGGCTGCCGCCCGCCCAAACGCCGCCGCGTTTGATTGAAAGGAGAACATGAGATATGGCTAAGAATACCCAACCTATCGCTAAGCGCTGCCGTGCTCTCGGCATTTCTCCTGCTGTTATGGGTTATGGCAAAAAGACCACCAATCGTAACCCCGGCGGCCAGATGAGAAAGAAGAAGAGCGAGTACGCCACCCAGCTGAACGAGAAGCAGAAGGTCAAGTTCGTCTATGGTATCCTGGAGAACCAGTTCCATACCTACTACGAGAAGGCCTCCCGCATGCCCGGCCAGACTGGTGTCAACCTGCTGGTCCTCGTCGAGCGCCGTCTCGACAACGTCGTCTACCGTCTGGGCTTTGCCAAGACCCGCCGCGACGCCCGCCAGCTGGTTTCCCACAACCACTTCACTGTCAATGGCAAGCGTGTCAACATCCCCTCTTACCAGGTCAAGCCGGGCGATGTGATCGAAGTCATCGAGTCCAGCCGTTCCTCCGTCAAGTTCAGCAAGCTGCTGGGCGAGGAGGCTCCTGTCGTGCTGCTGCCCTCCTGGCTGGAGCGTGACAAGAACGCCCTGAAGGGCACTGTCACCAAGCTGCCCGTTCGTGAGGACATCGATGTGCCCATCGCAGAGCACCTCATCGTCGAGTTGTACTCCAAGTAATCCTCTTAACTGTTTTCTACGATTTTTCCAACCGAACCGGTGCCTTCGGGCATCGGCTTAACAAGGAGGGTTTTTATGATGGAGATCGAACGCCCCAAGATCGAAACGGCTGCCCTTTCCCCGGATGGCCGCTACGGTAAGTTCGTCGTCGAGCCCCTCGAGCGCGGCTTCGGCACGACCTTGGGCAACAGCTTGCGTCGTGTGCTTCTGTCCTCTCTGCCCGGTGTGGCTGTCACCAGCGTCAAGATCGACGGTGTGGTGCATGAGTTCACCACCATCGAGGGCGTGCGTGAGGATGTCACCGAAATCGTCCTGAACCTCAAAGGCATCGCTGCCAAGATCTACGGCGAAGCCCCCAAGACCGTCCGCGTGGAGGCCGTCGGCCCCTGCGAGGTCACTGCCGGCACCATCAAGGGCGGCGACGACCTCGAGATCCTGAACCCCGAGTGGCACATCGCCACCCTGGGCGAGGGCGCTAAGCTGGTCATGGAGCTGACCTTTGACAAGGGCCGCGGTTATGTTCCTGCTGAGAAGAACAAGCAGGCGCTGATCGAGAAGAACGACATCAGCACCCTGCCTGTGGACAGCATCTACACCCCCGTCCTCAAGGTCAACTACACGGTGGATCGTACCCGTGTGGGCCAGATCACCGACTTCGATAAGCTGATTATGGAAGTCTGGACCGACGGCACCTGCAATGCGCAGGAGGCCCTGAGCCTGGCGGCCCGCGTGCTGACCGAGCACCTGAACCTGTTCGTGAACCTCTGCGATGAGACCGGCGAGACCGAGATCATGGTGGACAACGACGACCAGGGCCGTGAGAAGGCACTGGAGATGACGATTGAGGAGCTGGACCTGAGCGTCCGTTCCTTCAACTGCCTCAAGCGTGCCGGCATCAACACGGTTGGTGACCTCATCGGCAAGAGCGAGGACGAGATGATGAAGGTCCGCAACTTGGGCCGCAAGTCTCTCGAAGAGGTCATGGCAAAGCTGGACAGCCTTGGTTTCTCTCTGACCAAGGAAGACGAAAACTAACCCCCCGCGACACGCGGATTCTATTGATAAGGAGTGAATCGAAATGCCCGGTACCCGTAAACTCGGTCGTGCCACCGACAGCCGCAACGCTATGCTGCGCGCTATGGTGACCTACCTGTTTGAGAACGGCAAGATCGAGACCACCGTTACCCGCGCCAAGGAAGTTCGTTCCATGGCCGAGAAGATGGTCACCCTCGGTAAGCAGGACGATCTGCACGCAAAGCGTCAGGTCTTCTCCTACATCACCAAGGAGGACGTTGCCAAGAAGGTCATTGATGAGATCGGCCCCAAGTACGCTGACCGCAATGGCGGCTACACCCGCATCTACAAGACCGGCCCTCGTCGCGGCGACGCCGCCGAGATGGCTATCATCGAGCTGGTCTGATTAGTCAGATAACTTGATAAAAAGACACCGCTTGCTGCAAGGCAGGCGGTGTTTTTTTGTTCGCTTTTTGAATTATAATGAACGGTCAATCAACGATTTGGAATATGACAAACGGGGAGAGATGGGCGCTGAAGTGATTAAAATTGTCATAGGAGCCCTTAATGGGAACGGCATAGTAGCCAGGGGTCAAACTGCTGATGTCGACCTCGGCGTAGCCTTCTTTCGTTAAAGAGATGGGGAGCTCGGTAACTACGGGGTCATAGTATGTATTTCCGAAACCCTCATACCATTCGGAGTCGAGAACCAGATAGAAGTAATCTGCGGTAATATTTGCCTCACCGTAGGCGGTTCCTTCATAATATTCGACGTGTGCAGATGTGCCCTTATCCAAAGAAACGATATAGGACAGGACATCATCCTGGATCGCGTTCGGCAGAGCACCGATTTCGTCGTAAGACATACCATCCAGTGTGCCATTGTGCAGGCTGTACAATCCCGTGGACGTATAGGAATCGGGAAGAACCTCAAGGGTATTAGGGTCTAGGGCTATACCTTCGAAATTCTTGCTGATATTGCTGTAGGCGTAGGGAGCGGAGAATCCGTACATTCCGAAGGAAAGCGGAAGCGTATAGCCGCTTTCTGTTACGGTGCAAAGATAAACCGTATTCAAATAGTTGGAATCGGAAAACAGAATCAAGGAATCGCCGGAGCTGCGGGAAAGTGTCGGCACACTGCTTTGCTCTTGGTCTTTAAGCAGGATAACCCGTGACCCATAACGGCTGCTCATAGTCGGCAGCAGAGAGTAGAAAGTATCATCCGCCTTTTTTACATAATAAGCACCGTACTTGCTGAAATTTTTATCGGAGCTATTAAAGTCAATGGAGCTCCAATGGTCATAAAGGGCCTTAGCATCCGTATAAGTCATGGAAAGATTTGATTCAGTAGGACCAGAATCAGCAGCTGGCCCGGAGGAAATGTCCTCGGAGGGCGTGGAACGGGGTGTTGACTTAGGGATACTCCCGGCAGAGGATGAATGCCTGGAGCAGCCGACGAGCATGGAAAGAATCAGTGCGGAAGATAACAGAATGGGATAGCGACGTTTCATAATAACCTCCTGTGAGTTGCATTAGTCTTTACTGTAAGTTACACTTTGACCGTCTTTCGTCAGAGTGATTTTGTTTCCGCTTTTAGAGAAATCGTAGACCTCGGAAATAGCGCCGAGATAAAAGCGGAGGCGCCCGTCCTCGATTTTGTAGGTGATGCCAAGCGTGTCGTTGTAGTCGCAATCGCCATCACTTTCAAAGTTTAGCGTTTTTGGAAAGTTGTATGTCGGCGTATCGACGGTGTAGTGTCCGTCCAATGTTTTTTGCCCGCCGCATCCAACAAGCGAAAGAAGGGAAACGGTTACCAGCAGTGTAGAAAGACCTTTTTTGATATTCTTGCGAGCCATGATGACCTCCTGAATAAAGACTAAAAGTGTGATTAGAACTTTAATAACAACTAAAGTATATATTTTCAAGCAAATGAAGTCAATAGTATGTTCAAACTATAAAAGAATATTTATAGACTATATCTATAAATAGGGGTGAGATTTTGAACACTATGACGAAAGAACTCGGCCAACGCATCCGAGCCGAGCGTACAGCCAGAAAAATGACGCAGGAGGAACTGGCGGAACGCGCGGACCTGCACCCGACCTACATCGGCCAGGTCGAGCGTGGCGAGAAGAGCCTGACAATAGCCAGCCTGGAAAAAATCGTGGAAGGGCTGGGAATATCTTTCTCTGACTTATTCGAGAACCTACAGCCACCCACGAAGCCCGCCAGCTATGCGATGAAATGCTATAATATTGTCAGCAGCTACCCAGAGAAAACGCAGAAGCAACTCTATGACGTGCTCTGTGCTGCAGAAAAGCTGGCGAAGTAAAGCTATATTTTTGAGGTATATACCATGCAATACACCAAAACCCTTACGACCAAAACCGGCAGCGAGCTTTATCTGCGCAATGGTGACGCACCAGACGGGGATGCTGCGCTAGCAGTGTTTAACAAAACGCACGCGGAGACGGAATACCTGCTGACCTACCCTGACGAGAGCAGCATGACTGCCGAGCAGGAAGCGGAGTTTCTGGCCCAGGCAACGAAGAGTGCGCGGGAGATCGAAATTCTGGCGTTTGTGGACGGCCAGCTGGCCGGGACGGCGGGCATCAGCGCGGTGGGCAAGCCTTGCAAGCTGGTGCACCGTGCGGAATTTGGCATCGGCATTTTGCAGGCATACTGGGGGCAGGGAATCGGCTATGCCCTGACAGCGGCGTGCATCGACTGCGCCCGGCAGGCCGGGTATCTGCAGCTGGAGCTGGACGTGGTGGCGGACAACGCACGGGCGATTGCGCTGTATAAAAAGCTGGGGTTTGTGGAGTATGGGCGCAACCCACGCGGGTTCCGCAAGCGGAACGGGGACTATCAGGAGTTGGTGTACATGAGGGTGGAGCTGTAAAGCCGGGGGAGAGCGTGCAAAGCCCCTCCGGCCATCGCTTTGCTCGGACACCTCCCCACGCTGTGGGGAGGCTCAGACTGTAGAAAAAGGCGCGTCCTCCCCTTGGCCCCCTCTGGGAGGGGGCTCCGCCCGCAGGCGGTGGGGGAGAGAACTGTACGGCTGCCCGAAATATTTCGAGCAATGGCAATGTTCTCTCCCTCCGCCCCTACGGGACACCTCCCCACGCTGTGGGGAGGCTTTTTATCCTGCGGGAGAGCAAAAAATGATGCAGCAGGGGGCGGCAGCCTCGGCGTCCCGTCAGTGTATGCCCGCCGCAAGGTCTTTTTTGTTCCTTCTTTGCAAAGAAGGAACCGAAGAAATTATAAATTATTAGATAAAAACACGTTTTTACACAAATTTGACGGCGTACCCTTTGCGTTGCGTGCATATCTATGTTATAATAAATAAAATGTGTAGTTGTACACATAAATAACATACAGAAAGAGTTGATAGTTCCCCAATGGACGATGGCAGTATATTTATGATCGTCGCACTGATAATCCTGATCGGTTTGTCTGCGTTTTTCTCGGCGGCAGAGACAGCGTACAATTCGCTGAATGAGATCCGCCTGCGGAGCAAGGCGGAGGACGGCGACGCCAAAGCAGCGCACACGCTGGCGCTGGTTGAGCGCTACGACAGCCTGCTCAGCACCATTCTGATCGGCAACAACATTGTGAATATCGGTGCGTCCTCTCTTGCCACCGTGCTGTTTACCCGCCTTGTCGGCGGTGTTTACGGCCCTACTGTCTCGACGGTCGTCATGACCCTGCTGGTCCTGACCTTTGGCGAGATTACCCCCAAGAGCATGGCCAAGGAAATGCCCGAAACGCTGGCCATGGGCTTTGCCCCCGTGCTCAGTGCGCTGGTCACGATTTTTACACCGCTGAACGCCCTGTTCGGTGCGTGGAAAAAGTTCCTTGCCAAACGGTTTGATACCGGAGAAAAGGACACCATCACCGAGGGTGAGCTGGTGACCATGGTCAGCGAGGCCGAGAAGGACGGCGAGCTGACGAACCGCGAGAGTGAGCTGATCCGCAGCGCCATCGAGTTTGACGACGTCGAGGCCCAGGATGTGCTGACCCCCCGCGTGGATGTTGTGGCCGTGGCCGACGACACCCCGATGGACGAGGTCACCGAGCGCTTTGCCGAGAGCGGCTATTCCCGTCTGCCGGTTTACCACGACACGATTGACAATATCATCGGTGTCGTACATGAGAAGGACTGCTTTGCGGCCCTGCAGAAGCATGACAAAAATGTCAAGCTGGAGGACCTGATCGGCCCGACACTCTACACGACGAGCGTGACCCAGATTTCTGCGCTGTTGCGCACCCTGCGCGAGAGCAAGCACCACATGGCCGTCGTCGTCGACGAGTACGGCGGCACGGCGGGCATCATTACGCTGGAGGATATTCTCGAGGAGCTGGTCGGTGAGATTTGGGACGAACACGACGACGTGGTCGAGGACGTCCGCCAGCAGTCCGACGGCAGCTGGCTGATTTCCGGCAGCGCCAGTGTTGACGACACCGCCGACGAGCTGGGCATCAAGGAGGACGACGACATTGACGCCGTCGCCATCGGCGGCCTGGTCCAGGAGAAGCTGAGCCGTCTGCCCAAGGTGGGCGACAAGTTCATCTGGGGCGACTTTGACGGTACCGTCACCCGCGCCACGAATCGCCGCGTCCAGGAGGTCCGCCTGACCCCCCGCAAGGTCCAGGACGAGAACGAGAAGTAAAAAAATATATAAAACAATTCAAACTGTCAAGAAACGCAGTAGGGTAGGAGCAGAGCCCCGCCCCTATGTATTTAATTAAGAAATGTATTCTTGTCCTCGAAAGTGTGTATATTCGACACACGGGTAACATTAGCTCATGCTGGAAACAGTATGAGCTTTTATAGTATAAAACTGTTTGTTGACGAAGAAAGGAGCCGACCAGTGGGACGAGTCTATATGCACTTGACGTACGACCAGAGGTTAGCCATAAAACAAATGCTTGAGAGAGGAAATTCCAAAAAGGAGATTGCAGAGAGCATTGGTGTGCATACGTCCACCATATATAGGGAAATTGATAGGGGAACGGTGAATGGACACTATGACCCAACTGCTGCGGAAGAAGCCTATCAGGAAAAATTGGCGGAAAAAGGGCCGACAGCAGTTCTGGAAGAAAATCCGGAACTGGCGAATTATATCGCAAAATTGATTTTAAATCAAAAGCTAAGTCCTGAAAAAATTGTAAATGTAGTAAAGGAAAATCCACGCTTTTCAAAAATTTCACTTACGAAGCAGACAATATACCATAGTATTATAACAGGGAAAATCCCCGGTGTGACAAAAGATTCTTTGCGAACAGAAGCATCGACTATATTCAGTAATGGGCAAATATGTATCCCTAAATGGGTTCTTGAAGCTTTGAAATTAAAAGATGGGGATGTCTTAGACCTTAATTTGAAAGAGAACGGAGAAATTGTATACAAGAAGCGTGGCACATAATAAAATAGGAAAGATGTGAGCGCCCGATAAAATTCCACGCAAACCAGGGGAAAACTTCCATTTTGCAAATTTTTTGTAAAATCCGCCAGAATTTTTTGCTTCTTGCGTGGCTTACAATGTTTAAACCGCGGAAAATGTCGAAAATGCAGAAATTCTTGCCTTGCAGGGCTGATTTTATGCCGCCGCTGTGCTACAATACTAGTAAATGGGGCATTGCGGCACGCCGCGCCCCTGTGGTATTGACAACACAAGATGGAAGTAAGGAGTACCTGTAATGGCTGAACAGAATCTTGGCCCGCGTGATTTCTTTGCCAAAGAGGACGCAATCGCCGATCTCGGTCTGATTGCCTGTCCCGGCGCAGAGGAGCTTTGCAAACTCGTTGACAGTCACCTCGTCCGCTGGGCGCGCGAGGTCGGCAACACGGATGTCGACAGCTTCATCATCCCGTCCGACTGCCCGCGTTTCCAGTCCGGCGACGCAAAGGGTCTCGTCAAGGCGTCCACCCGCGGCGACGACCTGTATATCTTCGTCGATCCGGGCAACTACAGCGTTACCTATCAATTGTTCGGGTATGAGAACCACCTCTCCCCGGACGACCACTTCCAGAACCTGATGCGTCTGATCCAGGCCGTTGCCGGCCGCGCCCACCGCATCAGCGTCATCATGCCCAGCCTGTACGGCGGCCGCCAGCATCGCCGCGTCAGCCGTGAGAGCCTGGACTGCGCCTTTGCGCTGCAGCAGCTGCGCGACGTCGGTGTCAAGAACATCATCACGTTTGACGCCCATGACCCCCGCGTTATGAACGCCGTGCCCACCATGAGCTTCGACAACGTCATGCCCACCTATCAGGTGCTCAAGTGCCTGCTGCATCATGTGCCGGACGTTTCCTTCCACAAGGATAACTTCATGATCGTCTCTCCCGACGAGGGTGCCATGAACCGCAACATGTACTATTCCAGCGTGCTGGGCTGCAACCTGGGCATGTTCTACAAGCGCCGCGACTACAGCCGCATCGTCAACGGCCGCAACCCCATCGTCGCCCATGAGTATCTGGGCGAGAGCGTTGAGGGCAAGGACGTCTTTATCGCCGACGACATCATCGCCTCCGGCGAGTCCATGCTGGACATCGCCTACGAGTTGAAGATGCGCGGTGCCCGCAACATCTTCACCTGCTGCACCTTCCCGCTGTTCACCGCCGGTCTGGAGAAGTTCGACAAGGCCTACAACGACGGCATCATCAAGGCCGTTCTGGGCACGAACCTGACCTACCGCAAGCCCGAACTGCTGGAGCGCGAGTGGTACTACGACGTGGACGTCTCCAAGTACACCGCCTACTTCATTGCCGCCATCAACCATGACAAGAGCGTTTCCTCCATCATTGACCCGATGACCAAGATCCGCACCCTGCTGGACAAGCACGGCATCCCCATGGGCGGCGAGCAGTAATCATGATTTTCCTTCGGTCCGCCTTGGCGGGCCGAATTTTGTTGCAGAAATACGGCATTTTGTATATAATAGAAGTAGAAACTACGCCAGAGGAGAGATATTTATGCTGCCGATCCAACAGCTGCAAGAGCTTATTCAGGGCAAAAAGGTTGCCTTCATCGGTGCGGGCGTCAGCCACAAGCGCTGCATTGAGCAGTTTGTCGAGCTGGGCGCGCAGGTCACGCTCTGCGACCAGAAAAAGAGCCTGGAGGACTTCGGTGACTACGCCGACACGCTGCGCCGCCTGAAGGTGAATTTGAGTCTGGGCGAGCATTATACCGACGGCTTCGCCGGGCAGGACATCATCATGCGCACGCCGGGCTATGAGTACTACAAGCCCGCACTGCAGGCCGCGCTGAAAGCCGGCGCAATGGTCACGAGCGAGGTGGAGCTTTTCTTTGAGTTTTGCCCCTGCGAGATCGTGGCCGTGACCGGCTCCGATGGCAAGACCACGACGACGACGCTGATCTCCAAGATGTTCGAGGCTGCGGGCCGCAAGGTCTTTTTGGGCGGCAATATCGGTGCGGCGCTGCTGCCCCAGCTGGCCGACGTGACCTCCGACGCCGTGGCCGTCGTCGAGCTGTCCAGCTTCCAGCTCATCAGCATGCGCCGCAGCCCGAAGGTGGCTGTCGTCACGAACGTGACCCCCAACCACCTCGACCACCACAAGGATATGCAGGAGTACATCGACGCCAAGCGCAACATTCTGCTGTGGCAGACCCCGCCCTGCCGTGCCGTGCTGGGCTTTGAGAACGACATCACCCGCGGCATGGAGAAGGACTGCAAGGGCGAGCAGGTCTGGTTCACCCGCCTGCACGAGACCGACAGGGGCGCGTTCCTGCGAGAGAGCGACGACATGCTCTGCTATGCCGAGAACGGCGTTGTGACGCCGATCCTGCCCCGCAAGGAGATTCAACTGCGCGGCCTCCACAATGTGGAAAACCTGCTGGCCGCCTGCGCCGCCGTCTGGGGCCGCGTGCCCATCGAGGCCATGCGTCAGGTCGGCTCGACCTTCACCGGCGTCGAACACCGCATTGAGCCGGTCCGCACGCTGGACGGCGTGACCTACTACAATGACTCCATCGCGTCCAGCCCCACGCGCACGATTGCAGGTCTGCGCAGCTTTGACCAGAAGATCATCCTGATCGCGGGCGGCTACGACAAAAAGATCCCCTATGAGCCGCTGGCCCCGGAGGTTCTCGCCCACGTCAAGACGCTGGTGCTGATGGGCGCTACCGGCCCCCGCATCGAGAAGGCCGTCCGCGAGTGCGATGGCTTTGCCAAGAGCGGCCTAACCATCCTGCACGCCGACAGTATGCAGCACGCCGTCGAGCTGGCGCGCGGTGCCGCCAAACCGGGCGATGTCGTCAGTCTCTCGCCCGCCTCCGCGTCGTTTGACTTGTACCCGAATTTTGAGGTCAGAGGACGGGATTATAAGAATATCGTGAAGAATTTGAAGTAAGCGGCTGAAGGGCTCTGCCGCCTGCCCGCCACCCGCAACTTGACCCGAAAAAGGACCCCTATGATACAATCCGCTTCCACCCCCGAGCTTCAAACCGAATTCCTCCGCCGCATCGCCCACAAGCCCTACTTTGAATCCACCCTCGGCACGCACCTGCACCTGTTCGGCAACCACCCTGCCAGCGGGTGGGCGTTCTACCTACTGCCCGGCTCCGCGGTGCTGGAGCTGCGCGGCGGGTCGGCGGTGCTCTGCGGTGCGCTGCCCGGCGGGGAAGCGGGGGAGGACGCCCGGGAGGAATTGACGGGCTTTCTCCGCTTTCTGCACGCCGACACCCTGCGAACCGAGCACCCGCTGACCCTGCCCGGCTGGCAGCCTGCCGCGCCGCTGACGCTGTGGGAGCTGCCAAAGGGCCGTGCCCTGCCGCTGCCGCCCGCGCCCCTGGCGGAGCTTGTCCCGGACAAAGCGCCGTCGATGCTGCCGGTCAGCCGCCTTGTCTTTGCCGAGAGCGACGCCGAGGCCGACGAGTTCTACTCCGCGGCCTGCACGGCGCTGGCCCATGGGGTGGGCACCTGCCGCGCGCTGCTGCACAACGGCAGACCTGTCTGCACGGTGGGCTGCTACGAGCAGAGCGATACCGAAAGCTACATGGCCGCGGGCGTGACCGACCCCGCGTGGCAGGGCAGGGGGCTGGCGCGGTATTTGATCGTCGGGCTGGCGAATGAGCTGACCGCCGAACGCGCGGTGCGGTTCGCCTGCTTCCCGGCGCTGTGCGGCTTTTATGCACAGCTTGGATTTCTACAAATCGGCAAAATTCAACATTATACTACAGATTGGAATACTACATGATCGAACAATTTTACGACCTGCGCCCCGAAGTGCTGGCGCTGGACCGCAAGGCCCTCGACCTCTGCCGTGCGCAGTTTGCCCATGTGGAGGAGATCCGCGACTACAACCAGCTCAAAATGCTGCGTGCCTTCACCGACTGCGGCGTCGAGGCACGGCATTTCTGGGGGTCCAGCGGCTACGGCGTCTGGGACGACAGCCGCAACAAGCTGGAGGAGGTCTTTGCCCGCTGCATGGGGGCCGAGGCCGCGCTGGTGCGCCCGCAATTCATGAGCGGCACCCACACGCTGACCGTCGCGCTGTTCGGTCTGCTGCGCACCGGCGACACCCTGCTGGCCGCCACGGGCCGCCCTTATGACACGCTGGAAGGCGTCATCGGCATCGGAGACGCGGGCAAGGGCTGCGGCACGCTGCGGGAGTTTGGCGTGAACTACGACGAGTGCCCGCTGCTGCCGGACTTCACCCCCGACTATGACCTGATCGCCGAGAAGGCCAGGACCGCCACGGTGGTACACATCCAGCGCAGCCGCGGCTACACCCAGCGCAATGCGTTTGACCTTGCCACGATTCAAAAGGTCGCGGACACCGCCCGCAAAGCCAACCCGAAAGCGGTGATTTTCGTGGACAACTGCTACGGCGAGTTCACCCAGACCGCCGAGCCCGTCGCTTTCGGCGCGGACATCATGGCTGGCAGCTTCATCAAGAACCCCGGCGGCGGCATCACCCCTACGGGCGGCTACATTGCGGGCCGTAAGGACCTTGTCGAAAAGTGCAGCCACCGCTTCACTGCGCCCGGCATCGGCGGGGACCTGGGCTGCACGCAGGACAGCCTGCGGGATACCTTCCTCGGCTTCTACTACGCGCCGGGCGTCGTCTGCGAGGCGCTGAAAACCGCCATCTATGCCCAGTGTCTGCTGGAGCTGGCGGGCGTCAATCCTGTGCCGCGCTACACCGCCGACCACAACGACATTGTGACCTGCTTTGACTCGGGCAGTGCCGCCGCGCTGACGGGCTTCTGCGCGGGCATCCAGCACAACAGCCCTGTGGACAGCTTTGCTAGCCCCGAGCCTGCCGACGAGCCGGGTTACACCGACAAGGTCGTCATGGCGTCCGGCAGCTTTACCGAGGGCAGCACGATTGAAATTTCCTGCGACGGCCCGCTGCGCGCGCCCTACACCTGCTATCTGCAGGGCGGCGTGAACTTTACCGCAGGCCGTGCCGCCGTGCTGAACGCCGTGCAGAATGCGTTTTTTGCAGAGTAAAAAGGCTTCCCCCCTCGGGGGAAGCTGTCAGCGGCCCCGCCCGCTGACTGAT
>OGZB01000329.1_pt1 | contig 29485 bp, 34 predicted proteins | sample 1576691 | NCBI WGS metagenome assembly OGZB01 (sample SAMEA3541479, study PRJEB24748) | human gut metagenome | biome: human gut; feature: human-associated habitat; material: faeces | place: China | collected 2012
TTGGAATAATAAAGTAATTGATACTAATTTAGTTAATGTTGTTATTTATAAAATACGCATCCACCGGCGGTGCATACAGGAAGATCTAAAGCTGTCTCCGAGCGGCTACCATTTACAAGCCATCCCCCAGCCTCCTTCATTCGGGAGGCTGGGGGAATTCTTTTAGGCTTCTGGCATTTTTCTGGCCCCTACGTGGAGAATAGGGTTCGGGGGAGCCTCAAGCCTACTCTTTCGCTCCTTTGCACCTTAAGAAACCATCTCTTGCCGATTGGAGGAAATACGGGACTGGTGAGCTCATATGGTAACCGTTTTGTACCGTTCACTCCCCATTTACCAGAATGGGGCCGTTGGGGACCGAGAGTTTTCCTCTTATCAAAGGTTTTTTTGTTAATTTTTTATAAAATAAATACAGTATATTAACTATACGTTTCAACTTTTTTTCATTTTCCCCTTTTTTCTCGTTGACAGCGGTGGATGATTTTTATAAATAGTTCTGGCTGTGCAGCTGCGGCGAGCAGAAAAGCACGGTAAACGTCCCCATCGTCTAGCCGGCCCAGGACAGCGGCCTTTCACGCCGTCAACAGCGGTTCAAATCCGCTTGGGGACGCCAACAGACATCAAAGGCTGTCGTTTTTTCTACTACTAGGTAGGAAAGGCGACATGCCAAGAGTACCCTTCCTTTTTAAGGCGACAGAGAATATCCCGAACACACCGGGGTCTTCTCTGTCGCCTTTTTTGTACCGAAAAGAATCGGCTGTAAAGCCCGCATGTGCGTCACCCTCCAGCTCGGGAGGCTTCGCAATGCGTAGCCCCTGCCCGGACCTCCATCCCCTCGTCGCCAGACACTTCGGAATCCGCTTGATGTATGCGCCTCCCTATCGGCACGTACTTCACACCCCGATCCGCCCCTTGGTGGTTCGCTCCTCCCTCAGCTTCCCCGGAGCAATGCTCTACTGCGCCGACATGCTCCACAACCTGAGACGGCGCTTCATCATGGACATCGTCCAGATGCTTTCCGTCTTTCCTCTTGTTTTCCTGCTTGCGCTGCCCGTGAGCCAACTCATAGATGATCCGCGCTGGTATCTGATCTTGAGCATTCCCCAGACCTGCATCATCGTCGGTCTGACATATACCGGCCTCTTCCGCTCTTTCTATGCAAGGTTCGCCAACTGGTGGATGAGGAGGTTTCCACGTGCATGACCTCCCCTTCCTCCTCCGGCTGCACCTTGGCACTGTTCAAGAAAACTCCTCTGAAACCGTATCTTCCTCTCGAAGTGCGCTACATCATCCGACCTACAGAAGAAGTCTTCCTGTATCTTTCAAACAATTCCGACAACAAGACAGAGCGCCTTGCCCGGTGAGGAACGCCAAGAGAAATAACGCGAAACGGCCCTGTGAAACTAAGGAGGATGTCCAATGAACATCAAAAACTGGTTCAAATCCCAGGAAGGCCCGATGGACATGGAAGCTGAAGCCGCCTGGCGTGACGGCGTGGGAAGCGCCTATGCCCGATGGGTGGAACGCCAACAGAAATAACACGAAACAGCCCTGTGAAACTGAAATGAAGGATGCCCAATGAAAATTTCCATTTTCAGGTTAGCCCAATGGCTCGGCTGGGCCTGTTGCCTAGCCATGACATGGATGGCTCAAAATCTCTATCACGCCAAGGATGATCCTATGGGTGGCATTTTCTGTCTGCTGCTCGGCATCCTCTTTTCCCTGCTTCTGATCCATCTGCTTTTGCTCAGAGCATATGAGGAACGATGCAGAACCAGACAGGCTGAAGCGAGGTTGAGCTAATGACTCTCTCACCATCCTCCCTCACGACCCTGAACTATGAAGAACTACAGGCAAAAATCTATGGGTTGAACAATCCAGAAGTCCTCAAATGTCTCAATGAGGCTACCTACAGGGAAATGGAGAAGGCACAACGCAGGGCATTACTCTATGTGGCTCAAAAATATGGTTTACTGAAAAATAAACAGAAAAAACATGACTGACTTGCGAAACCGCTTTTGCGGTCATCGGAACGTGGTTGTTCTGATCTGATGATGCAGCCCGCCAGTCAATTTGAGCGAAAAGGGAGGGAACATATGTCCAAAACGAAAAACAGAAAAAGGACTTCTCAGAGACGTCCTGCCGGAAAGGTACTCTGTACGTTTACCCAAGAAGAAATGGACGCCATCAATTCCAAAAATCTGACTCCTCGGCAAGAAGCATTGCTCATGGGAATCGGGAACAGGCTGCCATTCTTGTTCGCGCCTACTGAAAAAGCCATGCTTGCCGGCTTTTATCAGTATGTCGGTTCTATTCGTTAAAAAGGGAATAAAATGAGCTGATTAAGAAAAAGGAGAAGACCGTTTTCTGTTCCAGCAGAAAACGGCCTCGGCTTCCCTCAACGGGATAAAGAATTTCACTAAACCGAAATGAATTTATCCCGTCCGCGACCCGGCGTCAAGCGCTAGGGGGGCTGATTTATTCTCTTTTTTCTGTTCTCCATAAGGATGCGGAAATATGAGAACTTTTACTCCAGTGAAACTATTTTTTCACGTTCAGGATAAATTCGTTCCCTCTTTTATACGACATGATCCCGACTGCCCTCCGGGGCCGGCTCGACTCTACGAGCATTTGTTCGCGGCCTGTAAAGACAGGAACCGCTGCTGCGTCTCCCAAGAGACTCTTGCCGTGTGGGAAAAGAAGACACCCCGTTCCCTCCAGTCTTATCTGGCGACACTGGTACGGCTTGAGTATATCCACATCGAAAAGACCCCAACAGGCCGCAACGTCTATTACCTCCTACTTTCAGATCGGCTTCTTGGCCTTCTGTTCAAGCTCGGTACCCCGTTACACGGCTTTTCGCCCTGCCGTCCCGAAGCGATGAGGCACTTCGATTCCGATGACACGGCATGCGAAAAAATTTCGCCTGATCTAAGAAGTAATAAGAAAAAAGAGATCTCCCCCCTTTCCCCCCTTCCGAAGCCGGCGGCTCCCTCCCCCTCCTGCCATAGCCGTACCGGATTCCCCTCGTCAGCTCCAACTACCCAGAGGGTACAAGGGAGGGGGGATTCTTCTTTGCCTCGATCTGGTGCTACTCCATCCCAGAACCCCCTCGTACTGCACCGCCCAATTGAGGAGCACGAGTTCGAGCAATTATGGGGGGTATGGCCTCAGTCCGCATCCTGGGCCATGCCCCGCAACCGGCAGCTTGCCCTGCGCGTCTATCGCCGGATGAGACGCGCAGGGCAACTGCCCCCAATCGCCAAACTCATTGGCATTGTTGAGCAATACAAACGTACAGACAGCCGTTGGCTTAACGGCTACCCACCTGAATGCTCCAACTGGCTCAACGGTCGTCAATTCGACAAAACTCCGCTCGTGCGCCCGAAAAAGAGCTTCTTCGGGAAGCTCTTCGACAAGCCCGATCCCGAACCCGTCCTGACGCCTGAAGAACGGCATCAGGCAGAACTTTATCGTGCACAAGTGAAAGCTCTCCATGAGCGCTTCACCAGTCGCACATTCTCAGCCACGCCCCCCCTCCCCGGTGACGACGCGGATGCGCTGATCTCGCTCTGGCCCGAACCAGAGCGACAGCGCGTTCCCGTCACCGGGTTCCTCCGCTACTTGGCAGGACAAGGGAAAAAGCTTGACGTTGGCCAACTTGTTCCCCTTGCCCGTGAATATCTGGACTCCACGGCCTCGCCAATGAGTCTTGCCGGCTGGCTGCGCCAACACGTGGGAGGCGCTTATGCCGCAATATGAAAATGCAATTCAACGAGATCAGGAAGCTCTACGGCGCTTATGCGGTCCCGTATTCCTGAAATGCCTTGACGACCCGCTTACTCAAGAACTCATGCTCAACCCCGACGGGACGCTTTGGCATGAACGTTTCGGCATGGATATGGTTCCTGTTGGAACTATCCACGCCGCGGATGCCGAAGCTATCCTCAGAGTCGTAGCCGGTTGTCTTGACAAGACCGTCACCTGGGATCAACCACAACTTGATGGTGAGTTTCCCCTTGACGGTTCCCGTTTTTCTGGGGCCATACCGCCAATCGTATCCAACCCGATGTTTGCCATCAGAAAGCCTGCCAGCCGCAGCTTTACCCTTGAAGAGTACGTCTCTTCCGAGACGATGACGGAAGCCCAGAAAGACATTCTCTGCCAAGCCGTTGACGAAAGAAAAAACATTCTTGTCATAGGCGGGACCTCCAGCGGAAAAACCACGCTCGTCAACGCGCTCATTGAAGAGATGGTTCACCAAAAACCTCACGAGCGTCACCTGATCATTGAGGACATACGAGAAATTCGCTGCACGGCCTCAAACGTCGTCTTCTTCCACACGACGGATGAAGTCCCCATGACGAAGTGCGTCAAGCAGGGACTTCGTTTACGCCCCGACCGCATTCACGTTGGAGAAGTCCGTGATGAATCGGCGCTTGATCTGCTTGACGCTTGGAATACCGGGCACGAGGGCGGCGTGGCCACGGTTCACGCCAACAGCGCACGTCTCGGTCTTTCACGCCTGCGGGGGCTGGTCTCCCGAAACCGATACGCCCCGAACCATATTGAGGAAATCATCGGTGAGGCTGTCCACCGGATCGTGTTCATCGCCAAGACGCCGGAAGGACGCCGTGTCAAAGAAATCCTCGCTGTTGATGGCTACTCGCACGCGAAACAGGAATACCTACTCCAACCCATTGGATAACTAATTTTAAAAGGATAGCGCTATGAAAAAAACAATTTTGCTCCTTTTCCTCACCATTGTGATCGCCTCTAGTTTTACGGTGCCCGATGCACTGGCCACTGCTGGTGCTGGCGGTGGAATGCCTTATGAACCTTGGCTGGAAACCGTCAAAAACTCCATCACTGGGCCGTGGGCGTTCTTCATCTCTATCATAGGCATTGTAGCGGGCGGGAGCGTGCTCATGATGGGAGGTGACACCAACGGATTCTTCCGAACCATCGGATTCATCGTCCTGGTCATGTCGTTCACCGTTGGGGCCAACAACTTGATGAGTGGACTTTTTGGAAAAGGGGCTCTCATTGTAGCGGGGGTAGTGTGATGCGTGTCAGCCCAATTCACAAGTCCCTCTGCCGCCCAAATCTTGTTCTGGGGTGTGACCGGGAGCTGATCCTTTTCAGCGGGCTGCTCACCGGAGCGCTTGTTTTCTCCGCTATGGATCTAGCTGCTTTTTTCGTTGGCATTCTGATCTGGTCATTCAGCCTATTCGCCTTCCGTAGGATGGCAAAGGCTGATCCTCAGATGCGTCACGTTTACCTCCGACACAGAACGTATAAGCGATACTATTCTCCTCGCTCAATGCCGTTCTGCGCGGAAAGACGGGATTACCAATGATTGAATCAAGCCTGCTCTTTCTGCCTATACTCATATCATGCATTGGACTGTTCTTGTTCGTGATTCTCATTCTACGAATCCGGGCAGTTGGAGAGATGCAAAAGCTGAAGAAATACCGCTCAAAAGAAATGGGCGTTGCTGATCTTCTCAACTATGCCTCCGTCGTCGAAGACGGCATCATTGCATGTAAGAACGGTTCACTCATGGCTGCATGGGTCTACTCCGGTGAAGACTCGGCAAACAGTACTGAGGAACAGCGCGAATATGTTTCTGACATGCTCAATACCGCACTGTCAGCGATGGGTGACGGATGGATGATACATGTTGATGCCGTCCGTCACCCGACGGCATCCTATCCGGAACGAGCGTCGTCTCATTTCCCCGATGCCATATCAAAAGCGATAGACGAGGAGCGCCGCCAGCTTTTTGAAAGCATGGGAACAATGTATGAAGGGTATTTCGTTCTGACAGTCACCTGGTTTCCGCCTCTGCTCGCTGAAGCGAAGTTCACCGATCTCATGTTTGAAGACGAGTCAAGACCGGCATCACGCAAGCAGCGGTTCCAGTCCATTCTCGAATCATTCAAAAAAAGTATCCAGACTCTGGAATCGCGGCTCTCGTCCGTACTCAAGATGAACCGATTGGGTGCAGAGAGCTACATAACTGAAGATGGTACGCCGGAAGTCTATGATACTTTCCTGCAATATCTTCAGCTCTGCATTACCGGTATTCGTCAGCCGGTCTGTCTCCCCTCCTGCCCCGTACACCTTGACGCGCTTCTTGGGGGACAGGAACTCTGGGGAGGAACTATTCCAAAAATAGGCAGAAATTTCATCCAGATAGTCGCCATTGAAGGGTTCCCTCAAGCATCCGTTCCAGGAATGCTTTCCATCCTTACCGATATGGACGTGGAGTACAGATGGTCTAGCCGGTTCATTTTTCTTGATCCGCACACGGCCAAGGCCCACATAGACAAATATAGACGTCACTGGAGACAGAAACAGCGTGGCCTGATCGATGTCATTTTTCAGACAAACGGGCCTCTCAACGCCGATGCCGTCGCCATGACGCAGGACGCCGAGGAAGCCCATGCTGAAGTGGAAAGCGGTGAAGTCGGAGCCGGGTATTACACCAGCGTCCTTGTGCTCATGTCTGAAGACAGGGAAGAGGTGGAAGCCTCAGCTCTGAAGCTCCAGAAAAAAATTTTCAATCTCGGATTCGCAGCACGTATCGAATCCGTCAACACGATGGACGCTTTCTTCGGAAGCCTTCCTGGTCACGGGCACGAAAACGTGCGCAGGCCACTCATCAGCACACGGACGCTCGGGGATCTGCTCCCGAGCAGCAGTATCTGGACGGGGTCCGAAACAGCCCCTTGTCCACTTTACCCCGCAGGTTCTCCAGCTCTTTGTCACGGCATCACAACAGGCAATTCTCCGTTCAGACTGAACTTACATGTACGGGATCTCGGACATACCCTGATCTTTGGCCCGACAGGGGCGGGCAAATCCACAGCCCTTGCCCTACTTGCTACACAAATGCGCCGCTATGAAGGGGCAAGCATTTTCGTGTTCGACAAGGGCCTGTCTATGTATGCGACGACGAAAGCCTGCGGGGGACAACACTTCGCCATCGCGGATGATTCCAGTAAACTCCAGTTTTGTCCGTTGCAATACCTCGACATGCCGGAAGATCGGGCATGGGCACTGGACTGGCTCGACAACATCCTTGCCTTGAACGGCGTCATGACAGGCCCCCGAGAACGCAACGAAATCAGTGATGCCCTGTCGAATATGTCCCGGACCGGCGGAAAAAACTTCCAGAGTTTTAACCGCTACGTCCAGTCAAAGAGCATCCGGGAAGCCCTGCATCCCTATACGCTTCAGGGGCCGATGGGCGCGCTGCTCGATGCCGACGACGACGGGCTTTCTCTGGCCTCCTTCACTACGTTTGAAATGGAATCCCTACTGAATCTCGGAGACAAATGGGCGCTCCCTGTCCTTTGGTATCTTTTCAGACGGATTGAAAAATCCCTGCACGGGCAACCTGCCTTCATCATCCTTGATGAAGCCTGGATCATGCTCGGGCACCCTGTCTGGAGAGAACAAATCCGGGAGTGGGCCAAAGTATTACGAAAGCTCAACTGCGTTCTGATCCTTTCGACTCAGAATATCTCCGATGCGGCCAATTCCTCGATCTTTGACGTGATCATTGAGTCCACACCAACCAAAATCTTTTTGCCTAATGCTCAGGCCAGAAACGAGTCCATCGCTGAAATCTATTCAAGGATAGGGCTGAACAGGCACCAGATAGAGATCATCGCATCGGCCCGCGCAAAGAGTGAATACTACCTTGTTTCGGAACAGGGTTGTCGTCTGTTCTCATTTGCCCTTGGCCCGTTAGCCTTAGCTTTTGCAGGGGCTTCGGATCGTGAAACGGTTCTAACTATCCAGAAACTGGAACGTGAAGTTGGAGATAATTGGCCTTTTGTCTGGATGGAGTCCAAGGGAATCCCGTTCAGAAACTATATGAGGGACACGGCATGATGAAAAAGGAAGAAAAACAGGAAAATCCCTATCTCAATGCTCGAAAGGCACATAACGAGTATGTGGGTGGCATTATTGCATCGCGCCAGTGGGCATGGATCATTTGTATCGTGAGCCTCCTCATCTCCCTATCCGCTGTAGGTGGCGTCATTTATATCGGCCAGCAATCAAAATTTGTGCCCTACGTCGTTCAAGTCGATAAGTTGGGGCAATCTGTCGCCGTCGCTCGTGCGGATCGGTCAACCCCCGTCGATTCACGAGTCATTCACGCCACCGTTGCCGAGTTCATTACCAATGCCCGAATGGTTACCCCCGACGTGACTGTCCAACGTAAGGCCGTTTTCAGACTCTACGCATGCTTGAATGCCAGCGATGCCGCCACGTTGAAAATGAACGAATACATGAATGCCGATGTAAGCAATCCCTTCAAAAGAGCTTCAAAAGAAACTGTCACTACAGAAATCACTTCAGTACTCCCTCAGTCTGAAGAAACTTGGCAGATCGATTGGACGGAAACCGTTCGAGACAGGCAGGGAGCCAGACTCGACAGTTACCGTATGCGTGCTCTGATTACCATCTATGTGGCTCCACCCACGAACCAGACTTCAGAAGAACAGATACGGAAAAACCCGCTCGGTATTTTCATACGTGATTTCAACTGGTCCAAGCAACTTTAGGAGATTGATGTGAAACGACTTTTTGTCCTTGTCGTCCTCCTTATCTCACTCTCCGGCTGTGCGCTCCGTGGAGTGCATGAGGTCGCGGGCGTCAGAACGGCGGACGCTCTGAGCGAAACCTACCCCGCCGATGCCGAACGCTTCGCCGCTCAAGCTGCGCTTGAACTTTCCCGACGCTATCCCGCCGGCCAGACCGGCCTTTCCCTCGTGACCGCACCGGGTCTGTTCGGTACGTCGCTCGAAAACCAACTCCGTGGCCACGGTTTCGCCATCTTCCCTTCCGAATCCTCTTCTGGCGTCAAGATCGGCTATGTCATTGACGAGGTGGCCGGAGAACTCCATCCCACGGGCTACCTTCAAATCGCTACTTCGGATGGCACCGGCTTCAGCATGGTGCGGAAGCTCCTCGGCGGGCTTCCATCCGCATCCGCTCCGCAAACTCCAGTGATGCCTACTCCCGTCTCTGCTCCGGAGGAACCGATTCCGGGAACTCCGGTCGTCAAACCGGAAACCAGAAGTCCGGCTGCTCCCGCCGTGGCGCAGACGGCGCTGCATGAACCGACAGCTTCAGCTCAGCAGAAAACGGATGCGCCTACGCCTTCCTCTTCTCCCAAGGGCTCTCACGCATTAGACGGGAAAATGATGCCTATCATCACCGCCGTCCGCACGGTGATCCCGGTCGGCTGGCAGTACCGGGTTGAGGGAACGAAGCTGCGCCAAGCCCACGTCCCGTATCCCCGCAATGTTGCCTGGCGTATCGCTCTTATGGACATTGCCACAGCTACCGATTCCTCGGTCACTATCGACGGCCAGAAAAAGCTCGTCACATTTACGCCAAAGGGAATGCAGCCCGTTCCGGCAACGGCACAACCTACTGTAGTTGCTCCCGTTACGCAGGAATCTCCTGCCGTCGACAGTGCATTAAACGATGCGGCCGCACAGACCAAATCCGCTGCGGCCGCACCAGAAACTCCATTGGCCGACGCTCCCAAAATCGAGGCAACGCCTGTTCCCGCAACCTCTTCCGCCGTCACCATCGTTGCCGAACCCATGCTCCCTGAGTGGCTGCTCACGCCGGGTAGCCTTCATGTACAGCTTGAAGGATGGGCCGGACGCGCCAGTTACCAGCTCGTCTGGAACGCTGATACGGATCTCGACATGCAGTCCCGCGCAAGCTTCAGGGGCAACTTCGTCGGGGCGATCACCCAACTCTTTGAGGGGCTGCACGCCGCCGGATTCCCGCTCCGGGCAACGCTCTATCCCGCAAACAACGTCCTGGAAGTGAGTGACAGATAATGAAAAGATACCTCTCCCTTCTTCTCCTCGCGTTCGTCTTCCTCTCCGGCTGCACCGTCAAAAATGGCGGCGCGCCAACACAAATGCAGGTCGAGGCCAAGCGCGATCAACTAGCGGAGCTGTCTCGCTCGAAGACAGTTTCTATCGTCGAGCAACCCTACCTCGGCGCAAAGCCGATTGTGCGCGAATCCGGTGAAGAAATTCCCGTACTCGGTAAAAACGTCACTCTGAAGCAAGAGGGAACACTCTCCGAGATCGCGGCCTCCCTCTGCACCCTTGCGCCGTTGTCCGCCCAGGTCGCGGAAGCCGATGGCGAAGACGTCCGGCCAGCCAAACCCGCTGCTTCGGAGTCGCCGCTCGACGATCTCGGCCTGCCTCCGCTTACCACTAGCCACGGCGGGGCCGGTCAGATCGCCGTGTCGTACACAGGTTCACTGCGTGGGCTGCTCGACACCATCGCAAGCCTGTCGGGTTACGGATGGGATTATGACGCCAAAACGAACCGCGTAACTTTTTCGGCCACACAGGTACGGACGTACACGCTCATGGCCGCTCCGGGCGTCATCACTTACGACAGCCAGCTTTCCAACAAGAGCAAGGAACGCAACAGCTCGTCGATTAGCGGTTCCAACATCAACAGCACCGTCACCTCCGGAGATACGTCCTCACAAACATCCCAAACACACGGCACCTCTCTCAAGATCGATATCTGGAAAGAAGCCGAGCAGGGCGTCAAGGCCCTGTTGAGCAAACGTGGAACCGTTACCGTCAACCAAGGTGCGGGAACCATCACCGTCAGGGACAGTTTTGCCCGACTCCGCGATATAAGTGCCTACATCAACGCGATCAACCAGAGGCTCTCACGCCAAGTAGCAATCACAGTGCGCGTATGGGCTCTTGAACTGTCAGACTCATCCAGTGCGGGACTCAATCTCCAAGCATTGTTTGAAAACAATGACGTATCCGTCGTTGCGGGCAGTCTTGGCACTCTGGGCGATTCTTCCACCGCTGCCGTCAGCATCGTACATGGAAAGCTCAAAGGTTCCAGTGGAACCGTCAAAGCCCTACGGGAATGGGGCAAAGCGACACAGCTCACATCTGGGGGGGGACTGCTGATCAACAACCAGCCTCTGCCTATACAAGCAACGTTGAAACGTGCCTATCTCGCAGGGATGAGCCTCTCGACCTCAGACTACAATCAAACCAACGAATTGACTCCCGGTGAAGTCACCGTGGGTTTCGCCATGACGGTTACGCCGCATATTCTCGCAGATCGTCGGGTCATCCTCCAATACAACATCATCCTTTCCGATCTCGTCGCCATGGAGGTCATTGATCGCGATCAAATCTTTATGCAGCTCCCGCGTGTCAGCACTCGCTCCTTCGCCCAGCGCTCCAAAATGAAAATGGGGCAAACACTGGTCTTGGCTGGTTTCGAACAGTCGGGACAGAGTGCCGACAATGCCATAGGGCTGCTCAACACCAGTCGTGGCGCTGACTATACCAAAACGCTGCTCATCGTCACCATCGAACTCGAATCTGCGGAGAATGTGTGATGCGCCGGGTTATTCTTAATGGAATTTCCTACGCCGTCGGACTTGATTGGTTTTTGCTTCAGAAAATGACACGAGCAGAAGTCATTCAGGAGGCAGAACGGTATGACGACAAGTCCGATCTGGTTGTCATACTCAAGGAACAATATGCCCTCGCCCGCTCTGGGAAACAAACCTGGAGGAAGACACGTTCACTGGCGGCGTCGCTTGTTCTGAACGGCTATCCCGATGCCGTTCATGTCTATCCTCTTGTTGATGCCGACACCAACAGTCAATTCTGGTGGGTCATAGGCATCCGTAAAGGAATTGTTTCAGGACAGACGGATCGCTACTTCGACAACCGAGACGACGCCGAAAATGTCGCCGTCTCGGTACAGGAGTCCCTAGGCGTCCCAGAAATAAAGTTCTTTTCGGAAATGGAAGGCATGGAATACCTCCCGTCGTATATCGGGCAAACGAAAAAAACGTTCCTTAACGATCCCGCCTTACTTGGCTGCCTGAAGGACACCGCGGCCATCAAGCTCCTGAAGGCCTCCGCCGTAGCCATTGGCCTCGGCCTCGGCTGGTGGGCGGTTGATGCGGCCCTTGACTACAAGGCCACGCAAGATGCCCTAAAACAAGCCCGTATTCTCACGCAAAACAAGGAAAAACGTGCAAAGGAACTGGCGGAGCACCCGGAAAAATATTTCCAGAGTAACTGGATGAAGACCCCAGAACCGGACGCCTTTATCAACCAGTGTACTCCGGCGATGTTTCATTTTCCGACAGCGGCAAACGGCTGGCAACTCTCCAGTCTGCTCTGCTCTGGAACTTCGCTTTCGGCAACATGGCAGCAAACGCCGCTTTCCGATTACACGCACCTGCCGTTCAACGCTATACTTGATGCCAAAAAGCCCAAAATTGCTACTTCCAACAAGAACCTGCCAGCTCTTCCCAAAGCGGGACGCAATGCGGCTTCTCTGCTCACCCAGCAGGATGCAGCACGTCGCCTCTATACTCTTACCCAACACTTTCGCCTGAATCTAAAGAAACTTGCGTTCGAGAAGCGCCAAACAAAGACGGTAGAAAAAATCCAGCTCTCATGCCCTTGGGTAAAAGCCACATTTGAGCTTGCCGACATCCCGGCCTTTCTCGTGGCTGATTACTCCAATCTCGGAAAAGCTCTCTCTGGCATTCCGGGACTAATCGTTACTGAGGTTTCCTACACTAAAAAAAACTGGGCCATACGAGGTGAGCTCTATGCAAAGTAAGAAGAAATGGCTGGTTGCCGCCCTCGTCGTTCTCATTCTTCTGATTGCCGGACTAGGCACATACCTGTGGTTGTCGCAGCAGCCCTCCATACCCGCAACTCCTCCGATCAAAAAAGCTGCACCTGCGGCTTCGCCAAAACCTGTAAAGACTTCCGCGAAAGCTACTCCTGCCGATGAAGGCGTGGCCGTGCCTCCGATTACCGAAATCAATCCCCGCACGGTCTATTCTGGCAACCTGGGCACTCTCACCGGCATTCAGGCCGGTGCGGACATCAAAAAGTTGGAACTGGAGTTTGCTCAGATGGAAGCCAAAATTAGAGAAATTCAGAAAAAAGAAGAAGTCGCTCCCCTTGCGCTACCGCCTCTTACTCAGCCCTCCGGTGCTCCTGCACTGGCTGAAAAAAAGGAATCCTCTAGGATCGTCGTCATAGCCGTTCGGGGTTCTGACGGCGCTCTGAGCGCTATGCTCCGAACGAAAAATGGAACCCACATAGTCAGGGTAGGCGAAACCATCCCCGGTTTCGGCAAAGTGCAGTCCATAGCAAGGGATCGCGTCATTGTGAACGGGTTCGCCATACCTTGGATGTGAACTATGACTGCTACGTTTGTACCTTCCATCCCTCCTGCTCTTTCCGAGCGCTTGATCTGGCAGGACGGCTCGTTCCATGCGTCGGAAGAACTCAAAGGTGATCCCCTACTCGACTCGCTTTTCGCCCAATGTTCGCGGGAGATGGGGATTATCGTGGTACCTTGCCGCTGGTACGCGCCCCGCACCTTTGAAAAGATATTTGGTGTACGCTTGAATACCAAGGAAGCCTCTTTCAACGCTATGGTCGACACCATTGTTGACCTGCTGCGGCAGGCTTGGGAGCTACGTGCTTCGGATATCCACATCACCTATTGGGGGCCATATACCACCATCGAGCTCCGTCGCCTTGGACTGGTGCAACCTTTTAAAACGATGAACGGCACGGAAGGGTTGGCGCTCATTTCCGCCCTGTTTCAGTCCGAAGTCTCCCAAGGTGGAGAGTCGTCATTTACCCCAATGGAACAACATGACGCCCGAATTGCGAGACGGGAATTTCTCCCGGAAGGCCTTTTTGCCGTGCGTCTCCATGCCGAACCTATTCTGAGCCCATATATTGCCAGTCCTGGAACCTTTGTCGCAGTACGCCTTCTTTATGACGCCACATCGGTTCAAGGCTCTCTTGAGCAACGTGTTGGTGCCCTTGGCTATCTTCCCGAACAACAAAAACTTCTCCGCATGTTTACGGAACGCTCCGGGCTCTCCATCATCGCTGGCCCGACCGGTCATGGCAAATCAACGCTTCTTAAAAATATCATGGAAGCTATGATTGAACAAAATCCAACCAAAAACTTTATGACTCTTGAAGATCCGCCTGAGTACAGGATTCGCGGCGCGAAACAGCGCCTCGTCATTAGTAAAAACAACCTGGAAAACGCCAGAAAGCAGGAAATGGTGACGGCTGTCGCCGGATTCATGCGCTCAGATTTGGACGTCGGTATGATCGGTGAAATCCGCTATCTCGAATTGGCGTTAGCGGCCATCGAATCGGCAATGACTGGCCATGGAGTTTGGACTACACTCCATGCCTCTAGTGCCTTTGGCATCATTCCCCGCCTGCGCGAAATGGGCGTTCCGCTCAAAGAGCTCTATGAAGACAATGTGCTCACCGGCCTGATCTATCAACGCCTGCTCCCTGTCCTCTGCCCGCGTTGCAGTCAGCCTTTGGAACTCTCCACGCTCCAGCCTCAATTCAGGGATCGCCTTGAGCGACTTTTCGACCGGGACGAACTCAAAAATATTCGCGTGAAAGGTTCTGGCTGCCCGCACTGCTCAAACATGGGACTCACCGGGCTGCGTGTCGCCGCCGAAGTTGTGCCGATTACCCCGGCACTTCTCGGTATCCTGAAAAATGATTCTCTCCGTGAGGCGAAACTCTACTGGCTCAACGAGATGAATGGCCTGACGCATGTGGCCCACGCCCGGCAACGCGTTCTCGCCGGAGAAGTTGATCCGGCCATTGCTGAAGAACGTCTGGGCGTTACCCTTGATTTCGATCTTGAATGGGAGGGAGCGGCATGATCAATCTCAATGCTGAAATCCGTCTTCCTGTCAGCGTCGAACGCCGTTTAGCCAAATTTGCCTTCAGCTCGAAGGTTAGGGAACGCTGCTGGCGCAAGCTCGCCTCGCATCAGCGCCATCGGATGCCTATTGACGAAAGCCTCCGGTTATTCGCTAAGCAAGCGCACTCAGCCAAGTCCCTCACCGAACATTGCTATATTGAAATTCGCAACAGGCTCTCGTCCGGCAAAAGTATGAACGAGGCTCTGGCCGGTTTCGCCTCTCCCGAGGAAATCCTCCTCATTTACTCCAGCCAGCTTGGAGGAAGGCTTCCCGACGGGTTACTTCTGGCCGCCGAACTCCTCGCCGCAAAACGGAAGATCACTGGCGCTGTACTCGGCGCACTGGCCTATCCGATCTTGCTGCTGGGCGTCATCATCGCCGTTCTCTACACCATTGCCGTCGTCGTCATACCGGAACTGACCGCCGTGACAGATCCGACACGTTGGCAAGGGCCTGCGGCCACACTCTATCAGGTATCACGCTTCGTCAATTCTCCTTATGGCCTCGCCACACTTGCCGCCGTACTTATCGGTATCGCCGTTCTTCTGCTCACGCTCCCGCGCTGGACGGGGCTCGGGCGTCGACAGGCAGATCGGATTCCTCCGTGGTCAATCTACAGGATGCTGGTGGGCGTCTCCTGGCTTCATACCGTCGCCACGCTTATGGCCGCAGGCCAAAAACTCGTGGATATAGTCGGCTCCATGCTCACAGATCGCGCAACAACGCCCTATCTGCGAAATATTTTAAGAAAAATCAACGCTCATGCGGCACGGGGCGCAAACCTAGGCGACGCACTGGAAAAAACCGGGCTGCGCTGGCCGTCTCCTCAACTCGTTGAAGAGCTTCAGGCATACTCCAGCCTCCCCGGATTCGGAGAAGAACTCCGTTCCATTGCCAATGACTGGCTTGAAGAAGGCATCGGCATGATCGTTCTGGCAGCGCGCGGCTTGAACGTTATTTGCATACTAGCGGTAGGCAGCCTCGTCATCCTCATGGTGACGGGCCTGTCCTCAATTCAGCAACAAATTACAAGCGGACTAGGAGTTTGAATCATGAAAGAAAGGAATATCCTCCAACGTTCTTTCAGAAAAACATTTCTGAAAAGCCGGGATAGAAAAACGGAACAGGGTTTCACCGTCGTTGAATTTCTGATCGTTCTGCTTGGGGGTGCACTACTCGTCGCCGCAGGAGGCAAGATGGCTTCCATGATCTTCGGAACGACTAAATTGGCCGCCACACAACAAGCACTTTCTACCTTCCGTACCAATATTCAGTACGCGTATACCGACGTGCGGTCTTATGCCAGTATTTCCAATGATGAATTGATCAAAGCCATCGCCGTTCCTCCGACAATGCTCACTGCGGACAAAACCGCCATCGTCGACGCTTGGAATGGGGATGTCACCGTTGGATCTGCTGACGAGGGCCGTTCATTCACCATTGAGCTTACACTGATTCCTCAGGATGAATGCGTCAAGCTCGGTGCGTTTCAATCGGACACTTGGGAAACCATCACCGTCAACGGAACCGAAATAGTACGCGGTTCTATAGTGACGACCGAACAGTGTACCAGCGAAACGGAAAATACCATCGTCTACAAATCCCACTAACCGTCACTGCCGGGGAATACGCTCCCCGGCTCCCCCGAGGATTGGCGTATGTATCCGATTGCCATTGTCGCTCTCTTCTTCGGATTCTTTGCGACGCTCAACGCCGTATTGCCGCGTGTATCCATCGAAGACCATGCTAAACAGACACTTGCCACGAATTTTTGTATCTACCGCACCGCCGTCGCCAACTATGTCCAGTCTGAGAGAGGCATCAATACGGTTCCCGAAAACGCTCTGGCCCTGCCTCCGGGGTACGTCAGCATCCGCCCCTGGCGAATCCGCATCACAGACGGCTGCTGCTACATCTTCGGAGAAGCCACCCCGGATGAAATTGTCAACATCCGCGAGAAAATGGACAATTCCGTCTTGATCGGAAGAAACGAAAACAACCGTCTCTATCCCAGCGGGGTTCCGGTCGCCGCAAACATTCCCGCCGGCAACGTCGTCAGCATTGTGAGCCTGCCATGAACAGACGCTCCCAGTCCGGTTTCACCGTCCTTGAAATGCTCATTGCCCTTCTGGTGGCTTCAATTCTTGTAACCGTCGCATATCGCACATGGCATTCCGGCTTCGTTGCCTTCCAACAGAGTCAGGCTGCGGATCAGTTGCGCCAGGTCAATGACGCCTCCGACGCTTACGTCAAGAGATACTTTGAGACGCTGCTTCCGTCCGCAACCGCCTCCTCCGGCCCGCAGATCACGATAGACCAGCTCGTCAATGATGGCCTTCTCCCTGACGGCTTCCGCAACAGCAACATCTGGGGGCAGTCTTACGAAATCTACGTCCGCAGTCCTCACGAGAATACCTTAAACACCATCACAATTACCCGTGGAGGCCGTGAGCATGAAGAAAATGATGATTTTGCCACATTGATCGTTCCCGGCGCTGCGCTCCGGCTCGGCGGCGCGGGCGGCTTCGTCCCCACGGGTGTGCTCCCCGGGCAGACTGATGGGACGCTCCACGGTGCCGCCGGGGGGTTCATCCTCGATCTCGCCGCCATCGGCATCGCTTCCCCCGGCCCCGGCCACCTCGGAGCCTACTCCGCTTTTGACGAGTACGACCTCGGTACCGACTACCTCTATCGCAGTTCAGTTCCGGGACACCCGGAATACAACCAGATGCAGACGGAACTGGACATGACCGGACACGGTATCGAGAACGTCGGCTCCGTTCAATACGTTTCCCGAACGGTAACTGACGGCAAATCATGCTCGGATGAAGACGAAGGAAAAATGTTTCTGGACGAACTCCAGGGCATGTACCTCTGCCGGAACGGGCAGCTCGTCCTTTTGGCCGACACTGGCAATTCGACTCAATTTAAGATGTCTACAATCGCGCATAACGGCGACAGAATAGACAAGCCCTCATGCGCTCCAGGTACGGGTACAACACCGCAAATCTACGTCGCTCCGGCTATCGCATCCTCCGGCGCAAAATCGCCGCCTATGGCTGCCTTGCAAGCGTGGGCTACTTCCGTTTCAGATTCGCAGTGGCAAGTCCATCTTCGAGTACTGAATACAACGAACGAAGATTCTTGGGTCTATCCCGATGCCAACTATGGACGGGTGATGGTGTTCACCACCTGCTCCAAAAATTAAGGAGGAGATTATGAGTGAACGAGACAACAAAGAAAAACGAAATAAATGTCTCGGAGATATATTCCGAGATATTGTGGCTTTATTATTTCCTTTCCTATCAATTATAGGCTCACTAATTGCAATATATTGTCTATATAAAGGGTTTTACGGATAAAAAAGCCAATAAAGAATAGAATATTTAATATGAAGGGGAATGCACCAAAGAATGCAGCGTTGAATATACACTTACTATACAAAAAAAATTTTTCAATTAAACAATTATACGAGATATTTTCATTAAGGTATTCTTCTATAACCTTATCAACATTACGGCAATATGTGCATACTAGCCATAAACCTAAAAAAGAACATACTGTTACAATAAAAGAAGTAGCTGCGAAATGGAAACTTTTTTGGTTATAGAAAAATATACATAAAAATACACCTATCCCTGAAGTTGCATTCAAAGTGAATTTTAACAAATTCACATGCGCCATGTATTGTTCGATAATAATTTTAGGTAAATTTTCAACTCTTATTCTTTTATCATTTTCAATATTTTTAACAATAATGTTTCCATTATGGTCATAAATAATGAAATCTTTATTGAATTTAGTATCATTTTTATTACTGATTTTTTTAACTCGTTTCCACATACGTTTAACGATAAACCCTACCACTTCAAACAACATAACTAAACCTTTCCTTTAATGTGTACTTCTCCAGCAACGAAAATATATCAAATTTTAACACCAAATATTGGATCAACATGAAGCCTTTTTTCTTTCTTCTGGCGTTTCTGCTCCTCACGGCCACGGCCCATGCGGATGTCTTTGACGCGCCATGCTCACGCTACCGCGTCCCCAAACGACTTGTCCTCGCAATCGCCAAGACGGAATCCGGCCTCGATCCTTGGGTCGTTAACGTCGCCGGAAAGGATTATCGCCCCGGCTCTCGTGCCGGCGCTCTGGCCATCATCCGCCAAGCTCGCGCTCGTGGCCTCTCGCATGACATCGGCCTCATGCAGATCAACAACTGGTGGCTCAAACACCTGAATATCACTCCAGAAGCTGCCCTTGAACCCCGAAACAACGCGACTCTCGGCGTCTGGATTCTCGCCAAGGAAATCCAGCGTCACGGCTACAACTGGAAGGCCGTCGGCGCATACCACAGTCCAACGCCAGCACGACAAAAGATGTACGCACAGGTTGTCTCCCAGAAATACAGAACACTCAAGTAAATTGGAGAAAATATGAATCGCAGCATCGTCACCATTGTTCTGCTTGTGACTCAAGCCCTCCCCTTTTCCGCCCTGGCCGCTCCCAAGGGTACGCCCGATGAACGCTTCCCCGATCTCCCGCTCGAAACTCTGTACTTCGGCGGGGAAAATCCTGTTTTAACGCCAAGCGAAGAAAGGGCTCTCAAGATCGCACGGGAATGGCAGGCAAAAGCCGCCACGCAGCTCACTCCCGTTCCCGGCCCGGATGGGGCAATCCAGTTCCTCCACGGCTCCGTGCAGCCCTCTATCGTCTGCGCGGTCATGCAGGTGACTGACATTGAGCTTCAGCCTGGAGAACAGATCAACAACATCAATATCGGGGACGGCGCCCGCTGGCTCGTAGAGCCCGCCGTCACCGGCGCTGGAGTAGCCGAAGTGCAGCATATCGTCATCAAACCGATGGACGTGGGGCTTGAAACCTCACTCATGGTGACGACGAATAGGCGCACATACCATTTCCGTTTAAAGAGCCACAAGACGGAGTACATGCCGAAGGTGTCGTTCATCTACCCGGATGCCGTCCAACAGCGCTTCCTCGCACTGAAAGAACGCCAGACGGAAGAGAAGGAGAAGAACACTATCCCCGAAACTCAGGAATATCTCGGCAACCTTGACTTCGCGTATCGCATCAGCGGGGACAATGCTCCGTGGAAGCCCGTGCGTGTCTACAACGATGGTGTGAAGACGATCATCCAGATGCCCCCAAAGATGCGCCAGACGGAGGCTCCTTCCCTGCTCGTCATAAACGCTGAAGGTGAAGCGCTGGTCAACTACAGGTTGCAGGGAGATCGCTTCATCGTCGATCAGCTTTTTGACAAAGCAATGCTGATCGCCGGCGTCGGTTCAAAGCAGACAAAGATCACGATTACGCGGGGAAAGTAAAATGAATTTGTGGAAGAAAAAGAAAAAAGATCCGTTGAGTCCTGACGTCACGCCCGGTGGCGGGGGCAAACGTATGAGTAATGTACCTCTCATTATCATCGTGATGATCCTTCTGCTTTTCGCAAGCATTATTAGCTATGTAATGGTCAAACGTGCCGAGCAAAGCAATGTACAACAGTCTGAAGTCGAGGCTCCAAAAGGTAATGGGAAAGGAGCTGAACAGATGGCACGCGAAGTTACGGAGCAGTGGACGCCAGGGATATTCATTCCTCCGAATGCTCCCGTTTCTGGCGTTCTTCACGATCCAAATACACTGCTACAGGTAGAGAATACGGCTTCAGAACAGAAGCCGTCCCTTCACACGCAGCAGGCAGCGCCGCAAAAAGATTTGTATTTTGAAGATAGAGAACGCATCAGGGCAAATAAAATCAGAGACCTCGAAATGGCCCTGAAAAGCCCCACGGGAATTGCAACGGAGCGATTGCAAAACCGTTCTTCCGTCGCAGGTGTAAATGCCCGGCTTGTAGAAACCAGACAGCGCATTGACAGCATGAACGATCCGACAGCAGCATACCAGTCTCGCCTTTCTCAACTGCGCGGCGGAAACGCTGGCGCTGACGAGCTTTACCGCTCAGAAGAAGTGGGCAAAAACGATGTGCGCCGTTTTGAGCAAACATCATGGAATTTGAGTTCACAGGTTGAACCCCCTGCATCGCCCTACATGCTCCGCACAGGCTTCGTCATACCGGCTACCATGATCTCAGGCATCAATTCTGACTTACCGGGCCAAGTCATGGCGCAGGTCAGTCAGAATGTCTGGGATACGGCCACAGGACGCTTCCTCCTCATTCCCCAAGGAACCCGGCTCATCGGGACGTACTCAAGCGACGTGGGATATGGGCAGGAACGCGTCCTCATGGCATGGCAACGCCTGATTTTCCCTGACGGAAAAGTTCTGGACATTCGCGCCATGCCCGGAGCCGACAGTGCGGGATATACGGGCTTTGCCGACAAGGTTAACGCACACTGGTTCCGCACAATCAGCTCCGCATTTCTTATGTCGGGCGTCATAGCAGCCGCCGATCTGAGCCAAAACAATGGTAATTCTGATAACGGCAATGACCGCCAGCGGGCCAGCGACGCCCTCAGCGAAGCACTTGGGCAGACTCTTGGCCAAACACTCGGGCAGATCATCAGTAAAAATCTGAATGTTGCCCCGACTCTAGAAATTCGTCCCGGTTATCGCTTTAATGTAATGGTAGTGAAGGACTTGACTTTGCCCGGCGTTTACAAGGCGTTCGATTACTAAATAGGAGAATGATAATGGATTCATATCATTTCTTTCTGCCATTAATAAAATCTATATTACTATTTGGAAGCTATTTTATATTTATAATACTTATCAATAGATATTTTGATGAAAATCTATTATGGCTTTTAATGACAATAACCATTGTAATGACACTATTCACGTTTTATCTTTTCTTTACAAATTATACTTGTTTTATAGAATAGAATTATAAGTATAATTTGCTCCTATTACTAGAAGAATTAACGAAAAAATCATTCCAAACGATGATAGGACAAAGAACTTTTTATATATAGACATTATCTTGTCAATATTTCTTATATTTTTTGCATAACAACAAGGATTCATGAGTATACATGCAATAACAAAAAATATAACAATAGACAAAAACCCACAAGAAAAATGACATATAGAATATTTATATCTTGATACGTCTATAGAAAATAAGGTTATAGCTCCAGTTCCATTTAATATAATTAAAATCCATGAAACATGTTTTATCATATTAAATGAATTTTCATAAAATTTATTTATCATATCGAGCGAATATGTATCAGTATTTTTATCTTCCATGATTAACTCTATAATTAGTCATTAATAATTAAAAAGGAGTTAACAATGAGTCTCCATCGTCTCACCTGTCTTTTTCTCCTGCTCCTTTCCTGCCCTTTTCCCGTGCGGGCTGGGGGTATCCCCGTCTTTGACGCTGCCAACCTCCAACAAACAGCGATCTCCGCTGTTGAAGCCGTGAATCAAACTATCAAACAGATAGAGCAATATGCTCTCCAGCTTCAGCAATACGAAGACATGATCAAAAACTCCATCGCTCCTGCCGCATACGTCTGGGATCAGGCACAAAGGACGATGAACAAGATCATAGCCCTTCAGGATCAGCTTGACTTCTATATGAACCAAGCCGGTGACGTGAACACTTACATGCGGAAATTCGGAAGTGCGTCAGCATACAGAAACAGCCCCTACTTTGCTGCCCCAACAAAGGAGAACAAGAAAGCGATACTGGAATCGGAAGAACTCGGCTCCGAAGCCCAGAAGCACGCCAACGACAATGTTGTGCGCACCCTCGAAAACCAGCAAGCAGCTCTGAAAGCGGATGCTGCCAGTCTGGAAAACATACAGTCCAAGGCTCAAACCGCTCAAGGCCGCCTGGAAGCAATCCAGTACGCGAACCAGCTTGCCAGCCACCAGAACAACCAGCTTCTCCAGCTCCGGGGGCTACTGATGGCCAAGATCGCTGCGGAGAACGCCAGAGAACAAACAACCGCCGCCCGTGAAGCGCGTCAACAAGCGGCGGATGATCTAGCTACGGAGAGTAGATTCAAAAAAAGCTCAGGCCGTGGATGGTAAATAAAATCTTAGTTACCAGCCTCTCCCAGAACTTTTTTTGAATCGGCTTTCTGTCGCTTTCCTATCAGCTTCATTCCGTGCCGCATCGTCCTTCATTTTTTTCTCAAGCATAAGGAGCTTTTCTTCAGCTATGACAGCCCGCTTCTCAGCGGCAACGGCACGTTCTTCAGCAAGCTGAATACGCTTTTCCGCTTCCTGATCTGTACACGCGGAGAGGAGAAATACCGAACATGCGGCAAGTGACACCAAAATAACTTTCATGTGAGGGTTCATGAAATATACTCCTTTTTTCGTCACAAGTTTTGTACCTATCTTTGTTCCCGTGAGGGCATTAGCTGAATTAACAAACAATGATATTTTCGACTCTGTAATGGATAAATACCATACAGCCGCAATGAGTTGGGGAAATATTATTCAAGAACACGCAACGACACTATTTTTCTATCTTGTCGCTATCAGTATGGTTTGGCAATTTTCCCAACTTCTATTTCATCGTTCTTCATTTTCAGAACTATTTGGAGAGATCATACGTTTTTTAACATTCACAGGATTTTTTCTGTGGCTTCTCAGAAATGGACCATCAATAGCTAATGCCATCATTGAGTCTATGAGATCAATTGGTGGGGAAGCCAGTGGAGTAAAAACCTTATACCCATCAAATATAGTTGATATAGGTTTTAGTGTTTTTCACCAATCAGTAGAAAATATATCTATGCTAAAGCCTATAACTAGTGCGGGTTGCTTAATTGTATCAGGCCTCGTGCTCTTTATCTTGGCGCTCGTCGCTATCAATATGCTTTTGCAGCTCTGTTCGGCATGGATACTTGCCTACGCAGGAATCTTTTTCCTCGGGTTCGGTGGATGCAAGTGGACATCTGATATGGCGCTCAACTACTTCAAGACGGTTTTGGGAGTTGGTGTATCACTTATGACCATGACACTCATTGTCGGCGTAGGAACAGGCATCATCAACGAGTATCATGCCAAAATGTCTACAGCCATCAACCTTGAAGAAATCGGCATCCTGTTTGTTTCCGCCCTAACATTATTCATGCTCGTGGACAAGCTCCCTTCGATGGTTGCGGGCATCATCTCCGGCGCGAGTATCGGCTCAACCGGCATCGGTTCCTTTGGTGCCGGTGCAGCCATCGGCGCGGCCATGACGGGTATGTCTGCTGCTGCGTCATCAATGGCGGGCTCGGCTTCCATGATCGCAAAAGCTGCCACGGGCGGCGCGGGCCTTGCCTCCGCATACAAGGCCGCCAAGGGGAGCCTAGTTGCGGGCAATGTGGAAGGGTTCAATAAAAGTAACCAAGAAAGCGGTATTTCCAGTGCTTCATTGAGCTTTGTCAAACCACCTTCTGCCACCGCCATTATTGGAAAGATGGCGGGTTCAGCGGCTCAAACGGGATTCAGCAAGGCAGTCGAAAACAGCTTTGGTGGGAAGCTGGCCAAAGCGATTTCGGAAAAGAACGATACCTCAAACAAGAAGTGACGATGGGGGCTTTCATGAAAAAGTTCATCTTTCTTTTAGGATTGTTCATTCTATTACCTAGCCGAACATGGGCTGATAATCGGGAACTCACCGGCGATGCAAGGCTGGCTTGCGAAGCGATCCTCTGTCTCTCATCCGGGACACGCCCCGGCGAGTGCGGCCCTGCTCTCTCCCGATACTTCGGTATCAGCAAAAAGAAATGGAAAAATACGGTCAAAGCCCGGCGGAACTTCCTGAACCAATGTCCCACGGTTGGCGAAAACCCGTCAATGCCTACGCTCGTTGAAGCGATTCTCGACGGCGCCGGGCGCTGTACCGCGGATCTTCTAAACCGCGAACTCAGAAAGCAGGTTCCCGTCGAAGAGTGCATTCCAGACGACATCTGGCGGCGCATGAGCCGAGAAGACCGTGAGAATACCCCGCGCTGCCGCACCAAATGGGTCTGGATCATTGACGATGGGCTCCCCTCATACTGCCGGACATATGCAGGGCACGAATACACATGGAAGGTCGGCGTCAACTACGTTGGCGAACCGCTCAACGGTGGCCATTGGATCGATGAGTGAGGGAGGGAGTGGCCATGACGGACGACCAGATCAGAGAACTCTTCGACAGAGTACCCCCATTCGCAGACAACCGTATCGAACCGTTACGGCCTTCGCGCTTCATTCGCTCAATAAGCCGCTGCTGGTCGGCTTCGGTGAACACAACCCTGATCTATGGGACAGCCAATCCCAACTATCATAGCATGACATGGAGAGAACTCCTCGATAATGGAGAAAAGATGCGAAAAAACATCAGGTTGTTTACTGTGAATCCCGAGTACTACCTGAACCTCGAACGACTCCGTACCCCCTTTATGAGCTTCTGTTTCCATGACGGCAAAGGTTACGTCGCGGAAGACGGATGCCACCGCGCCTGCATCGCAAAGTTCTTCCTCTCTTCGCAACCCTCTCCATTTCTGCACGGTGTTCACCTCACTGAGGTTCAGACGGATGCCCGCATGACGAATCTCTTTTGCAGACTCAAAAAACTTCTTCCCACATGGTGCGCGGCGTTCCCCTACTCACGGGAAGTTATCCGCAATGATGACGCCAAAGGATGGAGTATGTCTTTCTATGAGAACACGCTACGCATTGAAAATCACCGCAGGAAGGGCTTCACCGCCGACTTTCAGGCCGATGAACTGGAAGAAGGTCTGCTCCCGGCCCTGTTGAACCCCTTCAAACGCCGCTTCGGAACCTATCGCAACCTTTTGAATTGAGAGAAATCCATGATCCAACGTCTCTTCATTGCCGAAAAACCGTCTCTGGCAAAGGCCATCGCCGAAGGACTCGGAGAAAACAGACGCCTCGCCACACACTATGTTTGCGGACAGGATGCAGTAACATGGTGTTATGGGCATCTGCTCGAACAGTGCGATCCCGAGGATTACGACGCCGAGTGGAAATATTGGCGCAGGGATACGCTGCCGATGATTCCCTCTGCATGGAAACTCAAGCCGCGCCTCAAGGCCAAGGAGCAGCTTCAGGCCATAGAAGCCCTGCTCAAGGAAGCGGAAAGCGTGGTCAACGCGGGTGACCCCGACCGGGAAGGTCAGCTTTTGGTTGACGAAGTGCTGGAACGCTTCAGCTACCAAGGCCCCGTCCGGCGTATCTGGCTGGCTTCCCTTGATGCCCGCTCCGTGAGCGCGGCGCTTTCTTCCCTGAAGGACAATCAGGAGTACGCCAACCTGCGGGACGCGGCCCGCGCCCGCTCCCAAGCAGACTGGCTCGTCGGCCTGAACGCCACCCGCGCCCTGAGCATCCGGGGGCGCGAGTCCGGTCGTGAGGGCATCCTCTCCCTTGGCCGCGTCCAGACGCCCACACTGGCGCTGGTCGTGACGCGGGATCGGCAAATCGCCGCCTTCAAGCCGATAGACTACCTGATTCTTCAGGCCACCCTGCGCCATGAAACAGGGACGTTCACGGCTACCTTCGCGCCGATGGAGACGCAGACGGGACTAGACAACGAGGGACGCCTTGTCGATCCCGCCGTCGCGCAAGGCATCGTAGAGGCCGTCCGTGGTAGGGATGGCCTTATTGTCGAAATGAGCCGGGAAAAGAAAAAGAAGGCCGTTCCTCTCCCCCACTGCCTCTCCTCACTCCAAAAGGCGGCGTCTTCAAAGCTCGGCATGACTGCGCAGCAAGTCCTTGATACCGCGCAGGCGCTCTACGAAAAAAAGCTGACCACCTATCCGCGTACCGACTGCCGTTACCTGCCGCTCGAACAATTCAGCGATGCGGGGCGCATCCTTCCGGCGCTCTCGGGCGTCCCCGGACTCGAACTGGTGACGGCCAAAGCCGATGTTTCTCTTAAAGGCCCCGTCTGGGATACGAAAAAGGTTACGGCCCACCATGCGATCATTCCCACGGGCGAAATACCACAAGGCCTCTCGAATGAACAAACGGCTCTTTACCTCATGATCGCCACAGCCTATTCCCTTCAGTTTTACACTCCCATGCAATACGAGGCTCAAAAGATCAGGGCCACGATTGCGGAAACCGCATGGGAAGCACGTGGTCGTCTTGTCCTCGATGCGGGCTGGACTGGCTTCGCGGCTGAAGAAGACGAGGAGGACGCCAGAAAAAAGGAGAAGGAGGAGCAGGCGCTCCCACCCGTGAATAAAGGCGATACCGTCACCTGCGCTCATGTGGAAACAGTAAAGAAAAAAACGTCACCTCCATCCCGCTTCAGCGAAGGCTCACTTATCGAGGCGATGGCGAACGTCCACCATTTTGTGAATGAAGCTTCGGCCAAAGCCACATTGAAGGAAAACGAAGGCATCGGGACGGAAGCGACGCGGGCGAATATCCTTGAAACGCTCATGTTCAAGTCAGCCAATGATATTTTGTATGCAACAACGTCTTCAAGTGTTTCTACAAATTCTTCACTCAACTTATTATAATATAATTCATCCATGCTAAAGACAATTCCCCCTTCACAAGAAAAAGAAGTAGTTATTTCTTCTCCGTTCACAAGCCAGAAAGAACGGGTCATCCCTTTTTCTATAAAATAAGCGAACTTGCAAAATGTATTTTCCTTTATCAACAAATGTTTTTTGGGAAAACGGCATAAGGTCACACTCTCTTTCAACGCTTGTATTGTATCGTCAGAAAGCAGACACACAGAATTTATCTTATCTATAACATTCGTCATAAAGCTTCGGATAATTGAATATCTATAAAAGTCATTCAGACTAAGCCTTAAAATAGAAACACCCAACTTTACAATTTGGACGTAAAGTCGGTGTTTATTCCGTAAAATATTGATTATCAATATTTATATATAGAGAGAGACAGGGTACTGAATCCATCTACTTAGTCGCCTTAATTCAACTCTTTATCAATACATCAATGCCTTAGGAGGTACAATTTAGATTTCAAAAAAGACGTTTATCTATCGTTCTTTGGCTGTTTGCTGTCTGTCTAAAACTTCATTTCAAAGATACAAACCTTTTCTGAATTATGCAAATGGCTAAATATAAATGTTTCAGCTTAGGTGTAAGGTGCAAGCTATATAAATATATACTTGCACCTTACATCCAAATCTTATCTTTTTTTTTACATATGCAAGTTTTATTAAAAAAATATTTGTACATACAAAAGTACTTTCATAAAACTTAAAAAAATGGATGAAGTTATAAAATTAGGCTATTTAGCAGGTGCAACAAGATTTAGAAGAATAAGCGACAAGTTGTACATAGATGGAAACAAACTATACAGTGATGAAAAAGTACTGTTTAAAGCAATCTGTTTTTCAGCATATTATGCATTATCTGTATCCAAAAAGCCATTGACTGTTTTAGATTTAGCTAATATTATTGCTTTTCTCACATAACAGTTAAAAACATAATAAGAGAAATGGAAAATGAGAATTTAGTTCAAATAGAGCAAAATATTAAAGACAAAAGGTCTAAAATAATTCATTTATCAGAAAAGGGAATTTCAGAACTTCCAAAGTTACGAGAACTGTGGAAGAAGTTCTCAATCGCTCTTCAAAGTATATTAGAAGAAGGACATCCTGATATTTTAAATATTTTAGCCCGCATAGATAACAAAATGGATAGTTGCCATATTTATGATATAAAAGAAAATAATTCGCTTATTAATATATTAGATTATAGACCATCACTAAAAAATTCGTTTACCACATTAGTTGGTAATTGGTTATCAGATATGCTAAACGGAAAATTAGAGCAGGAAGATTTATTTACTATAAATAATCCGGGTGAGGCATATTTATTAAATGGTGGCTTTGTTTTTTTTGCGGAATATCATAATAATATAGTAGGATGTGTAGCATTAAAAAGATTAGATGAAAATCAATTTGAATTTGCAAAGCTAATTGTAGCAGAAGAAGCTCGCAGATTAGGAGTAGCAACTAAATTAATTGAAAGATGTATTGCAAGATGTAAAGAAAATAAAGTTTCTAAGTTATGGCTACAAACGACTAACAAATTAGTTGGAGCACATAAACTATATTATAAAATGGGATTTGTAGATGAAAAAGCTCCTTTATCCATGAATGTTCTTAATAGAACTGAAAAAATAATGATGCTTCAATTAAGCATTGATAATTTATAAATAGTAATGTAAACTTAACTTTTACAATTCATGCACCTATAAATGTGATAATAGATATTTAATTGAGGGTTATTACTCCAAAGTATCAACATAATACTATACAAAACATCATATATAAAAAAGGTGGATAAATTGGCATAAGCATTAGTGTAATAAGAATATATATGATAAATATTATTGGATATTTTGGATTGATATTTAATTTGTTGTCAATGACAATGAAAAATATTATTCATTTGCGGTTATTAGCCTTATGTGGTAACTTGATATATATAATATATGGATTTCTATTAAATTCAATGCCCTTTCTGATAGGATGTACAATTGCTGTAATCATTCAGGGTTATCACATATATAAATTAATATGGATAAATAAAATTAGTCAATAAATCAATCACGTAAAGTAAATTTATTTACACTAAAATATGAAACATTTTTTAGATAAAATAATATCTAAAATCAATACAGAAATAGAAACATCCTGTATAGATAGTGATATATCTCCTGATAAAGCTA
>OGZB01000340.1_pt1 | contig 29014 bp, 27 predicted proteins | sample 1576691 | NCBI WGS metagenome assembly OGZB01 (sample SAMEA3541479, study PRJEB24748) | human gut metagenome | biome: human gut; feature: human-associated habitat; material: faeces | place: China | collected 2012
CGGCTCCATGCGGGCAGCCATGGCAATGTTGGTCAGCGGTCCGGTCGGCACCAGAGTGATGGTGCCTGGCTCGTTGCTCATAATGGTGTCGATAATCCAGTTGACGGCATGTCCGGCTTCCAGCGGACGACTGGGTTCAGGCAGTTCAACGCCGTCAAGACCGGTTTCGCCGTGAATGGAAGCTGCCACTTCCTGCTTGCGCACCAGCGGACGGTCACATCCGGCATGCACCGGCACGTCGGTGGCATGCGCCTTTTCCAGCACTGCACGGGCGTTGTAGGTCACCTTGTCAAGGCTCTGATTGCCACCTACCGTGGTGACGCCCAGCAGATCGATATTGGGATTGCCCACGGCAAGCAGGATGGCGACGGCGTCATCATGTCCCGGATCGCAATCAAGGATGATTTTCTTGGACATTATGGTTCCTCCTTATGTGCTCCAACTTTGAACCGATAATGAGGTGGTCGACGATTGACTGACTCCGGCTCATCGGTCACACAACTTGTTGCAAGGCCGGCAATGGCCTTTGATATCAGCGACTTCCGAAACCTTCGAGCAGTTGTTCGGCTGCCTGAAGATCGATGTCACGAGGTGTGTTTCCTGCAAAACGCTCGTCAACTACGGCCTGCGCATTGGAAACGAGTTCTTCAACGCTGATGCCGTAATCCTCAACAGGATGCAGACCGAGCATGCGGTCGCGGAAATCCTTGAACGCTCTGCTTGCGATAATCGCAACCTGCTCGTCCGGCGCATTTTCCGGGTAGACCGCACCTAGAATCTGACCGATCTCACGAACCTTATGCGCACGTACGGGAGCAACGAACTCCATAACCGCCGGCAACGCGTAGCCAACGGCTTCACCGTGCACGATGTGGTATTTCGCTCCGAGCACGTGTGCGATGGAATGCCCCGCAATGGTTCCCGCATTGTTCAGCATCCATCCTGCAAGCGTCGACGCGACCATCACACGTTCCCTGGCTTCACGATCCTGACCGTTTGCCACAGCACGCGGCAGATAGTTGTACAGCAGGAACATCGCTTTTTCGCAAATGGCATCCGTGACCGGACTTGCCATTCGGGAAAGGTATCCTTCCGCGGCGTGGCAGAATGCGTCAAGTCCGCAAGCGATGGTCATTTTTGCGGGCAGTGTCAGCATGAGATCCGCGTTCAGCACGGCATATTCGCTGACTGCCGGATCGGCAAGCACCGCGAGTTTACGACCGGTGGATCCTTCGGTGACCACCAGCGCGTTGGACATTTCGCTGCCGGTGCCGGCGGTGGTCGGAACTGCGATCATACCGTTGCATGGTGCGATCGGCTTGGCTGGATCGGTGTATTCGATGATGGATCCGCCGTTGACACGCACGATGTTGATGCCTCGGGCAACATCCATGGAACTGCCACCGCCGATGGCGATGATGCTGTCAGCCTTATGCGCTTCGAATGCTTCGACGCCGGATTCCACGGTTTCGCAAAGCGGGTCGGGCTTGACCTGGTCGAATACCGCCACATCGACACCGACCTGTTCAAGCTTGGTACGTGCGGCAACGACCAGCGGCATGCTTCCGACGAAGGAATCCGTGACCATCAGCGGACGAGAATAGCCCGCGGTCTGCATGATATCGACCAGAGTCTCCCCTAAATCGTCAGTGCAGACCACTTTGACGGGTTGCAGCAGTTTGACTTCCATAGCCATCGGTCACTGTCCGATCTTTGCGGCCGCAGCGTCGGCATTGATGCAGAATTGACGAACCTTGTCGATGTCTTTCTCCATGTAGCCGCCGTCGTATTTGATGCTGGTCTTCGTCAGGGAGTCCACGCCATACGGCTTGCACTGTTCGATGGCTTCGGCAACATTGTCTGGTCCAAGACCGCCAGCCATGATGACCGGCTTGCCGCATTCGGCCACAATACGGGCGTCAATGCTCCAGTCGTGGGTCAGACCGCTGGCACCAATGCCGGTGTCGGGGGCCAGACCGGAGTCCGTGAGGATGAGATCGCAGTATTGTGCGTACTTCTTGGCACGGTCGACGGCGGATTCATCGTCAACGAGCACGGCCTGCATGAGTTTGGTGTTCGGAGCGGCTTCCTTAAGTCGGGCCGCGAATGCTTCATCTGCGGCGTACCCATCGCCTGCGATATGCAGAATGTCAGGCCGCACCTCTCTGGCAAGCTCGATCATCTCGTCGGGATCGTTGGTCAGCATGATGGCCACGGAGGTGACGCCACGACGCTTGCATTCGTCGAAAATGCGGTGCACGCGTTCGATTGGCACGCGATGTGCCGGAACGCCACCATTCTGCATCGGCACCAGTCCAATGTTGTCGGCACCAGCCTCCATGGTTTTGACGGCCTCATCGTATTCGATCAGAGAATAGATCTGCTTGACTACCATTGTCGGTTCTCCTTGTGTTTGTATGGGTTGATGGACGTGTGATGTAGCAAAATTCAGGCGGTACGCACTTCGTCGAGCAACGGCTCGATCTCGCCGGACATCTTCTTACGTATGCGTTCCACGGTGATATCGGGCACTGCTTTTGTGCATTCGAGCGCGATGCTGGATGCTGCCTGCGCAATTTTGCCGACTTCTTCAAGATCTCGATCGGGGTTATCGAAGAAGCTCCAGGTGATGGCTGCCATGCCGGCATCTCCGGCCCCATTTGCCGTGGCGATTTCGGTACGGTATGGCGGCACATGCTTGAAGCTGTATTCGTCGTTTTCGTGTCTCGCGCACAGGATTCCGTTGGCACCCAATGAAATGAATACGTTCTTCACGCCCCTGTCGAGCAAGGTCTTCGCTGCGGCACCTGCCGAATACTGGTCGGCGATACCGATGCCGGTGAGTACGGATGCTTCCAAATCATTCGGCTTGAGCACGGTCATCTTGTTGAGGATCGTGTCGAAACGGTGCGCTTTGACTGTGGAAACGGTGTCTCCGAACAGTGGCGCGGTGACGTGTTCGCCAATCCATGCCATGGTTTCCGGTTCAAGATTGGCGTCAAGCAGGCAGATGGCGGCACCGTTGATGAAGTCGAGGCGAGATTCGAGGAATGCCGGATTGATTTCCTTGCAGATTTCCATGTCGTTGACGGCCACCAGCAGATCGCCCGTATCGTCGGTGATGAACATGTAGGTGGAAGAACGGCGTCCTTCCAGCTGTGCGGCATAGTCAAGATTGATGTTGTTGGCCGCGCACGAACGTTCCAGGGTCTTGCCGTTTTCATCGTCGCCGTAGACGGTGATCAGGTATGTCGGCATGCCCAGATGAGCCATGTTCTGTGCGATGTTCTGCCCGACACCACCTGCGGACATGCTGACGACGCCCGGATTCGAGTCTCGGTCCACTACGGTGCTCGTCGGTCTACCACAGATGTCCATGTTCATGCCACCGATGACCACAACGTAACGGTCAGGAACAGTATTTCCTGAAGTCATATCCGCCATGGATATTGCCTCCTACATTTTCGGGGATATATCTGCCTTGATACACCCTTGATGAAACGTTTTATCTTCAATTTAGAGTACAACAAAAGTTTAAGCCAGTCAACTTTTGCTTATTTTTCATCGATGTAACATATGGAAAAATCGCGTGTCTCGCGATTACGAAAGAAACAAATGTAAGACCGCCATACCTGCGTTACTGCAGCAAATCAGCTTTGCGCCGCACAGCTTCTTCAGAAAAATCAGCGCAAATCGACTGCACCTGAGACATATTCATCGCAGCCGCCGCAGACGCATATCTAGCGCATTCCCGCTGTGTTTTATGCTCACGACGCGCCCACACCAGCGCACTCAACGCCGCCGACGCACCACCATTGGTATATCGACGTTCCTCCGCCCTTCCCGGCAAAGACCAGAAAAAGCTTTCATGTTCGCAGCAGTACAGCATGTCCGAATCATCCACAAAAAGAAACACATTACGCACACCGGACCGCAGCAAATGTTCGGCGCAATCTCTGGCACTGGCCTCGTCATGCACCTCAATCCCCGACACGAATTTGGCTTCGGCGGAATTAAGCACCATAGTGTCGATGCGATCGAGCACCGGCGTGATTCGCGCCGCTTTATTAACGGAAACCACGCACACGAAAATCGGTCGACTTGTTTTTTCGCAAACCCATGCTATGGCATCAGACGGCAAGCTCGAATCAATCGCCACCATTTCCGCATTGACGATGGTCTGCTCTCGTTGCGCTAGAAATTCCGGGGTGATTTCCGCACTGATCTGCATATCATCAAGACCCACAATCTGACGCCCCTGCGCGGAAACAACCGACAAGAAGGTGGAAGTAGGCATATGGGAAATCTGCTTGGCATGCGTGATGTCAATGCCGTTGGCATACGCGTCCTGCTTGACGCGTTCGCCGTTCTCATCATCACCATAGACGGAAATCAAATAATTCGGCACGCCAAGCCGGTTCAGATTGTAGGCGATATTGTAACCAATGCCGCCCACGGATGACACAATGCGCCCCATGTTGGAACTTTCCCCAACCACATCCTGCATGGCGACACCGTAATGGTCTATATTGATGGCGCCAACAACAGCCACATAGCTGGGCGGAGTGACGATATACCCTTTGCCTTGGATGTACCCTTTTTTCATCAGGTTGGAGATGTGCGCGGCCACCCCTGAACGGGTGATGCCGCACAGTTCCGCAAGCTCGTTTTGGCTGATCAAAGGATTCTGCTTAATCCACGCCAAAATCTGCTGTTCGCGATCGGTTGCGGCCATCTCTTCCCCCTTGCCTCTAGGGAAGATCCATGAAATCGGTGTCTTTCAGGTAGTTCTTCCCTGTGGTGATATCGTACTGAATCAGCTGGTAGTCGGCAAGCAACTGCTGGGTTTCCGCGTCGAAGTCGCTTTCGGCCATGGGATTGCCGTCAGCGTCGAGATAGATGTTCTGACCTTCAGGGATACGGTCCCATCCCTGGATATTGTTGACGACAGGTGGCTCCATGGCAGAGATTTTCTCATGCATTTGCGTGAGGAACGCCAGATACGGGGACACCTTGGCGTTCATATGCTCGGCGGCCTGCGCCACGAAGAAGTTCGGCGACGAATAGTCGGCGTTGTCGATCTCGTTGCCTTGCGAGCTGGACGCCTTGTTGGACCAGATGAAATAATCCGTCAGATGCAAGGCAAGCGAATTGTTGTCGTCTTCGGAAGCGGATGAATAAATGCCCGGCAGATGATCGCCGTAGAACACCACGGTGATCGGCTTGTCGATGGCGTCGAGCTTGTCAAGGAAGTCGGCGGTCGCTTCGTCGGTCAGAGCCGCACCCTTCTGATAGGTTTCGATGGACTCCTTCTCATCGTCCTCCAAAGGAGTGTCCGTAGTGGATTCGGCCTTGAAATCGTTGTTCTTATACCAATCGTGGTATGGCATGTGGTTCTGCATGGTGATGACCTGCAGGAACTGGTTGCCATCGGTTTTCTTGACTTCTTCGATGGTGCTCTCGTACGTCGCTTCGTCAGACACGTACGGCGAATCGTCGATCTTGTCTTGATGCGAGATGACGTCCGGACCGGTCAACGTGTAGAAATGCGAGAATCCGAACTTCTTATAGTTGGTCGCACGCGAGTACATAGACGATTCGTACGGGTGCAGTCCGATGGAATTCTTCGACGCCCCCCACAGCTGGTTGATGGTCGGCGTCCAATGCTCGCTCGGCACAAGCTGCTGATACGGGCTGGTGAGCGACGAATCGAAATTCGACATGCTCAAACCCGTCAATCCCATGTATTCGAGGTTTGCGGTACCACCGCCATATCCGGAAGAAAGCATCAAACCGGAGGTCGTATTCTCTTTGATGGAACGAATGTTGGGCATGGAATCCTTGTTGATCTTAAGCCCCGGCACGCGAGACGGGTCGGAGAAGGATTCGGACAGCACATAGATCACCGTACTGTCGGTCATGTTCTCGGTACGAGATGCGTTGATCTTCTTCGCTTCTTTTTCGTAGCGTGCCGCGACTTCCTTCATGGTTTCTTCGGAATAGTCGTCAGGCTTCACCATGACTTTCGGATTCAGCTGCCTGGTGAAGGCGACCATCGGTCCGTTGCGCTGCGCATCGTAGACGGAATCCCACATGGACGGCATGTCCCCCATTGCCGAAGAGAAGGTTTTCGCCCAAGATCCGACAGTGCTCACCTGCATGGAATACAGCGTGAAGAACGTTCCCGGCACGATGATCAGCAGTAGTCGCACGATGGCGTTCAGCGAGCGCGACTGCTTGTCGTCGCCACGGAAAAGCTTGCCGTGACGACCGTCACGATGATTCAGGAATACGAAAAGCGCAATGAAAGCAACGAATATGACGACGGCGAGCAGAATGGTCCACTGTGCGCCTGCCGGCATGAAGCTCATAAGATTGCCCGCATCGGCTTTGAGGAAGTTCAGATCGCTGGGAAGAATCGCCTCATATCGGATGGATACTTTGAAATGTTCGATCACCGCGATAATGAATGTCACCGCCAGAAATATTGGCGTGGCGATCCAGAAGCGGTTGATGAGCATGAGCAGTATCACATACAGCACGCCCCACAAAATCAGGTTGAGCACCGCCACAAAGTTGAGGTTGGTGAACATTTTGGTGACGAAGCCCCAACCGGTCAGCCACATGTTGTTCGAAAGCTTGACGCGTGTAGCGGATTGACTGACGCCAATCTGTAGCGCTGCCACACCGATGGCGTCGAACACCACAAACAGTATGCCGTACAACCACCCTGGGAATTCCTTACGTTCCTTGGCGGGTGCGTTTGGATCAATCGTCGAGATCTTCAGTTCCTCAATCGTCTCTGTATTCACGGATTCGTTCGTCAAGTGTTTATCTCCACTCGTAACGTGTCAGTTCGCTTCGTTTCCCGCCTTACGGCGACGCCAAGGCACTATTCTCGCGACCATATCTGACAAAAAGCTGTAATGATCGATTTCATCCACAGTTTCTTCTGATTTTCTTACGCATATGCCGATGAAATCGCAAAAGAACGATGAGGGGGTATAGACAGTTCGGATGGCAGTATCTAGTTGTCGTCAAGGATTCCGCCGTCCACATAACCGTTGTTGCTGAAATCGGCGAAATTGTTGAGATCGACGGAATTACCGTCGTGCCTCATTCCGGCAGTCGGGGCATAGTCCGAACACCTCAAGCGTATGCCGTTCGATGGTGAATCCGTATTTCTCGCTGATGCCACGCAGCCAAGTTTCGGATGGCGATTCGATTTCCACGGTTTTGCCGCAATTCGTGCAAACGAGATGATGGTGATGCCCGTCATCACCACACAGACGGAACAGCTGTTGGCCTTCCAAACGCACGGTATCAGCCTCGCCTGCCTCAGCCAAGGCATTCAATTGACGATATACAGTGGCAAGGCCGACCTTCACGCCTTCGTCTTCCAGCTTGCGATGCAAATCCTGTGCGGAAATGAATTCATCGTTTGCCTTCAACGCATCATGAATCAGTTCTTTTTGTTTGGTGTTGCGCTCCACGCGTCCGTCCGTCAATCTATGTCCGTTCTTGATGGCTTCGCGCGCCGTCCTCCCCTCAGGGAAAGGCTGACGCGCGAAACATGCCGTCATCGGTTTTATTTCAAATCATCCCAGCAGCCGGTCCGTTCAAGATCCGCCACAGTTTGCCTGGTGTCGTCGGTCAGCACGGTGATATGCCCCATCTTGCGATCATGACGCACTTCAGCCTTGCAATAGTCGTGCATATTCCATTCGGGATGCTCGGCGATCAGCGCGCGGGTCGGTGCCACATGCTGCCCGAGCACATTGACCATAACAGCCGGCTTGAGCAGTTCGGGCTGTTCGAGCGGCCACCCGGCGATGCCTCGAATATGCGCGTCGAACTGGTCGAACGAGCACGCTTCGATGGTGTAATGACCGGAGTTATGCGGGCGCGGGGCAAGCTCGTTGACGATAACCCGCTCATCTTTGGTAACGAAGAGTTCGATAGCGAGGATGCCGGCCAGTTCGAAGCCTTGCGCCAAACGCAAAGCGAGTTCGTGCGCTTCCTTCGCCACGTCTTCGCTGACTTCGGCCGGAGCGATGGTCATGTGCAGAATATTGTTACGATGCTCGTTGCGCACGATCGGGAAGGTCACATAATCCTTGCCGTTACCGGCAACGAGAATGCTCGCTTCGAATGCGAAATCGACGAATCCTTCGAGAATGCTCGGCGGGAATCCGCCACCGCGATCGGCACGGGCGCGTACCTTTTCGAGATCGGCATCGGATTTCAGCACGGTCTGGCCGTGGCCGTCGTACCCGCCGGAACGGGTTTTCAGCACGGCCGGGTAATGGATTTCACCGAGCGCCGCATCAAGCTCCTCAACGCTGTTGACGGCCTTCCATGGTGCGGTCGGCGTGCCATGATCGTTGATGAACTGCTTCTCGTTGACGCGATCCTGCGTGACACGCAGCAAATCGGTGCCTTGCGGGGCTGCAGACAAGGAACGCACTTCGTCGATGGCGTCGGCGTTCACGTTTTCGAACTCGTACGTGAGCACGTCGGACTTTTCAGCCAGTTCTCGGATCGCGGTGATGTCGTCGTATTCGGCAGTGACTTGGAAGTCGGCCACCTGTGCGGTCGGGCAATCCGGAGTCGGGTCGAGCACGCCGATGCGGAAGCCCATGTAGCGGGCGGACAACGCCATCATGCGGCCAAGCTGACCGCCACCGATAATGCCGATGGTGGCCCCTGGCATCAGACGTTCAACACGGCCATTGGTTTCCTCAGACAAGCTGGGCATTGGATTCAGCCACCTTTTCCTTCAGAGAGTCACGATATTCCTGCAAAGCATTGGCCAAACGCTCATCGGTGGTGCTCAGAATGCTCACAGCCAAAAGACCTGCGTTTGTGGCACCGGAGTTGCCGACTGCGGTGGTGGCGACCGGGATGCCGCCTGGCATCTGCACGATGGACAGCAGCGAATCCCAACCGGACAGCGCATGGGAACGCACCGGCACGCCGATGACCGGCAGGGTGGTCTGGGCCGCGACCATGCCCGGCAGATGTGCCGCGCCGCCGGCTCCGGCGATGATGACCTTCAGACCGTTGGCACGGGCACTATGCGCGAACTCGCCCATCAATTCCGGGGTGCGGTGCGCGGAAATCACCTGCTTCATGTACGGCACTTCGAACTGGTCAAGCATCTCGCAGGCATGCTTCATGGTTTCCCAATCGCTCGCCGACCCCATAATCACTGCGACTTCAGGCTTGTTGTCTGCCATCAAGGACCTCCGAAAGAATCCAAAAGAACATGTTCTTGAACACCGTTTACTTTACGCAATCGGCTAGATGTGCAGCACGATTTTTCCGAAAACGTCGCCATTCACGATCTTGGAGAACGCAAGATGCGCGTCGTCGATCGCATATGCGGAATCGATGACCGGATGCAGATCGGCATGTTCCACGAATTTCAGCAAACGTGCGAAATCCTCACGGGAGCCCATGGTATTGCCCTGCACTCGAATATCCTGGAAGAAGATTCTCGTAAGCTCTGCACCCGGCTGGTCGCCAGTAGTCGCGCCGCAAATGGCGATAGTTCCTCCCGGACGTACGGATTTGACGGAATGACTCCATGTGGCCGCGCCGACGGATTCAATGACGGCATCCGCCTTGCGTGGCAGTCGCGCACCCGTTTCAAAAGCCGCATCGGCACCGAGCTGCAACACTCGCGCACGCTTGTCTTCGCTTCGTGACGTGACGAACACTTCCAATCCGGCCGCGTGAGCAAGCTGAATCGCCGCGGTCGACACGCCGCCTCCGGCACCTTGAATAAGCACCGTGTCTCCCGGCTTCACATTCGCCGATGCGAACAGCAGGGAATATGCGGTAAGCCAGCTGGTACCCAATGCGGCAGCCTCATCAAGATTCAGATTCGCGGGCTTGGCGAACACGTTGGCGCTGGGCACCTGTGTGTATTCGGCCATGGTTCCCGCATACCGTTCGGACAGGATCGAGCGTCTCTCCCCCGGCATCACACCGGCGCCATCGGTACCAACGAAGGTATACAAGACCACTTCGGAACCGGCCTTAAGTCCCTTTCGTACGGGAATGTCTTCTTCCAACACGCCAGCCGCGTCCGTGCCGAGGATCATCGGCGTCTGCTCGTCGGAAAGCCCCACACCTTGCAGACTCCACACGTCATGATGGTTCACGCTCGCCGAGTTCACACGAATGGTGGACCAGAATGGCTTGGTTTCAGGCTCAGGCATAGTGCCCACTTCAAGCACGGACAGCGGATCATCATAATTCGTTCCGGTGGCATATACGGCTTTCATGTTCGCGCTCCTTTGCGAATAACGGCTTTTCACGATTGCAAACACCTCTATTGTGCCTCAAGTTGAGAAGACTTTGCGCTCCTTTGCCCGCAAACACCCTCGTCGGGGCATACAGTGGGATATGATTTCGCACTTGGTTGCACTGATCGTAGGGAAGGGTGATTGCGCACGATGACCGCTGGCATTTTGAGTTCGATTCACACTCCGGCGGACGTACATGCCCTTTCAGCCCAGCAATTACGCGATCTATGCCTCGAAATCCGCGCCACGCTGCTCGACTACGGCAAACAACATGGCGGGCATATCGGCTCGAATCTTGGCGTGGTGGAGCTCACTGTGGCATTGCACCGCGTGTTCGACTCGCCCCGCGACCGTTTCATTTTCGACGTGTCGCACCAAAGCTACGTGCACAAAATGCTTACCGGCCGCGCCGAAGCATACTTGGACCAATCTCGTTTTGATGAGGTGACCGGTTTCACGAATCCGCTGGAAAGCGAACATGATTCCTTTGTGCTCGGCCATACCGGCACTTCGATTTCTCTGGCCTGCGGTCTTGCCAAAACCCGCGATATGCAGCGCGGCGCCGCCGGCGAAAGCACTATCGGCAATGTTATCGCCATTATCGGCGATGGATCCCTGAGTTCGGCCATTGCGTTCGAGGGGCTGAACAATGCGGCCGAACAGGGCGGTAATCTCATCATCATCGTCAACGACAACGAAATGTCGATCGCTGAGGATTTCGGCGGTATGTACGGGCAGCTTGCCAAGTTGCGTACGTCGAATGGCATGGCCGAACTGAATCTGTTCAAGGCATTCGGCTTGGACTACCGCTATGTGGAGCAGGGTAATGACGTTGACGCGCTGGTGGAAGTACTGAACGAGGTCAAAGACATTGACCACCCGATCGTAGTGCATATCCACACCACCAAAGGCTTGGGCTTCAATGACGAAACGGAAGCCGACAATGGTTCGGATGGCTGCAATCAGACCAATCCTCAACCTCATGCGGGCCAATGCGAGGCCAACCATTGGCAGGATCCGGAGGCCTCGCTCGGCAAACCGCTCGACGCACGCAAATATTATGGCGAAATGGCCATGGCATCGCTGGAACGTCGTTTCGACAATGAGCCGGGATTGGTGGTCATCTCCCCCGCAACCCCCGGATCGAATGGCATCACCCGAGATTTTCGTGAACGTGCCGGCGCCCACTACGTCGATACCGGTATCACGGAAGAACATGCCGCCGCGTTCGCCGCGGGTATCGCCAGGGCTGGCGGACGCCCGGTGCTTGCGACTTCCGCCACGTTCTTCCAACGCACGTTCGACCAGCTGCAGCAAGAGTTGGCATTGAATCATGTTCCCGCCACGCTGCTGATTTTCGGCGCGGGAATTTCCGGCGCGGACAATACGCATTCGGGCACATTCGATATGACGATGTTCGCCAATGTTCCCGACGTGACCTGTTTGGCTCCCGCGAGCGGCGAACAGATGCTTGACATGTTGGCTTGGGCTACCGGCCCGTCCGAACATGGCGTGGTGGCGATTCGTATGCCCGGCGAGCAGATTCTCGCACTTGAACGTGCCGCCGATATGGCGTTCGACCCGTTGCAGCGTGCCGAAGAGCATGATCCAGCCGTCAATATTGCCGGAGCATGCCCGTTCGCCCGCTATCAGATCGTTCAGCCCGGCAGGGATGTGGCGATTCTTGGACTCGGCAATACCATGCCGTTGGCTGCCGAAATTACGTCGGCACTGGCCGAAAATGATGAAGAACATGCTGCGATTACCGCGACGCTTGTTGACGCATTGCAATATTCCACGATGGATGCCGAATTACTGGCGATGCTTGCCGATGGGCATCGTTTGGTTGTTACGTTGGAAGATGGCCAGCTAGAAGGCGGATGGGGTGAGAAAGTCACCGCATTTTATGCCAATTCCAGTAATACCAAGGCTTCTCACGTTCGTGTGCTGAATTTCGGCGCAGCCAAAGAGTTCACCGACCGAGTGCCTCTTGGCGAGCTTAACGAACGTTACGGATTGACTTCAGAAACCATCGTCTCTCGAATCCGCGGTATTCTCAGCGAATAATCGATACATAAGCGAATTGGCGGGAATGATCGGTATATCTGTGGACCATTCCCCGCCAATCTATAAATCAGCGATCTGTAATCAGCAATCACTGATCATTCTTGATGGCATCCAAAGCGGGAATCTTCACAGCCTTATTGGCCGGGCCGAAACCTGCTACCACACCAACGGCGATCGAAAACAGCATGGCCACCACAAAAAGCCACCACGGAATCACCGAAATGCGAGTCACATCGTCGCCGCCCATAATCGCTTTGCCGATATTCTCAATGCTGAATCCACCCAAAGACGCCATATTGATGCCTATCGAACCAATCGCGGAAATCAAGCAAGCGATCACACCGCCGACAAGGCCGATCGCACCAGCCTCGCACAGGAACATCATGCGAATATCGCGCACATAGCAGCCAAGAGCCTTCATAATGCCGATTTCGCGCGTACGTTCCGACACCGACATAATCATGGTGTTGGCAATACCAATCGCGGCAACGAAGAACGACACCGCGCCGATGCCGCCCAAAGCCAACTGGATGCCTCGCGACTGCTTTTCGATCTCCTTACGCGTTTGCTCAAACGAGGAAGTCTGATAACCGGCGCCCTTGATTTGCGCTTCAACGTCGGCAACGTCTTTGATGTCTTGGGTGTGCACCAGTACCTGATCGTAAACGACCTTGCTCGACGTGTTGGCCTTGGTGTCCCCCGATATTTTGGCGTTCAACGTTTTCATATCGTCGATGCTCATCACAATGCCGGAAGTGAACGCATCATAGTTGTTGGCGGAGGAATCAATGACACCCACCACCGTGTATGGCATGGTAATGGTGGGACTCTCACCACTGCCGGAATCGGATGGCGCCACGGATCCGCCGCCCACCTTGCGGTAGTCGTCGGGACTTTGATAGTTGGCTCCGGTAATCAACGTGATTTTGGAGTTCAGCATATCGAAGAACGGGTCTTCGCCTTCGGATTGGGCGCAACCGTTCTCATCGCAGTAATAACCGCCCGCTTCTATACGATGATTGCTCGGATCTGACGCATACTTATCGTAGAACGAATACACGAAGGATTTGCCCGCCAACACTTCGCCGGCACGCATCGGAAGACGTCCGCTGGCCAATTTATAGCCGGATTCTTCCAATTGCGTGGCGTCGACTCCCACCACGTTGACATATTGCGACACGTACCGGGAGCCAGCTCCTTGCGTGGCATCCACACTGTATGACATCGTTTTCTGAGGAAGCACTCCGGCCACACCGGCAATGGTGCGGAAATTCTGCACGGCGTCATCGTCGAGTTTCGCCTGTTCGCCGTCGGCACCGCTCACGCTGGATGACGTTGCCGTGGAATGTGAACCTCCGCCGTCCGCATATACGGTGATGTCGTTCAGGTTGCCCATGTTTTTGAGCATCTGCTCGTTCTGTTCGTTGATGCCTTGGCCAATGGAAATCATGAGCACGATCGAACAGCAGCCGACGATCACGCCAAGTACCGTAAGAATCGTACGCGATTTGCGACGCAGCAGATTCTGCGTGCATGAACGTGCAATATCCGAAAATCGCATGCTCACTCCTTGGCGGAGGGCACGGAATCAATCACCTGGGTCGGCGCGTCAATGGCACCAGCCGTATTAGCCGCACCATCATCAGCACCTGCATGCGAATCGGAGGGATCCCAATCCCAATCGTCATCCTCGGCAGCCTTCTTCGCCTTCTTGCGGCGACGCACAACCACCACAACCACAATGGCGATCACGGCAACGACAGCCACGGCAACGACAATCCACACCCAAGTCGGAATGCCTTGATTTTCCTGCGGGTCAACATCCATACCGGGATCGGCGGGAGCCGGAGCCTCAGACACCGTAATCTTCACCGGCGATTCCTTGGTCTGCTGCTGGCCGTCGGCATCCTCGTACGTCACCTTCAGTTTGGCATCATATTCGCCGGCCGCATCCGCAGTGAAAGCGAATCCGATGGAACCAGAAGCGCCGGACGCCACATTGCCGATATACTGCGTGGCTTGCGTGGCGGTGATGCCGTCACCCTCGATGGACGCTTCGACATTGGATACATCCCCCTTGCCCTTGTTCACGTATTCCATGGAAATGGTGGATTCCTCGCCCGCATTGATGGCGTCTGGAAGCACGGGATCGCCCAGTTCGAAACGGTCGGGCTGCGAAACAGGTACGGAAATCTTGATATCCGAAGTGTTGGAATTGCGGGTGCCGCCATCGACATACTCGTATTTGAAGTTGATATCGATGCCCTGCGCGCCGTTCTTCGCACTCGACAGCACCTGCATGGGCACGGTCTGGGTCAGGGAATAGCCCGCCCACAGCGAATCGTAATAGAACGTGTTCGTACCGCCGGAAATGGCGAAATTCTCGCCGCCGTCAACGGTCACGACCATATTGCCGACCGCGACCTTGCCCATATTCTGGAAGGTGAAGCCAAGATCGAAATTCGTGCCGACCGCCACGGAACCGTCGCCATAGGTGAAGTTGGTGATGATGATGTTCGGCACCGGACCGGCCGGCTGCACGGTGGAGCCGCCGTTGTTGTCGTCAGTGCCATCACCGTCTTCGGCGAGCGCCGTCGGCACAATGCAGGTCAGCGCGATGGCGATGGACGCCATCAATGCGATGAGCATATTGATGAATTTTGCGGAATGGTTGCTGTTACTCATGGAATTTCCTTCTCTTCTCTGCCGTCACACGTTGTTCATCAGACGGTCATCGATGATGCGTCCGTCAAGTAGCGTTACGATACGGTCGGCATATTGCGCCATATTGTCATCGTGGGTGACGAGCACGATGGTTTGGTCGAGGTCGCGAGCGAACGCGCAGATCATGTTCATCACGTCGGTTTTGGTTTTGGAGTCGAGGTTGCCGGTCGGTTCGTCGGCGAATACGACTTGCGGTCTGGCTGCGAACGCTCGCGCGATGCCGACACGCTGTTGCTGTCCGCCCGACATTTGCGTCGGGTAGTGGTTCATGCGTTTGCCGAGCCCTACTCGTTTCAGCATTTTCTTGGCGATTGCCTCACGCTTGTTTTTCGGCATGCCTTGGAACATCAGCGGCATTGCCACGTTTTCCACGGCAGTCAGATTGGGAAGCAGGTTGTATGACTGGAATACGAAACCAAGATGTTTTTGCCGAAATTCCGCCAATTGCCGTTCATTCAACCGAGAAATGGGCACTCCCCCGATGCGCACGCCGCCTTTGGTCGGTTTTTCCATGCCTGCTAGCTGGTTCAGCAGAGTGGATTTGCCAGAACCGGATTCGCCGTAGATACAGCAGATCTGCCCTTGCGGAATGGTGAGATTGATGCGTTCCAGCGCCACGACGGTTTCATCGAGCACCGGATATTCCTTACGCAGATTCTTGACTTCGATGATGGGCCTGCGCGTCCCCGCCATCGACTCTTGCCCTTCATGATCTGTCATAGTCTTCGTTGCCCTCCCCCACACGGCGTCAATACGTCTGTTCCACAACCGAGTTTATACCGTTTTCCAGTTCCCTGCATCCCTTAGGGGAACACCCCGAGAAGCACAGACCCCCGTCTCACATCCTCCTAAAACAACCCTAACTAGGGTGGTTTTCTCGTTTCGTGCCAAAAACACTTCGTTTCGTGCCAGACGGCAAAATCCCCGAATCTCGCAAAAATAGAATGAAAACAACGAGGCAGACATGCGGATGACGTTGTCGGAAGCGTCATCCGCATATCACACAAGGGGAACCATCATGCGTCGTCGTTTTACTCAAACCGAGGTGTATTACCTGAACACCCTGCCCGCGGTGGAGCGAGCTTCCATGGACCGCATCACGTACTCGAAGGAATTTCAGGTGCGTTGCATGGCGCAATATCTGCGCGGCAACGGTCCTACCAGTATTTTCGCCAGCGCAGGTCTTGATCCGAAAATCGTGGGAGGCAAGCGCATCGAACGCGCGATCGCCCGTTGGAAAGCCGATCCGAAAATCATGCTCGAAGCACAGACGTTGGCAAACAAATCCGATTCCGGGCAGCGCGATCTGCTGGTGATCACCCAAGCCATGACCATCAAATGGCTGGAAAAGAAAGTCATGGACCTGCAGAAACAGCTTCACCTGCTTGAATCACATGCGATGAACTGCTCACTGCCGAATTCAAACTCCAAGGAAGGTCTTGTCAGCATGGCGTGACATACGCCGAAACGTATGACATGCGTGCGCAAAACACGGTCATTGCCGACAGGCCAATCACATAGACGTGCGTTGCGGTACGGCAACGCGCCAAACAATAATCCCTCCTTTCACCGCCGCGCTCTCCGTCACATATAAGCGGCCGTCTCGAAAGGAGGGATTCTTCATGCCTCTGGAACGTCAGCGAAACATCCTCGCCCCGTATCGACACTCTGCATTTCGTGTATAAAACGCGCTGTCCTTACTCTGCATTTCGTGTAAATGCCTTAATTTTCAAGGAGTACACCATGCTCTTCAGGCGCAACACTCATGGCTTGGAAAAGCCAGTCGAATGGCAAGCGCGCCATGCTTATTGAGGGAGCACGACGTGTTGGAAAAAGCACTTTGGCGCAAGAATTCGCACAACACGAATACGAAGGTCATCTTGTCATCGATGCAGAGCATCGGCACGGCTATTTTGCGACTATTTCGCAGCTTCGTCTGCGGACATCATGGCCTGGGTGATCTGGTCGCGCATCTCGTTGAAACCGCCAGGCGTCGAAGCCGGCAACACCACCGTCTTCGCATTCTGCGACGAGGCGAGATTACGCATGGTGTCGAGATACTGGTTGAACAACACCACATTGTTCACGTCGTTCACGTTCATGCCGACTGCCTGCAGACTCTTGATCTGGTCGACGATACCATTGGCGATCTCACGACGATAGTTGGCCTGGCCTTCACCCTGAAGACGGGTCTTCTCAGCCTCGGCTGCCGCCTGGGTCTCGATCTGAATACGCTGGGCTTCGGCGCGCTGACGGGTGGCCTCCTTCTCGCGCTGGGCAGCGTTGATGGAATCCATGGCGTTCTTGACCTGCGGACTCGGATCGATGGCAGTGATCAGCGTCTTGACCACAGTGAAACCGAAGCGGGACATTTCGTTGCCGACGGTCTTCTGTACGTCAAAGGCCACATCGTCCTTACGGGAGAAGGCATCGTCCAAAGACAATGCAGGAATGGCGGAACGCAGCGCATCCTCCATGTAGGAACGCAGCTGACCAGCCGGATCACGCAGCTCATAGTATGCGGTGGCCACATTGCTCGGGTCAACACGGAACTGAGTGGACGCCACCACCGTGACGAACACATTGTCAAGCGTCTTGGTCTCCAACTGCACATTAAGCTGATTGACGCGCATGTTGGTTTTCATGGCGATACGGTCCACGAACGGGATTCGAATATGAATGCCGGCGAACTGCACCTTGTTGAATTTGCCGAAACGCTCAATAATATAGGCCTGCTGCTGCGGCACGATAAACAACGTGGACAGGAACAGGAACGCGACGATAAGTGCAATGACAAGGAGCGTAATAAGGAACGGCATGACATTACTCCCTTCTTTGGTTTTCTCTCGAAAGCCTGTTGATTGACGGCTTTCCGTAGGTTCTGCAACCATTGCCGAACCCAAGCGAAAACTTACCAAAGAATGCAATCACGTGCAGACAATGTCCGCGAGTTGGGCAAAGTCCATTCGGAAGCCGGACATCGACCGTCCGGAAGCCGACCCACATACGTCTACGAGCCGAACAGGAGACAATTCTCCTTGTCCGGCTCGTGAGATGGCATACGCAATGTTGAATCAGATCAGGCCGAGTTCCTTGCATTTGGCTTGCAACTGCGTGGCCGAAGGCTCCACCAGCCATGAGCCATCGGCGAACCGAATCACGGGAATATGCTGTTGTCCGCTGATCGCAATGGCCTTCTCTGCAGCACCATCCTCATGCTCGATATCATGAAGGCTGTAGGCGACCCCGAAACGGTCTAATGCTGCCTTGGCTCGATGGCAGTCGCCGCACCAGTCGGCTCCATAGAAATCAATTGCCGCATTGTCAATCATAAAATCACTCCTTACGAGGCATTAATCTCATCAAATTTAGGCGATGCCTCAAGCAACATCTTCGTATACGCATCTTTAGGGTGTCGTAACACGGAACCGACAGCTCCATATTCGACAAGATGGCCGTCTTTCATTACCGTCACCTCATCCGCAACTTTCTGAACAATGTCCAAATCTCATACTCATGCCCCGACAATCCCGGATAATGCACGGATTTTACCAGCGGATGCAGCAACAGATAGCTGGAGATCGCACGCGCGTTCTCCTGCTGGCGGTCCATGCGCAGGGCGAGCGTCTGAATACCACGACGCACCGAATCGCATTCGTTCGGCGCAAGCACGCCACCCAAACGATTCTGCGCGAAGTAGACACGTTTGCCCAACCCGTCGTCCTTGACCACCACAAGACCGGCGTTGACTTCGGAATGGCCGGCCAGATACTTGGTAGCGGAATGGATGACGATGTCGGCACCTTGGTCGAGCGGCAGCTGCAGATACGGGGTAACGAATGTGTTGTCGACAATGGAAATCGCACCATAGCGATGAGCGATTTCAGCAATCTTCGTCACATTGTTGACCTGCAGCAACGGATTGGTAAGAACTTCGAAATACACGGCCTTCGCCGGACAACCATGCGCGGGTCCCTTGGCGGAGTGCCCGGAAACAGCGGCATCAAGCGCTTCGTAGTCGGCGGATTCACGGCTCCGGTGTTGTTGTCATTCACCGGCAGGCCATGAACAAGCTGAGTGTTGAATCTGGTCATGATGCGCACCCCCTTGGGTTGTGGTTCATTGCCGCGTGCCATTCACGCGGTCGCTGGTACCCACTAAACCGCATCCTGCGTTTCAACGCGCGCCGCACCTTATCAACGTTGGCTATAGAACGCGCGAATCGCCATAACATTTTCCTGTAAGCAGCTATCAAACGGCGGAGATGCAAGACACCGCACCGCAATCGCAAAAACGTCGCCTGCATAAGGAGCGTGTGTCGGTTTCCTAAGGGAAAGACGTTTCGATGGCAATTGGAGGATGGGACGTCCACAACCGATCGAAAGACGATCGCAAACAATCGGAGGAAAATAGAAAAAGCGATTGTGCAAGCACACAATCGCTCATCCATGCAAAAAGGCTACGCAGGAAAAATTACGCTAGCACAGCAGCCACCCGGCGCACAGCCTCACGCAACTGGTCCTCGGATTTAAGCAGGCTGAATCGTACGTAATCCTTGCCCACTTTGCCAAAACACATGCCCGGCAGCGCGGCGACGGCCGCACGTTCCAACAGCATGTCGGCAAACTGTTCACCCGTCTGATCTTCAGGAGCATGCACCCAAGCGTAGATGCCACCGTCTGAATCGAAAACATCAAGTCCGGCTTCACGCAATCCACCTGCCACGATTTCGCGACGAGACGCATACCGTTCCGCAAGTTCGGCCACACAGCTCTGATCCGACAGCAGTGCCACAGTGCCCGCGTCTTGAATGCTGGACGTAACCATGGAACCCATTTGATAGTGGTACTGCTTCACATGAGAAACAATGTCGTCGTTGCCCGCGATGAAACCGGCACGCCAGCCGGCCATCGCATACATTTTCGACAGCGAGCATACTTCCACCGCAACATCGAAGGCACCCGGCAGCGACAGTATGCTGATTTGCTGCGCATCGACCCCCAATCCCGCATAAGCGAAATCCTGCACGATCGCGAAATGATATTCATGAGCCAAATCGATGGCACGTTGCAGAAACCCACGCGGAGCCTGCGCACCCGTCGGATTGTTCGGATAGTTGAGCACCAGCACTTTCACACGATTCCACACTTGCGCAGGCACCGCATCCAAATCAGGCAGGAAGCCACGTTCCGGCAGCGACGGCAGCAGAACCTCCTCGGCACGGCTCATCACCGTCATGCAATGATACGAGGGGTAATACGGATCCGCATACGCCACAGCGTCGCCCGGCGAAACAAGCACGGCGAACAGAGCCGCCAGACCATCAACCGCGCCCTCCACGGCAAAAAGCTGGGTTTTCCAATCAACCTCAACACCATACGTATTGCGATACCACTGTTCGGCAGCCTGCAGAAAACTTGGCTTGCCATCGAACGGCGAATAACGGGCATTGGCCGGATCGTCAACCGCCTTTTTGGCCACTTCTCGAATGAAGTCAGCGGGGAACGCATCCGGATTGCCTTTGGCCAGGTCGATCACATCGGCCCCGTCCGCAACCGCGGCAGCCACTTTGCGATCCATATCGGCGAACACATTCGGCGGAATCGACTGCGCCACCGTAGTGAACGCAACAGGAGAAACATACGAAGTCATTCATCAACCCTCCCTATCATCGTGCGACTGTATATGCGCACATTCACGCATATACGCAACCATCAGTGCGTCACCTTGCGTGCGAACCAATCGCCGATCCATTGAATGATCTGCACAATGACGATCAGAATAATAACAATCACGACGAGCACGCCGGTTTCGTAACGGTTATAGCCGTATTGAATGGCCATATCGCCGATGCCGCCAGCGCCGATCGTTCCGACCATTGCGGAATAGCCAATCAGTGAAATAATGGTGAGCACCACACCACGAATGAACGACGGCAAGGCCTGAGGGAATACCGCATCCACAATGATTTGGCGTGTGGTGGCACCAGTGGAGATGGCAGCTTCAAGCAAGCCCGGATCAACTTCGGAAAACGCGCTTTCCGCGATTCGCGCGAAGAACGGCACCGCGGCGATCGACAGGGAAATTGCGCCACCTGTCGGCGTGTAAGGATCACCCAGAATCAATTGCGCAACCGGAATAAGCACCACCATGAGAATCAGGAACGGCAGCGAACGAATCGCGTTGACGATGAAACCGACAATAACGTTCAACGCATGATTCGGCGTGAACAAACGATTTTCGGTCAAATACAGCAGCAACGCCACCAACGTGCCCAACACCACGCCGATAATCGCCGACACCACAACCATGTATGCCGTGTCGATCAACGCCTGACCGAGATTGTCTTGAAGGATTTCCAGAGTTTCTTCCATTGTTCTCACGCCTCCTGATTATCCGCAGCTTCGGCGGCCACAACCAGCTGCCCACGATCAAGTTCCCGATAGCTGAACACATGCGTTCTCAACGTATTCAACGCCTGCACCAGCGGCTCCCCCGCGCCAGAAACGAGCACAATCAGAATGCCGATGGCCTGCGAACCGAAATATTCCACATTCGCATGCAGCACGTCGATGCTCACGCCGTAATCCTGCGCGACCCGGCTGATGAGCGGTTCGAGTGCCGCATCCCCCTTGTATCGCAGTTCCACGATGGTGCCGGCCGGCAGCGACGGCACCAGCTGCGGCGGCACCGCAATGCCCAGATAGCGTTCCACCAACGCTTTGGTGGTCGGATGCTTCGGCGTGCTGAACACGTCGAAGGTGTTGCCTTGCTCCACTACCACACCGTTTTCCATAACGGCCACTCGGTCGAAAATCTGCTTCGCCACGTCAAGCTGATGCGTGATGAACACGATGGTAATGCCCAGTTCGCGGTTGATGCGTTGCAGAAGCGCCAGAATGCCTTCCGTGGTTTCCAGGTCAAGTGCGCTGGTAGCTTCATCGCACAGCAGGATTTCCGGCTTGTTGGCGAGCGCACGTGCGATGGATACACGCTGTTTTTGCCCGCCCGACAGGCTTGACGGGTAGCTGTCGATTTTGTTTTCCAAACCGACCAGTGCCAGCAGTTCGCGGATGCGTGCCGACCATTGCGCTTTCGGATATCCGCCGGCTTTCAGCGCGAATTCGATGTTCTTGCCGACCGTGACATTGGTGATCAGGTTGAATCCTTGGAAAATAAAGCCGATTTTCTTGCGCAGGTCGCGCAGCTGACCGCCTTTGAGTGCGGTGATGTCGCTGCCGTCGATCACCACATGACCGCCCGTCGGTCGTTCCAGCAGGTTGATGGTGCGCACCAACGTGGATTTGCCTGCTCCGGAGAAGCCCACGATGCCGAAGATTTCGCCTTTTTCCACGCTGATGTTCACATGTTTGACCGCTTCGACGGTTCGTCCGCCTTCATGAAAGGTCACGGACACGTCGTTGAGTTCAATAACGCTCATGGTTCGTTCCTCATTCCGTTCAAGTACGTGTTTACGTTCGTTCGATACGTTTCGTTTGATACGTTTCGTTTGATGAATCTCGTTTGCATAAAGCCCGTATGAGTTTCCCAATTCATACGGGTCTTTGCATATTACCTATCGCTGCGCTGCAGCGGTCACCAAGTGGTCGGCTTGCCGAAATCCTTGAACTCGCTCTTGGCGATGGCGTCCTTGAATTTCTGACTGACGAGCAGTTTCTTGACGGCCTTGCCGAAGTCGGAATCGACGTCCTGGGTACGGACCACGAACACTTCGATCACGCCATCATCCTGCTTTTCCATGGCGAGCGCGTCGGCAGGCTTCAGATCAGCAGCCCAAGAGTAGTTGCCCGGCACCAGAGCCACATCAACGGTGTCCAAGGAACGGGCCAGCTGTGCAGCATCGATCGTTTTGATTTTGAGGTTCTTCGGATTGGATGCGATATCGTTGACCGTGGCCTTGGTGGCATCGACTTCGCCCTTGAGCGTCACCAGACCCTGCTGCTGGAGCACGCCGAGAGAACGTGCCAGGTTAGAGCCATCGTTCGCGATTGCGACCGTAGCTCCGTCTTCGATGTCATCGATGGACTTGTACTTGTTGGAATAGATGCCCAGGCCAAGGGTTGGGGTCTGTCCAAGGGCGGTCAGGTCGAGATTGTTGTCGGCGGTGAACTTCTTCAGATAATTGCCATGCTGGAAAAGATTCGCCTGAATGGAACCAGATGCAAGTGCCTTATTGGGCTGCACATAATCGTTGAACAGCTTGGTTTTCAGTTTGAAACCGTCATCTTTCAGCAGTGGCGCGATGACCTTGTCGACCATGTCGCCGTATGGTCCTGCGCACACGCCGACGGTGATTGTGGTGGTTTTGCCCTTCGTGGTGTTCAGGCTTTCCTTGGATGCGGATGCGCTGTTGCCGGAACCGCATGCCGCAACGGAAATAAGTGTTGCAGCGGCAAGTACTGCTGCAACGATTCGTTTGATGCCGTTCGGCTTCTTGAAAATAGCGATGGTCATGGTTGTTTTCCCTCTCCTACTTGTTTTGAAAAAATACGATTATTCCGTTACCGGCTTACTGGCTTCGACGTCGGCTTTGGCCTGTGCGACGATGTCTGGATTGTGGATGGCGAAGGCTTGTTCGGCGAGATGCACTTCGCGGGTTAGGAATTCGTGCAGCTTGCATTCGTAGCCATGCTCGCGTCCGACTTTGGCGATATAGCCGTTGATGTAGTCGACTTCCGTTGGACGTCCCTTGGTCAGGTCTTGATACATGGACGGATAGTGCAGCGGATGCGCCACGCCCGCGGTGTGCAGAATGGTTTCGACTTCCGTTTCGCGCGTGCCCAACAGTTGGTATCCGGCTGCTTCGGCCGCACTGTAGGCTTCATCGACCAGCTGTTCGGTGAGCCAACGCGCGTCGGGATGCGCATGGAATTCGCCGAAACGAATCTGGTACATGGTACACAGCGTGTTCAGCACCGAGTTGAATACGATTTTCGCCATGCACATGCCGATGAAGTTGTCCACGATGGTCGGGTTGAGCGTGGCCGTTGCGAAATCCTCGTACAGCGCCTGCTCGTGTTTGCGCACCTCGTCAGTCACATCATCCGCGTAGGCACACAGGTTCATGGCCTTGGCATGTACTCCGCCGGTGAAGTTGAAATCGCCGGGGCCGTACACGTAGGCACCGATCAGTGCGGTGCCGCCGTAAATGCGGTCTGTGGAGAAGTATTCGTTGAGCTTTTCGAAGTGTCCATAGCCGTTCATGGCGGAGAACACAATCTGCTTCTCATTGAACAGATGGGCGCAGCGCTTGAGCACGCCGTCAAGCTGCATCTGCTTGAGGAACACGATCCACACGTCCGGCTGGCCGGCGTATTCCTCCGGATAGTACACGTTGATCGGCACGAGATGGCGGTCTTCACCGTCTTGCGACACGTAGGCACCGCCCTGCTCGCGGATCTTCTCGACATTCGGCTTCCATGTATCGACGAAGTCGACGTCTTTGTGCGCGAATTCCTGCAGCAGCACACCGTACTGGATGCCCATTCCGCCGGCACCGATCACTGCGTACTTCATGTTCCGTGCTCCTCTCTCGTAAAACATCTCGCTTGTTTTTCAAGCCGACAATCACAAGATATCGGAAAAACAACATGGCAACATCGGCGTGGCTATATACGCTTTTTATGGAAGGCGCGAATCGTAATAATTGTTTTTTATATAGCGTTATCAGCAATCATATATTTGTATGTAAATATGATTATCTGAATATAGAAAAACCTTCCGCCTGAAGCGACGGAAGGTTCAAAATATTTAGTTTGATTAACTAGTTATCAGTCGACCACACCTTTTTCGACCACGATTTCATCAGGATCGACTTCGTCGCCATACACCGGCTTCAGTGTCTCCTCATAATCCTTGTGGAAGAAGTTTTCATCGCCAAGCTTGTCGATTTCGTCGTTGATCCAGTCAAGCAATTCCTTATTGCCCTTCTGCACTGCGGCAGCGATGGTGTCCTTATCGCCCAGTTCGGTGATACCGACCTTGAAGCCCTTGTTGGACTTGGCCCATGCGAGCACCTCGGTGTTGTCGGTGGAGAAGGCGTCGCCACGGCCGTCGAGCAGCGCGTTGTAGGCGTCGGCGTACTGGTCGTACTTCTGCAGCTTGACGTCGGGTTCGTTCTTCTCGAAATAGCTTTCGGCGGTGGTGCCCTTGGCGATGATCAGCGTCTTGCCCTTGAGCTGGCTCACGTCGGTGATTTCGGCGCTCTCCGGGGAGACCACGCCGAGCGCGACCTTCATGTACGGCTTGGCGAAGTCGACCTTCTCCTTGCGCTCGTCGGTGACGGTGAAGTTGGCCAGCGTGATGTCGACCTTGTTGGAGGTGAGCACGTCGACTCGGGCGGCGGCGTCAACGGAGGTGTATTCAACGTCTACGCCAAGATCCTTGCCCAAGCGCTCGGCGAAGTAGACGTCGTAGCCGGCATAGTTGCCGTCCTTGTCGACGTAGCCGAACGGAGCCTTGTCGGAGAACACGGCGACCTTGAGCTTGCCGGACTTCTTGATCTCATCCAGAGTGCGGGCGGTGGCGCTGCTGCTGGAACTGGAATCGCTACCCGTGGAGCCTTCGTCGCTCGGAGTGGCCGCGGACGGACCGCAAGCAGCCACGGAGGCTGCCATGATCAACGCGGCTGATGCGGCCACGATGCTCTTGAATGTTTTGTTGATGATTGATGCGGTCATGGTTTCTCCTCTCTTGCAAAGATGACTGCTATCAAAATCTTGGGTTTCGCCGATTCGCGCTATTTCGCGCTACTGCTCGGACCGTTCGGATTGCTCGGCTGATTTACGATGCCGATCGAATTCAAACGTATGCAGGAACTGCTTGGCACGTTCGGTGGTCGGATTGGTGAAGAATCGTTCGGCATCGTCGGACCGTTCCACAATGCCGCCATCTTCAAGCAGGATCACCTGGTCGGCGATGGCTCGCGCGAATTGCATTTCGTGCGTCACGATGAGCATGGTCTGGCCGGAATCGGCGAGTTCGAGCATCACGTCGAGCACTTCGCGCACCATTTCCGGATCGAGCGCGGCGGTGACTTCGTCGAACAGCAGCACTTCCGGATGCAGGATCAGCGCACGGCAGATGGCCACGCGTTGACGCTGGCCGCCGGAAAGCTCGTGCGGCCAGGAATCCTTGCGGTCGGCAAGGCCGACGCGTTCCAGAAGCCTGATCGCCTCCTGCTCGACTTCGCCCTTATCTCGCTTCTGTACCAAGGTCGGCGCCAGTGTGATGTTGCCAAGCACGGTTTTGTTGGGAAACAGGTCGTAGCTTTGGAACACCATGCCAACGCGGGTGCGTAGTTCGCTGCTGCGCTTGCTGCGTCCAGCGGACTCAGTGCCCGGCTTGCCCGTTTCGATCACTTCGCCGTTGAGCGAAATGGTGCCGCCCTGAATCGGCTCAAGGCCTGCGATGGTGCGCAACAACGTCGATTTGCCGGAACCGGAAGGCCCAACAATCACAAACACCTTGCCATGCGGCACGTCGAACGAAATATCGTTCAGCACTGGCCTGTCGGCATTGGCGTACTGCTTGACCAAATGCGCAATCCCAAGACTTGCCTGGCCTGCCTGAGTCTGCTTGCCCGCTGCATCAGTCATGCGACCACCTCTTTTCCAGTCGGCGGGCCACGATGGACAGCGGCCAGCATACGATGAAGTACATGAAGAAAATCACCCCGTAGATCCACAAGGTTCCGGTCGGGTATTGGAAACGGTTCGCGTCGATGATCTGTTGACCCACTTTGATGACCTCGACCACGCCGAGAAGCACGGCCAACGACGTCGTTTTCACGATTCGTGTCGCCAGATTCACCGAAGCCGGCAGAAGCCTACGCAACGCTTGCGGCAGAATCACTGTGACGAACGTCTGCCAGCCACTCAACCCAAGCACATACGCGGACTCATACTGGGCTTTCGGAATCGACTCAAGCGCGCCACGCACCAAATCGCCCAATTCCGCGCCGCCCCACAGCACGAACACGAACACGCATGCGCCGGTCGCATCCAAATTCCAATTCCACGCACGGGCGAAACCGTAAAACGCGATGAACAGCAACGCCAATTGCGGCATGATGCGAATGAAATCCAAATAAATCCTGGTCAGCACGCGAATGACGGGATTTTTCATCGTCATCAGCCAGCCGACAACCAATCCCACCGGAACGGAAAGACCCACCGAAACACCGGCGATCCACACCGTAACCCACAGGCCCTGCAGCAGGCGCGGGAACACGCCCGGCTCGAGCAGAATCTCAGCGCCGCTCATAGTCGAACCTCCGTTCCAGCCAAGTGCCGAACAATGAGATCGGCAGCAGAATCACCAAGTACGCGACGACCAGCATCAGCAACGATTCGTACGTGCTGTAGTACATGCCGATCAGATCCTTGGCCATGTACATCACGTCGGCGAGCGCGATGGCCGACACGACGGATGATTCCTTGATCAGGAAGATCACGTTGGCCACAATGCCTGGGATGGACGTGCCGATGGCCTGCGGAATCACCACGCGGCTCAAGGTCTGCCATTGGCTCAGGCCCAGCACGTATGCGGATTCGCGCTGCACGTTCGGAATGGTTTCGAGGCCGCCACGCATCGCTTCGGCCATGTAGGAGCCGCCGAGAAAGCCGAGTCCCACGATCGCGCATTGTTCCGCGGACCAGACAACGCCAAGCTTCGGCAGACCGAAATACAGGAAATACAGTTGTACCAGCAACGGCGTGTTGCGGCTGAGTTCGATGTAGACGCGCACAATCTGCTTCAACACTGGGATGCGTGCGATTTCAATGCCCGCGCAGATGAGACCGACCACAATCGAAAGCACGATGCCGAATACGGAAATGAACAACGTCATCGCCGCACCGTTGACGAAGAACGGCGCGTAGTGCGTCACGAATGTCCAGTCGAACACACGCGCCTCCCCTCTTTCTCGCTAGGTTTTCGAATGTTCTGCGGATCGTTTGAAGCCTTCTCAGGCTGTTTCCAAGCTTTAGCCTTGAACGCGCCCCATCGTACCGCGCGATAATCACGGAACAGGCCACGTCGTTATCGGTTTTTCGTATAAGCGTTTATCAACCTTCAAGAAATGCTTCCCGGTAATCCTTGCCACAGTATTGCACGTCGGCGCTTTCCGCCGTCAGCTCATATCGAAATGTGAAGATTGGGTATGCCTTGCGAGAGAGTATGCACATGCTCATTCGACATGCAACGATGGAGGATTTGGACGCGATTGAGGCTGTGGAGGCTGCCTGCTTCCCGCCTGCGGAGGCCGCAACGAACGAGAGCCTGACCGCACGCGTCGCCACATATCCGGAACATTTCTGGCTTTTGATCAACACTGACGCCGATGACGACGCCTGCTTCCCCGCTTCCGTGGAAGATGGCACGTTGGTTGGTTTCGTCAATGGCATGACGACCAATGAGAAAGATTTGGCTGATGTCATGTATGAGGATGTTTCCATGCATGACGAGCAGGGTGATTGGCAGATGATTTTCGGCGTGGATGTGGCTCCCGTCTACCAGCATCGCGGTTGCGCCAGCTATCTGCTGCGTCGTGTGATCCTTGATTCGACGATTGCCGGACGCAAAGGCATTGTGCTGACTTGTAAGGAACGTCTTGTTGGCTTTTACTCCCGCTTGGGATTCATGGACGAAGGCATGTCGGCTTCCACACACGGCAATGTGGCTTGGCATCAGATGCGTCTGACGTTAGCCCACACCACCGGTGAGTCCAATGATTCCAACGCCTCCGTCGACACTGATCCGGATGCGATCACCATGGAGATCCCCGTCGTGCCACTTACTGATTGACGCGCGTGTCGCAGCCCGCCCAACCAACCGCGACACGCCGACGATTTGCATTCCGCCGAGAATCCACGTAAGTTAGCACTCGC
>OGZB01000342.1_pt1 | contig 28904 bp, 15 predicted proteins | sample 1576691 | NCBI WGS metagenome assembly OGZB01 (sample SAMEA3541479, study PRJEB24748) | human gut metagenome | biome: human gut; feature: human-associated habitat; material: faeces | place: China | collected 2012
GGCGAAAGCCGAACAGGAGGCGCAGGCTCAGGCCGCCGCCGAAGCCGCTGCCGCCCAGAGCCAGACGCAGCAGTCGTATTCGGCTCCCCAACAGTCCTACACGCCCTCGTATTCGGCTCCCCGACAGTCGTACACGCCCTCGTATTCGGGCGGTTCGACATCGGGTGGTGGCTCCGGCAGTAGCGTGCCGGACTTCGTTCCAAGCAGCGGTGGATACGGCTGTACAGATGATTGTCCTCCGCCCTCTTCGGACGGTTTGATCCATCATTGATTTATCGGCTTCGCTGTTCCTTTCTCAGGACCGTTCCATGTCATCGTGGAACGGTCCTTTTCTTTTGCTCCCATGCCATCGACCCCCGTTTCCATATCGCCCATTGTTTCCGGGCGTGCACGTGAAACCGGTTGGACGGCCGACAAGGGAACGCGCGTTCCCGTGCCATCCCGTTTCCTGCCCGCATAGGCGGGAAGCGTATCTGCAGGCAGAATCTTCGAAAGGAGAAGGAACTTTGGGTTCCAACAGCAACAAGCGGAAGGCGTTGGCGCTGCTGACGGCCGCGGCCACCCTGGCCGGCGGTCTGACGGCGGGCACCGCGTACGCCGGTGGCGAGGGCGGCAACAGGCCCGGCACCGGCGGCGGCGGTTCGGCCGCGCAGTTCTGGGCATATAAGGACGACGCGTCCGGCTCGTGGGGGTCGGCGACCGACCTGAACAGCGTGTCCCGCGCCATGCAGGCCCGGGGCGTGACGATGGATGACTCGTCCGGCAAGGCCGCGGCCGCGCTGGCCGACGCGAACGGCCGGTGCGTCGCCGGTTTCCACCAGCGCCATCCGGGCGAGGGCGACGGCGACTGCCGTGTCGTCGCGGTCGGCGCGGTCTCCGGCAACGGTTCGACCACGAGCGTCTGGAACGGGTCCGGCGTCTATGACCAGAGCGTGTGGAAGAGCAACTGGTACAAGTACGTCGCACCGAACACGTACAACTACGCGGGTTCGCAGCTCTATCACACTGGGGATGGCTTCAGTGACGATCCCGGCACGAGCGTGGACAAGCTCATGGAGAAGTACGTGAGTTCCACGGCCAGTATCGTGGTCATCGCGCTCGACAAGTACCAGCCCGCCCCGCCGAACTATGATCTGACCGTCAGCACGCAGGCCGGCGGCACGTTCACCCAGGCCGGCGCGACCGGCGACGTGTCCGACGCGATCACCACGAGCCGTGGCAACAGTTCGATCAGCGAGAACGTGACGGGCACCATCACCCTGCATTGGACCGGACTGGACGGCACGACCCGCACCGCGTCCAAACAGTTCACGCAGGACAACAACACGACCCAGTCCGTGTCGTTCGGTTTCAGGGACGTGGACAAGACATGGAAATCCTGGCCCGCCGGCTCCTACTATTACGACGTGAACGTCCCGAAGCAGGGCAAGATGAAGGCCGACGCAGGCCATGCGGGCGCGGCCGATGCGAGGGAATCCTGGAAGCCGGTACCGACCCCGCCGTCGAAGAAGCTCACCAACGCGGCCGGCCAGCAGGTCACTTCCGACGCGCAGCAGATCGCGTCCGGTTCCTTGTACACGGCGCACATCACCGCGCAGTCGAACGCGAGCGAGCATTTCTGGCTGTACGACACGATCGACGCGACAAGCGTGAAGGTCCTGATCGGCGGCACCGACGGGGACGATCTTTCGAAGGTCACCGTGACCGACCAGGACGGCAACGCCGTCAAGGCCGACATCACGGTCGATGACAGCCAGCCGGGCAAGCGCATCGTCAAGGCGCACGTGTTGAATCCCGCGTCCGGACAGTACACGCTGAACGTGCCCCAGTCCGCGACCCCGACCGGTTCGGACTACACCATTCCGGACGACAGCCAAGCCTGCTGGACCGGCGACGAATACGGCAGCGCGGACAAGAGCCACTGCCAGACCGGCAACAGCGAACAGGTCGGCAAGGTCACCCCGAAGCCCGACAAGGTGTGGGTGCTGGACTCCAACGGCGCGTTGAACGCCGAGGATCCGGAGCATACGAACGACAAGGGCAGCGACAATCGTACGTTCGTGACCGGCGACGCGATCGGCGCCGTGGTCAACGGACGTATCCCCGCGCACCTGCTCAACCCGTTCACCTCCTATTCGATCACCGACGACTGGACCGCGTCGGCCCAGTGGATCGACTGGAACCACAAGGACCAGGTCAGGGTGTACGTGGACGGCAAGGACGTGACCGACCAGTTCGACATCACGATCGACACGGCGAAGCACACGACCACCGCGACCGCGAAGCAGTCGTTCCTCACGAAGACCGCGTTCGGCACCGTCGACCGCAAGGTCAAACTGTACATCGGCGGCATCGTCAGGCAGGTTCCGAACGCCCAGGCCGCGGCCGACCAGAAGAAACTGACCAACAAGGCCACCGAAACCTGGAACAACGAATCCCGGCCGACCAACGAGCCGCCGGTCTGGGTGCGCAATCCGAAGCCCGACAAGGTATGGAGCGCCGACCAGGGCCAGGCCGCGAACGCCGAGGACTCGGCGTGGGCCAACAACGTCAACGCGGACACGCACACGTTCGTCCAGCAGGACGATTTCGGCGTGACCGTCAACGGCCTGCTGCCCAGGAACCTCGCCAGGAAGATGGGCTCCTACGAGCTTGGCGATGATTTCTCCAAGAGCGCCAGGAACATTGATCTCGACTCCGCGACCGTGACCGTCACCATCGACGGCAAGGACGCGAAGAACCTGTTCGACGTGCACAAGCAGGACGACAGGGTGTGGGTCAGCGCGAAGCAGGAGCTGCTCGACACGACCTACAACCAGGCCGCCGACCGCAAGGTCCGCATGACCATCAAGGGCGCGTTCCTCAAGGACGTGCTCAAGGCCGGCCAGAAGGTCCAGCTCACCAACGGTGATTGGGAGAAGTGGAACCAGCAGACAGTGCCCGGCAACGAGCCGCCCGTCAAGGAGTGGAGCCCGAACCCGGACAAGAGCTGGATCCGTCTCGGCGAGGACGGCAAGTGGGCCGCCGTGGTCGATCCGACCGGGTCGAACAAGACCGGCGCCGACACGTTGAAGTTCCTCGACGGCGACCAGGTCGCCAGCGTCGTCAACGGCGTCATCGCGTCCGACCTCGTCAAGGTCACCGACATCAAACTGACCGATGATTACGCGAACGCCGACTACATCTGGGACCTCGCGTCCGACCAGTCGCAGATCCGCGTGTACGAGGCGGACGCCACGACCGACGCGGCGTCCTCCGTCGCTGACATCGCGAACAAGGGCCGTGACGTGACCGACCAGTTCGACATCGCCGTGGCGGGCACCAAGGTCACCGCGACCGCGAAGCCGGAATACCGTGCCGCGCAGGCCGGATTGAAGAATCCGAAGCAGATCAGCCTGCTCCTGCCGGGCGTCGTGAACTTCGCGAACGGCAAGGGCGCGGCCCAGGTCCGCAAGGACTTCGGGAAGCACGCGGGCGACGAGCTCACGTTCTGCGAGAATCCAGACGGGTCGAAACTGACCAACAAGGGTTCCGAGAAGGTCAACAACGAGTCCCAGCCGACCAACGAGCCGTACATCTGCGGCTACGTTCCGCCGGCCAAGAAGAAGGTCGTCGCCGAAGGCAGCCAGGGCGGCGCGAACAACGACGCGAACGACAAGGTCGTGTATCCGGGCCAGAAGGTCGAATACAGGCTCACCACCCGTCCTCAAATCCCGTCGGACCTCGCGTACCGCATCGTGTCCATCCAGGACACCGACGTGTACGACCAGTACCTCGAACCCGACCAGCAGACCCTGGAGGTCACCGACCTCGCCACCGGCGACCAGCTGACCACCAGTGATCCGCAGATGGGCGTCGAAGGCGACTACACCGTCGCCTGGGACAACGCCAACCACCAGTTCACCATCACGTACTTGTCGGAGTATGTGGCCGAACACTGGCAGGCCGGCTCCCACCCGCAGGTCCAGGTCCGTTTCGAAGGCACCGTCGCGAAGGACGCGCCGACCGACCGCAGGGTGGACAACCAGTGGATGCTCACCCTGAACAATTCGATCACCCCGTCCAACATCGTCGACAACCTGCCCCCGAAGCATGATCCCTCCAAGAAGGACAACCAGTCCAAGGAGCAGGGCGACCCGTCCGTCAGCATCGACGGGAAGACCATGCTGCTGGGCGACACCGGCAACTACGTCGTCACCCTCGACCTGAAGCAGACCAACAACGCGTACCGCGTGTGGAAGGCCGGCATCACCGATGATTTCGACGACGAGCATCTCGCCATCGACGGAACCAAGATCGAAGTGCTCGACTCCAAGGGCCAGGACGTGACCGGCAAGTTCAACATCCAGGTCCGTGACGGCGTCGCGTACGTGTACGCGAAGACCGTGGACACGTGGATTCCGAAGAAGGGCGTCACCGTGAAGGGCGATCCCCAGCCGACGGACCTCGCCGCCTACGCGTCCTCGTCCAAGCATGATCCGCTTTCCGATCCGAGCATCGACCAGAACCTCCTCGGCCAGGAATACCAGATCGTCATGCCGTACAAGGTCGTCAAGGTCGAGAACGGCTACACGGTGAGGAACAAGGCCATCCAGGTCACCAACGACCTGACCCGGGAAACCAACGAGGTGTCCAACCCGCTCAAGGAAATCAACCCCGCCAAGGACGTGACCGTCAAGGTCGGCGGCGAAAGCATCGACGGCAGGAGCGTGTACAAGGACCGCACGTTCCTCTACCAGCTCGACAGCTCCATCATCCCGGCCGGCCGCGCCTACCCGCGGGTCGACCAGTGGAGGATCGTCGACCCGCTGAACACCGAGTACGACCAGTACACGGGCCAGTGGGCCGTGTACGCGAGCCGCGACCTGTACAGGGACGGCAAGGTGATCGCTGCGAAGGGCGACAAGCTCGCCGGCAGCGGCTTCGACGGCTCGAAGTTCGGCGGCGACCTGTTTACCGCCGCGGCCGACGCCAACGGCGTGGTCACCGTCGAAGCGACCGAAGCGTACCGTACCCTCGTGTCCGCGGACAACGAGCATGAGGCCGGCTGGCGCGCGTACATCCAGTGCAAGCGCCTGAAGGTCTCCGACCGCGTCGAGAACCGGTTCACCGAATACTTCAACGACAAGGAGTTCGGCTCCAACATCGTGTGGACCCGCACTCCGGACATGACCCCGTCAATCCACATCGAGAAGTACGACGTGGCCTCCGGCGAAAAGCTCGGCGACCGCGACGACGTGAAGGACGCGTTGAAGATGGCCGGCGACAGCCAGCAGATCGCGTTCAAGATCACCAACACGTCCAAGACGGACTCCTCGACCGGTGAGGGCGCCTGGTATCTCGCCAAGGACCTCAAGATGGTCGACAGGACCATCGCGGGCGAGGGCGACGTCACGGACCTGAAGTATCCGGACAACTGGGACACCCTCGTGCTCAAGCCCGGCGAGTCCACCATCATCACCGGCACCCTCAAGGGCGTCGAGCAGGGCGGCAAGCACACCGACCGTGTCAAGGTCACCGGCACGCCGCTCGTTGAATGCCCCGTCACCGACCAGTTCGGCGGCCAGCAGTCCGCCGACGGCAACCAGACCGGCGACACGAAGGTCGACGGCGACGCGTCCGACACGACCGGCCTCAAGCAGGTCAAGGTCGGCGACAGGACCCTGTGCGAGGACACCACCGTGGAATCCAACACGGACGACTGGAGCGGATACCGCGAGGATCTCGCCACGACCGGCGCGGCCATCGTCGGCATTCTGCTCGCCGTCGGCGCGTTCGGCTCCATCGGCGTGACCCTCATGGGCGCACGCCGCAGGACCGCGGCCTCAAGCCACGCCGCGCACTCAGGCAAGTGACCGGGCCGGCCCCGTCCATCATGACCCATGGTGGACGGGGCCCGCATAATCCTGCGGGACACGGGTCCTATCCTCCGTAGCCCGCTCCTTTTCCGAAGGGCCATCGCCACCATGGCGATGGCCCTTCTCTCATATGGACACTCCCCCGTCCCAATATCCGGCGTCATCGGATGGCGTGCATGTGAACCATTCGGAAGAGCCGACATGACGGCTTCCGCCGTCGGCATGTCGTCTCCGTGTGCGTCCGGCCAACGGGCGCATGGAAAGACAATCACCAAAGGAGACCAATGGATATGAAGAAGATCTCAGCCGCGTGCGCGACCGCCGCCGCGCTGGCCGCATTATGCGTTCCGGGAGCCGCGTTCGCCGCGGACGGCACGCTCACGCTGAACGCGGGCGATGGCAGCACCCTCGCGGGCCACAGCTTCACCGTGTATAAGCTCGCCAACTACAACGACGTCGTCAAGGACGGCGCGAACGTGAAGAGCGTGAGCGCCTCCTCCCCGGACGCCGCGGCCGACGCGTGGGTCAAGGCCGCGTTGAACAAGAACGGCGTGACCTACAACACATCCGAGGGCCGTAACGCCGCGGAGCAGCTGCTGCGCCTGCAGACCGAGTCGAACACGCTGCGCAAGGTCGCCGGCACCCTGCAGTCCACCGCCGCGGCCAGCAAGGTCACCGCGGTCAAGACCAACCAGACCTCCACCACCAGCAGTCTGAACCTGACCCTGCCGGAAGGCTACTACCTGGTCGTCGACGCTCAGGGCATCCCGATCCTCGTGTCCACCACCATCGGAGGCGCGACCAGAATGAGCAACGGACAGACCCTCGGCTCCACCCAGATCAAAACCAACGTCACCAAGATCGACAAGAAGATCAAGAGCGTGGACGGCACGTGGAAGGACTCCGCGGCCGCGACCAACGGCGAGACCCGCGACTTCAAGGCCACGTTCACCGTGCCGAACAAACTGGCTGTGGACACCATCACCCTCGAGGACCACATGACCGGCATCACCTACATCGACGGCTCGTTCCACGCGAGCGTCGACGGCACGGACATCACCGACCAGTTCGGCGCCATCGGCAAGGACAAGATCACCGCCGCGGCCGGCAAGACCCAGACCGACGGCACCGGCTTCAAGGTCACGAGCCTGCAAAGCCTCGTGGACACCTACCAGGGCAAGCAGGTGACCGTGACCTATCAGGGCAAGGTCGTCAACGCGTCCAAGGCCAACAAGGCCATCAACCAGATCATCCTCACGTCGAACTGGCTGCCGTCCGTCATCCCGCCGAACGTGCCGACCCCGAACCCGGGCACCGACGAAACCCCGGTCCCGACCTACGACGTGAACCTGAAGAAGATCAGCGCCGCGGACGGCAACAGGACCATCCAGGGCGCGAAGTTCAAAATCCACAACGACAGCCTGAACCAGTGGTACACGTGGGATTCGGCCTCCAACCAGTGGACGTTCGGCACGGACGAGTCCAAGGCGACCGAGTTCTCCACGGACGCGCAGGGCGTCATCAACTTCACCCGCCTGGGCGCCGGCACGTACACCGTGAAGGAAACCCAGGTGCCGACCGGCTACTTCACGTTCGTCAAGCCGAGCTTCACGATCAAGATCACCGACGACGGCCACGTGACCATCGCCGGCAAGGACCAGCCGGGACTCACCGGCACGGTCACCAACGCCGACGCCAACGCGAGCACACCGACCGCTGTGGTGAAGAACATCGACAACATCACCCAGCTGCCGCAGACCGGCGCGACCACCATGGCCATCATGATCGTCGGAGCGTTCGCGATCATCCTGGTCGCCACCGCTACCGGTTGGGGCGCGTACCGTATCCGCCACGAGAACATGGGCGACGGTCCGATCGCGGCCTGACCTCTTTTCCCGGACGATTCCACGGCAGCAGGGGCGGGGAGGCTTCGCCTCTCCGCCCCTGCTGCTCCTTTTATCAGAGGACTTTTCTAAAAACAATATGAAGGAATGAAAAAAGAATGGGATTCTTCACAAGACTCATCGCCGGTCTGGTCGCCGCGTCCACGTTGGGCGCGGGGTTGGCCGGCACCGCCGGTGCGGTGGACACGACCGGCACGACCGGGGACGCGAAAGGCGTCGTGAAGCTCGCATCCGACGACACGAGCGGCCTGTCGGACCATCTGGTCAATGGTGATTTCGAATATCCGGGAGCCAACGTCCTGAGCAAGAATCGCTATGACGAGAAGGATTATAACTGGTGGGGCGTCAGCCGCAAGGACAAGATGGTCTACGACCCATCCCATGAAACTCAATGGGTCTCCCTCCCGTCGACTTTCGATTCGGACAAATTCGCCTGGGATTCCACCGAGGTCGCCCGAGTCCAGAATGAGTCCTCGCAATGGCATACGAACGAGGTCGAGCTCCAGCGGGACTCGCGTACCGGCAACATGTACGCCGAACTGTGCGCATATCAGGCGAATACCAGCATTCGCCAGTACATCCACACCACGCCCGGCACCCTATACAAAGTGCGGTTGAAACACGCCAGTCTAAGCCGCGATTATTTGGATAAGATGCAGGTTTTGATTGGACCGGACGGAAACGAGCAGCCGGTGAGCATGACCCGCGTCGAATCCCAGAACGGACTCGACGCCACTGGAGAGTCTACGGCATCCACGACTGTTTCAACTCATGCGTCGAACGAGATGGAGATTAAGGATGGTCAGGGCACACCTTATTCGTCACGGAACCATAACGGACAGTGGGCCACTTATGAAGGTGTTTATGTCGCCACTTCCGATGTGACGTCGTTCACATTCAAGAGCGTTGACGCGAAGGCATACAATTTAGGCAACCTATTGGATGACATCGTGTTCGACAAGGCGTACAAGCTCTCTTACGACAAGAACGCGACCGACGCCAACGGCAGTGTGCCCTCCGACGAGACCGCCGGGGCCACCAAGCAGGCCAAAGCCAGTACCACGGGAACCCTGCGCCTCGCATCCGACGACGACGTGGCCACCTACGCCGCGTCCAACCTGCCGGAGCAGATTGTCAACGGCGGCTTCGACTATCCATCCGTGCCGTCATGGACGGCGTTGGGGGAGTCGGGTTCGAACAAATACAACAAGGGCAAGCTGTTCGCCACCATCAATCCCGGTACCGGCAAATACGGTTCGGGATGCGCCATGTCCACCACAGGCAGGGCTATTCCCAATTGGAACAGGTTGAATTTCGCTTGGAACTCCACCCAGGGAGACACGCATTATTCCGGCGGCATGAGCTGCGAGGCTGGCAATGTGGAACTCAATTACGATTCCGTCCACCACAACCAGTTCGCCGAACTGACCGCCGACCAGCAGGGCACCGCGATCTATCAGGATGTGAAGGTCACGCCGGGCACCATGATGAAATGGAGTCTGAAGCATTCCAGCGCGACCAGCGCCTACGTGGACAAGATGCAGGTCCTGATCGGCGAACCATACAAGGAGACCGCGCAGGAAGCCACCCGAATCACGTCCGAAAACGGCAACAAGGTCGGCGAGAAGATGACCACCATCTCGACCCCGACCACGTCCGACCGCGCGGACAACAAGAAGTGGGATACATACTCCGGCACGTATCTCGTGCCCGACGAGGTCACCACAGTGCGTTTCACCTTCAAATCCATCGCGTCCGCGGAATGGTATTCCGGCAATGACCTGGACGACATCAAGTTCTCACGCTCATACCAGCTTTCCTATGACAAGAACGCGCAGGACGCCTCCGGCCAGGTGCCGTCCAACGAGACCGCGAACACCGTCAAGCAGGCCAAGTCGAAAGCCACCGGCGGCGTGAGGCTCGTAGACGATGAAACGACGCATTCCTCCAACCTGCCGAAGCAGCTCGTCAACAGCGACTTCGACCACGACTGGCAGAACATCGTCAGCCAGTCCAAAATGACCGACAAGTACAACTTCGCCAACGTCGACCCGGCGCACGGCGACGTGGAGATCAGCGGCGCCCTCAACGGCAAGGGCGAGGCGTCCAAGCACTGGGTCCACCTCAACGGGTTCGACGCCGCCAAGTTCGGCTGGAAGTCCAACCAGACCGACACCAGGGTCGACGGGCGCGGCGGCATCGTCGAGATTCAACGCTCCAAGGCGAACGACAACATGTACGCCGAGATCACCGCATCGCAGGCCAACACGTACCTGTACCAGGACATCGACACCGCGCACGACTCTCCGACCGTGTACACCGTGAAACTCCGTTACGCACATCGTAACGGCACCGTCGACTCCAACGAGAAGATCCAGATCCTCGTCGGAGCGCCCGGTCATGAGCAGCCGGTCGATATGACCCGCATCGCTTCCGACCGGGGCAACAAGGTGGGCGAGAAGTCCACCACGGTGAACGCTCCCAACACGGACGGCTGGCTGGGCTCGTGGGACACGTTCCAGGGTTCGATGGAAATCCCCGCCGGCCAGCCTGTCAGCAGGTTCACGTTCAAGGCGTTGGGTTCCGTCGATGGTGTTACCGGCAACCTGATTGACGATGTGCAGTTCAAGCTCGCCTACCCGCTCTCCTACGACAAGAACGCGCAGGACGCGACCGGCAGCGTGCCATCCAGTCAATACGGCAAGGAGAACACCGTCCAACCCGCCGAAGCCAAGACCACGGGAACCGTGAAGACAGTCGCGGACGACGATTCGTCCAAGTCGTTGACCGTGAATCCGGGCTTCGACGTGCCGGACTATTCGAAGCTCAATGACGGCGGACTGCACTGGATGTACGTGAGTCCCGCCGAAGGCGAAGCGTGGTCTTTTTACGACTACATCAACCCCGCCCATCCGAAACATCAGGTCGCCGGACTGAGCCAGGCGACGTTCGGCTGGCAGGAGTTGACCGGCGGCGACTATAAGACCACCTTGTTCGAACTTCACCGGGAGAAGGACGGCAATGTGTGCGCGGACGTGCATGGCAGCCGTACCATCGGCCAGACCATCGACACGCAGGCGGGTGTGGCGTACACCGTGAGCATCCGCCATTCGGGTCGATCCAAGGGCAACGCGGGCAGCGTGCAGGTGCTCGTCGGACCGGACAAGGACCATTTGCGGCCGTTGGAGATGAGTCGTATGAACGTGTCCCGCACCGGCGCGAAATACGGTGACAGGATCGGCAAGGTCGGCACGGTCATCACCACGCACTCCGATTCGGTGGACTCCACCGAGGGCGACCATCCCGCGTGGGATCATTCCGATGATTGGGAGACGTATTCCGGCACGTATGTCGCGACCGGCGGCAAGACCGTATTCGCCTACCGTGGCGTCGACAAGAACGGCAACGCCGTCTCCGGTACCGACTCGGGAGCCGATTCCGTGATCGACGATCTGAGCTTCAAGCTCGCCTACCCGCTCGCCTACGACAAGAACGCGGGCGACGCGACCGGCAGCGTGCCCTCCAGCCAATACGGCAAGGAGAACACCGTCCAACCCGCCAAAGCCAAGACCACCGGAACGGTGAGGACGGTGACGGACAAGACCTCCGATGGCCTCACGGTGCATGATCTGAAGAACGGTGAAATCGCCCCCGTGCAGTACGGCGATTTCAAGTTCTCCACGACCGATGGGTTCACCGCGGACCAGGTCACCGATGTGAACGGCTTCGACGTCAAAACGAACTGGGATCCCACGGAGGAGAACCAGGCATACGCCGGCAAGACTCTGTCCACCATGTACCAGCCGAACAGGAATGGCGCGAACCTGATCCTGCACCATGTGGGACAGTGGCGCGACTCCTCCGGCACGCAACGGTGGCTCAACGCCAGGATCACCGTGAACGGACAGAACCTCGGCTCCCTGGTGTACCTCGAATCGGAGCACGAGTTCAGGGCGTCGTATGGCAAGTGGGACTTGCATCCCTCGTCCCGCCCGTACATGGATGTGACCGTCGACTTCCTGCTGGACGACGGTTCCACGCCGCAGGGACTGCGCGGTGCGACCGGATTCACCGACCTTGACGGCGGCACCAGCGGATACAACGAGGGCGTCGAACTCGTCAGCGGCTTCGACGGCGCGTACGTGCGCTCCGACGCGCATCTCGCCCGGTTCGGCACGAACGGCTGGGCCGGCATCACGGACGAGAACAAGAACAATGCCGACGCGCATGGAATGAAGCATTACGTCGGTGCCACGTTCACCGGCTCGTCCTTCCGCGTCCGCTGGTCGGTCGCCTCGGGACAGGCCCGCCAGTCCGGCTTCCAACCGGTCGATTCGACCATCGCCTACCGTCTCACCTACGACAAGAACGCGCAGGATGCCACCGGTTCCATCCCGTCCGACACGGCCGCTGACACCACTCGGCCCGCGAAATCGGAGACCGACGGCAAGGTGTCCGACCTCGTGCAGCGCACCACCACGCATGAGGACGGCAGCGTGACCGTGAGGACCGTCGACCAGAGCACGGACGTGGTATCCGGATGCCAGGTCTACTATCCGGCCGGCCAGAGGATCACGCTTGCCACGTTGGCGAAGGACGGCGACTGCTGGGATTCCAGCATGCTGACCCGTCCGGGCCACACCCAACTGGGTTGGAGCCAGGATTCGCAGGCAACCCAGGCCCAGGCCGAGGTCACGATGGTCGAGGGCGGCATGACCGTGTACGCGGTATGGGTCGGCAACCCGGTCCTCACCTACGACACGAACAAGCCGAACACGTGGAACGGTCAGATGCCATCCACCCCGGCGTCCGTCTCCGTGGCATACAACACGGCCGCCGCGGACGGCTCCGGCTGGCAGTCCGGCGATCTGACCAAGATCCGCGGCTACAGATTCCTCGGCTGGTATGCGGGACCGCAGGATGATTCGGGCCTGTACGACTGGAACACGCTGTTGACGGGCAGCGTGACCGTGTACGCGCACTGGGAGCGGTTGCAGGCCAACGTCGTCTACGACGCGAACGGCGGCACCGGGTCGCACGCGAACACGACCGGCTGGCAGTATTCGGACGTGACCGTCCCGTCCGACACGTCCAAGTCGTTCAAGCGCGCCGGATACGTGTTCCTGGGATGGGATACTCAAGCCGACGGCAATGGAACCGCCTATAAGGATGGTTCGCAGGTTCCGTTGCAGGACAAGGACATCACCCTGTACGCGCAATGGCAGCCGGTATTCGAACAGTTCACTCCGACTGGCGGCGTGAGTCTGCCGTTGCTCGTCGCGGGCGGCGTCACCCTGCTCGTGATGGGTATCGGATCCACGGTCATGCTCACGCGTCGCATGCGCGGCGAGCAGTGACGGACGGTTCGGCATATGGGAATGAAGGCATCCGGCAAGGTTCCCCAGAAGAATGGGACCGGCCGGGTGCCTTCCTCTTTTTCATCGATATTCGTTGTTCCTCCGGTGGTGTTGACATGAGTGTTATTTCGAGTCGTATGGATTGGGATTGGGTCATCAAGGGCGACCACGTGTATGACACGCGTCGCGAACGCCGGTCCCGGTTGCTGCGGAAACGGCATATGGCGCGCGTGTTCCGCATGCTCGCGGCCGTCACGACCGTATTCTGCCTAGTGGGCGTGGGCACGTTCGCGTGGATCGGCGTGGAACAGGCCGGCGCGTCCCGCAGGGCCGCGCAAAGCGCCGCATTGGCCGACGAGGGCGACCGGTTCGCCGGGAAGTACGCGCGCATGGTCGAGCAGGCCCATGCGTACAACAGGAAACTCGCCGCCACTCCGCAGGTCATCGGCGAGACCTCGACCGAGGATGGCGTCATCGACGGCGACTTCGGGTTCAAGGATGACAAGGAGTACCAGAATCTGCTGGACTTCGGCGACGGGATCATGGCGTCGGTCGAGATCCCGTCGATCGGCGTGGACCTGCCCGTGCGTCACGGGGCCGACTCGTACGCGTTGGACAACGGGCTCGGCCATTTGCACGGCACGAGCCTGCCCGTCGGCGGCGAGAGCACGCACAGCGTCATCACCGGACACACGGGAGTGGCGGACAAGGCCCTGTTCACCCGGCTCACCGAACTGAGGAAAGGCGACGTGTTCTACGTGAAGGTCGCCGCTCAGACCCTTGCCTACAAGGTCACGCGCATCCGCAAGGTCGACCCGGACGATCTGAGGAGCGTGCGCATCCAACCCGGCCGCGATCTGGTCACATTGGTGACGTGCACGCCGATCTTCCTGAACACGTACCGCCTGCTTGTCACCGGGGAACGCGTGAGCATGCCGGACGACGCGCCCTATCCCGAGGACGCGCCGAGAACCAGCGGACGGGACACGCGCCCCTATCTCGTGTCCGGCGTGACCCTGCTCGCGGGACTGCCGGCCGCGATCGTCGCAGCCAGGCCGAGAACCCGGCCGTTCGGACGACACGGGCGGAGGGGTTGACCCCGACCGGCAATGTCTGGGGGTAATCTGGAGTGTGTGCGGCCACACCACTGCCGACAGGACGACATGCCGGTGATGCCGATATCGGATTGGAGGCACGTGGAGTGGCTGACGGAAACGTCGCAGGGATGTTTCCACTGGAGCCGGATCCCATGATCGGGAGATGGCATTGGAGGGTAGATATGAACAAGAAGGCTTTCGCAACGGCGGTCGCATCCGTGGCGGTCGCGGGCACCATCGCCGCGCCGGCCATGGCCGACGAGACCGCGGTCACGCCGGTCGAGCAGGCCCAGCAGGCCGTCGCCCAAGCACAGGAAGCGGTCGACCAGGCAGCCGCCCAACAGAACGCGCAGCAGCAGGATCAGGTGTCCGCAGCCCAACAGCAGGTCGCCGACGCCAAGGATAGCCTCGACCAAGCCAACACCGGCGTGCAGGACGCACAGCAGGGCGTGGACCAGGCACAGCAGCAGGTCGACCAGGCCCAGCAGAACGTGCAGCAGGCCCAGCAGAACGTCGAGAACACCATCAACCAGAACCAGAACGTGCAGCAGGCCACCAATGGCGTCCAGCAGGCGCAGGACAGCCTCGACCAGGCGCACGACAACCTCCAGCAGGCGCAGGCGAAGGCCAACCAGGCCGCCCAGAACGCCGACAGGCTCGAGAAGGCCATGAACGACAGCCAGTCCATCCGCGACGACGCCGCCAAGGCCAAGGCCAAGGCCGACAAGGAGGCGCAGGAGGCTCAGGCCAAGGTCGATGCCACCGACAAGACCAAGCTCGACCAGGACACCGCCTACAAGAAGGCCGCCGCCGACAAGGCGCAGGCCAAGGCCGACGAGGCCCAGCAGGCCGCCGACAAGGCCCAGTCGAAGGCCGACGAGGCGAAGGCGAAGCTCGACGAGGCCACCCGTCTGGCAGGCGACGCGAACGATCCCGCCAAGGTCAAGGAGGCGCAGGACGCCGCCCGTAAGGCCGGCGAGGCTGTCGACGCGGCCCGGAAGTCGCAGGCCGAGGCCACCGTGGCCGCCGCGACCGCGAAGACCGCCGCCGACAAGACCCGGTCGAAGGCCGACCAGGCGCAGAAGAAACTCGGCCAGGCGAACGATGACGCCGCCTCCGCGAAGGCCAAGGCCGACAAGACCCAAGCCGCCTTCGACAAGGCATCCAACGACAAGGCCACGTCCGACAAGGCGCTCGACAAGGCGCAGGCCGCGAACGAGAAGGCCCAGGGCGAGCTCGCCAAAGCGAACCAGAACGCCGCGGACGCGCAGGCCGCCGCCGACAAGGCGTCGCAGGACGCCGATGCCGCACAGTCCGCGTACGACGCCGCCGTCAAGGCCGCCGCGGACGCCAAGAAGGCCGCCGACGAGGCCGTCAAGAAGGAGGCGCAGGGCGCTGCCGGCTGGTTCCAGACGGACGACGCGGAGCAGGCGTACAAGTATCTGACCGACTCCAGCGTGTCCAAGTACCTCGAGTACACGCACATCGGAGCGAAGGACGACGCGACCAGCCTCGACAACCTGCTGAAGGCCCTCGACATGATCGACGAGTGCAACAGGCTGCGCGAGGAGAACGGCCTGGAACCGTTGAAGGTGTCCGAGACCGCGTTGGCCATGGCCATGGTCCAGGCCAACTACGCCGCCAACGGCCACTACGGCCACAACTACCAGTACGAGAACACCGGCGAGAACCTCGCATGGGGCACCTCGGACTGGGATCCGTACGAAGGTTGGTACACGGCCGAGAAGGCCAACTACGACGCGGCCGTCAAGTCCGGCGACTATCCGGACCTCGCCGGCCTGTCCGCGTACGACATCAGCCTGAAGTATCCGGACCTGTACCAGAAGATCGGCCATTACCTCAACATCATCAGCCCGGACTACACCGCCACCGGCATGGCCTACAGTGGCTACGGCGCGAACAAGTACAGCCACGGGTTCTCGCAGGAGTTCTTCAACGAATGGAACTCCTACAACAAGAACGACACCGTGTATGACGCGGCCGTGTACCGCACGATGGTCGAAAACTACGTCAACGGCGTCCGCAACGCCCAGTCCACGTACGATGCCGCGTTGAAGAAGGTCGATGAGGCCAAGGCCGCGCTCGACAAGGCCAACCAGACGAAGGCCAGCACCGCCGACGCGAAGACCGCCGCCGAACAGGCCCAGCAGGCCGCAAAGGCCGAAGCCGCCGAAACCGCGAAGATCCTCACCGACGCGACAGCCAAGAGCCAGCGGGCCCAAACCGCGTACGACCAGGCCAAGACGGCGAACGACCAGGCACAGGCCGACTACTCGACGGCCGACACCGCACGTCAGGCCGCCCAGACCGCCTACGATGAGGCCAAGACGGCGAACGACCAGGCACAGACGAACCTCAAGGCCGCCCAGGCCGCGGTCGAACAGGCCAAGCAGGCGCTCGACAAGGCGCAGGCCGACAAGACCACTGCAGACGAACGCGTGAACATCCTGACCGACGCGGAGAACGCCTTGGCCACCGCCAAAACCAACTACGAGCAGGCCAAGAGCGAAGCCGAACAGGCCAAGCAGGCATCGGAGAGCGCCAAGGCCGACCTCAAGGCCAAGCAGGACGCCTACGCGCAGGCCAAGGCGAAGAGCGACGAGGCCGAACGGCAGGTCAAGGATCTCGAGGCCGCGTTGGCCGACCTCAGGGCCAAGACCGACGCGTTGACCGCGGCCCAGAGCGATCTCGACACGAAGATCCAGGCATACCAGCAGGCCGCCGCGGCCCGCGACGAGGCCATCAAGCAGGTCGAACAGGCCAAGACCGACGTGAAGAACGCCGAACAGGCGTTGACGGACGCGAAGGCCAAGCTCGAACAGGCCCGGAAGGACGCGAAGGACACCGACGCGGTCAAGGCCGCCCAGTCCGCCGTCGACAAGGCCCAGTCGGATCTCGACGCCGCCAAGCAGGCCCTCGCCGCCGCCCAGGCCAAACTCGCCGGCGCGAAGACCACGCAGGCCAAAGCGAAGAGCGACTACGACAAGGCCCAGGCCGCATTGGCCGCCGCGATCAAGAACGCGGCCGACAGGAACGGTTCCAAGACCGACGGCGCCTCCGGCCCGCAGATCGAGCAGGCCGGCCTGAAGGCCAGCGAGAAGGCCACGTCGAACGCCGCCGCCAAGGCCGATCAGGTCATGGCGTCCACCGGCGCGAACACGAACGGCATGCTCCTCGCAGCCGTGGCTCTCACCGGCATCGGCTGGACCATGCTCGACATGAAGCGCCGCCGCATGGACGTGACCGCACGCCACGGAAGGCGCTGACCCAATTCCCCCTCCAAACAAACAGGCGGCCGGAACAGGACGACGGAAACCCTTACGACGGTTTCCGGAACTCCCGTTCCGGCCGTTCTCCTTTCCCACGGTCCTGCATTACCGATGCACCACGCAACGGTCGTCTTACCAAGAAACAAACTGGAAGAAGAAAGAACGGCCATGATTCCGCACACCCTCACCCCCCCCCCGTGACGGTATCGGACGGGGCGCGTGTGGAGATAACGCGGCACAGGAATCGACAATCCCCGCGCAAGGAGGATGAGATGGACAATATCGTCGTCATAACCATCATCGCCGTCTTCTGGCTCTCCGGCCTGCTGATGACATGGAGCATGTGCATCGTCGCGGCACGAGCCGACCGGCGTATGGAAGAGCGCGGACGCGGATGCCGGCCGGACGACACCAGCCACGGGGAATAGCGGGGACGCATCACCGCCGGTTTCTCCATCATGATGTTGGACGAGTGAGTCAATCCCCCTGTCTGATATCGCAGGCGCGTCATGTGGATTGTCCGGGAACGGATTTTCCGCAAGGGATTCCCGTTCCCGGACATGTCCGATTCTAGGGAGGAATTATGGCTGCAACTCTTTGCATCCTCGTGCTGATGGTCCTCGCCGCCTCATGCCTGTACGAGGCTTTCGTGTACCTGGCCGTCAAACAGAAAAGCACCTTCGTGGGCCGTAAAACCAAGGACAAGGTGCTCGCCATGGGCCGTAAGGCCCGTCAAGGCAAGGCCACCCTGTTCATCGTTCTCGCCATCGTCTGCTTCGTTCTGATGATCGTCGCCGGTATTCTGATGGCCCACGCCGGATACAGCGTGTGAGCGGGAAACCGTCAGCCAACATGATGGGCGGCCGACGGGCGTACCGTTCCCATGCCGCCCATCCTTTCGTTTTTCTTTCCGGGGAGTGAGCATGTCCGTCAAGGACGATGACGAATACGACGATGATGGGACGGCCAGCACGGGTGACGATGACGTCGACCCGTTCGTGCCGTTGCTTGAGAATGATGGGCATCGGCTGGGCCGTCCCGCTCGTCGCGGCGTCGGCGTGGTGGGTTTCGTGCCCGCGCCGACCAGACTGTCCATTCCCGAACTGGATTGGCTCACACACGTGCGTGACGGTGGCGACCGTACCGTACGCGTGCCGGACCACCGGTATTCCCGGTCCGACCGCAACGCGGTCGAGGCGGCGCGCGGCCGCCTGTATTCGATGGTGTCGAAGCAGATCGACCAGACGAAACGCGTGTACAAGGCGCGTCAACGCGACGAGGAAGGCATGCTGCCTTTGGGTTCCTCGTCCCCGTTGGACATGATCACCCGTGATTTCAACGAACGTCCCCTAATTCCCTGGCATCAGACCAGTACGGGCCGGGCGGGCGTGCTCACCACGTTCGTGGCCGGTTCGGGAGCCCAGTTGATTCCCGGACCGCCCATCGGCGTGGACGCGCTTTCACGTGAACTGTTCCAATTCGACTGTTGGGGCACGTACGACGTGCACATGACCACCAGTCCGGACTTGTTCTTCAGTGGCCTGCGCGGCCAGGGCAAAAGCTATTGCGCGAAAGTCCTCGCGGTCCGTGAGATCGGTTTCGGACGCAACGTCATCGTCCAGTCGGACCGGCAGGGCGAGTGGAAGGCCATAGCCCAGGCCATTCCCGGCGGGCAGGTCGTCTCCCCCGGCAAAGGCAGTTATCTTAACCCGTTCGCCATGCCCGACATGTCCCACGTGACTTCGGACGAGGACAGGCACGCGCTCCGCCAAGAGGTCCTGTCAGGCAGGAAAAGCGCCATGATGGCGTTGGCCGAGGCCGTGAAGGAACCCGACCGTCCGTTCCCGTTGGACAAAGACATGCTCTCCCTGATCGACCAGCTCATCGCCTCCTATGACGTGGGTCCGATGACGTTGCAGGACGCGGTCGCGCGTCTTTCCGACTGGGATTGGATCGATAGCGTGTACAAGAACATCCACGGTTTCGAACATTACCGCGATCTCGCGCGCGAGAAGGCCAGCGAGGCGGCACGCGTGTTCTCCCCCATGGTCGAGGGCGGCACGATGAGCGGCATGTTCGACAAGGAGTCCACAATCACGCTGGACCCGGCCGCGCCGATCATCGTGTTCGACACGTCCGGCCCCGTGTTCCAAGATCCCACGTTGAAACGCGTGTACACGGCCGCGGTCAGCTCGTGGATCGACCGGCTGCTGCAGGCACGCGACGGATTGCGCCGCATCATCGTATGCGAGGAGGCGTGGGACCTGCTGTCCAATCCCCAGCTGGTCGACTCGTTGCAGACCCGGCAGCGTTCCGCGGGCCATTGGGGTTGCGCGACATGGCTGATCGTGCACGGCGTCGCGGACATGACCCAGGTGTTCACGGCCGGCAGTGGCCTGCGCGGCAAGGTCGAACAGCTCATGAACCTGATGGAAACGAAGATCATCTACCGGCAGGGCGGCGAGAACATACCCCTGCTGAACCAGCTCATCCCTGATCTGAGCGAGGACGAATTGGAACAGATACCACGTTTGGCGCAAGGCTATGGCATCTGGCGTATCGGACACGAGCATCCACGCATGATACTGCCCATCGCCGGCCCCATGTGGGCGCGCGTGTTCGACACGTCAAGCCTGCGCAGGGCGTCTTGAAAGAACGACTGATCGAAACCCGAAGAAGGAGGCCTCCCATGGCACGACATGGGGACACGGATCGCGGATACGACCGTGAGGAACTGAACGCGGACAACCGCCGCAAGGTCATGGACGCGTGGAAACGGTTCGAATCATCGAAGCCGGGCGTATGGCTGAGCCGGCACACGGACCTGCTGGAACGTCTCTCGGACGAGGAAAGCCATCTCGTGGCGCGTGTCGGCGCGATGGTGTGCGTGTTCGCGTTGATTCTGTCGATGGTCTTGTTCCTCGCCGTCCAAGGCGACGTGCTCGCATGGACGCTGTTGACGCTGCCCGTGTTCGCGGTCGCGTTCATGGTTGTCATGGCCTTGTGGATCTTCTGGGACGCGTATCGGGATTCCGGCGAACGCGCGGCGGACTGGCTGTCCACGCGTCCCGGCGTGGCCACGTGGCGTCAGCTCGCCGCGGACTATGGGCCGCGTGCCATCAACCGTGACGTGGTTCCGTCCGTCCTGCCGCGCATGCTGGCCGACTTCCGCGACCGGAAACCACACGCCACCCACCCCCGCCCCTGGCATGCCGCATGGTATGTGGGCAAGTCGTGGAACATGGAGGTGTGGCTGGGTTCCGAACGGCACATCTACGTGCTGGGTCCTACCCGTTCCGGCAAGACCGTCAGCGTCGTCATCCCCGCCGTGGTCGAGGCCCCCGGTTTCGTGCTCGCGACCTCCACGCGAGGGGACATCATCAAAACGACGCGTTACCTGCGTGAATGCGGCGTGAAGGATCGGGTGACCGGCGCGTCGTATGGTGGCCGTGGCGCGGGCACCACGCACATCTTCGACCCGGAGGGCGTCGCGGAGAACGATCCGGATACGCGGCACAACATGAACTGGACGCCTTTGCAGGGTTGCGACGATCCGGCGGTGGCGATGCGCCGCGCGCAGACCATGGTCGCGATCGGCGGCATGGGGTCCGGTTCGAACAACCAGGAGTGGGGCGTGAGCGCGGCCATGTACGTGCAGGCCATGCTGTACGCGGCCGCGATTGCGGACCGCACCATCAACGACTGCTTCAAGTGGAGCCTGTCGCCGGAGAACGCGCAGGAGGCCGCGGACCTGATCCGCAAGTACACGAACGAACGCGAGATGGACCGTTGGGCCGCGACATTGAACGCGCTGCCGCACGTCGATCCCCGTCAGAAAGGCAGTGAGTGGTTCGGCGTGAAGAACGCGTTCAGCATCCTCGCCGACCCGAACGTGCGCGCCCGCATGAATCTGAGTCCGTCCGATCCGCGACTGATCGACCCGAAACGCATGGTGTTGCGAGGCGACACTGTGTACGTGCTGTCCAAGCCGCGCCGTGACGGCGGCGTGGCCGGCAACGCGGGCATTTTCGTGAGCCTGCTGCTCGACACGTTCCAGGAGGCGTGTCAGGATCTCGCGTTCGACAAGGCGTCCGGTTCGCGAGGCAAGATCGAACCTCCCGCACGGTTCGTGTTGGACGAACTGTCGAACATCGAGAAATGGCCCGGCCTGCGCAACGCCATCACGCAGGGCGGCGGCAACGGCTACCAGCTGATCATCGTGGAACAGTCCCGCCAGCAGATGGCCGACGAGAAGGACGGATACGGCAAGGCCGTGGAGCAGACCGTATGGGAGAACTGCCATCGGATCATGCTCAAGGGCGTGTCCGACGACGAGACGTTGAAATGGTGGATCGGCCAGATCGGCACGCATCACCGCACGCGCCGCGAATCCTCCTGGAATCCGGGACAGGGCCCGTTGGGCGGTCTGACCACGCGTCACGAGCGTGAGGAATCCGTCACCCAACAGGAACTGAGCCTCCTACCCGTAGGCTACGCGCTCGTGGAACCGTTGGGACAGGCGCCCGCCTTGGTGCGCATGATCATGTTCATGCGCCGCGCATGGTGGCGTGAGGGCTTGGAGGACCTGCGCCCCACGGCCACGAACGCATGGCATGAGGATCACGGCGAAAGGACCATCGCATGAGCGACGTCGAAGAATACTTCACCCAGATGGCGGGCACCGACGCCGACAAGCCGGATGCCACGGACGACGTCAAGCATGACGAGACCATGGGATCAGGCCAGGTTACGGACGTGGCTGGCGGCTTGGAACGCCCGTCGTTCTGGACGGACGACATGGAACGGGAATTCCGGGCAGAGGTCAAGTCCCTGTTCGACGACATGGTCGGCAGACAGCAAGGCGAACTGTCCGTGAGGGACCAGTGCGAGCACGCGTACGAGGAACTGACCGCCACGGTCAACGGCAAGTACAAGGAACTGACCGGCAAGGACCTGCCGGCCTCCATGGCGCGCAACCTCGACCAGCTGCTCACGCAGATCACCATGGCCCCGCTCAACGAGCCGGAACACGGTCCGGGACTGTGGGCCAAACTCCCCCAGCATTCCATTGCCACCATGGTCGAGGCGCGCCCGTTGGACCTGACCGGCTCGCCCACGCGCATGGACATCGATTTGATGATGCTGCACACCATCCGCATGGGCCGGTTCCTCACCACGCATTACACGGATTGGGCGCAGACCCTTCCCCCATGCTGGATCCGCCACGACGACGTCGTGCAGGAAGTGTATGCGCTCAAATGCTACATGGACCTGGTCGTCGCCAGTCCCAACGGAGGATTGTACGTACCGACGTTGCAGTCGCTCATCCATTCCACGTTGGAACGCGTCAAAGCGTATCTCGCCTCGTCCGAAGCTTCGAACTCCGACCATCGGCATCACCTGTCCGGACCGGAGGAACGCCAACGGGAGCAGGCCAGGAAGGATGAGTACGAGCATTGGTTCAACCGTGACGGCGGATGGAGCGAGGAACCAGGATTTGACCAGTCATGGCGGTTCTCCACCCCGTCGGAAGGCTTGGACACGGTCTGCGACCTGATGACGCCCACCCGCGTCGACGACGTGGCCGCGGCCGACGACGTCACACTGCGCAATCAGGCCGCCCAGTGGCGTTCGGAAATCGACAGCCTGCGCGGCAGCTACGACACGGACCATGCCACGGAGCATCTCGCGCAGGCCGCGCAGGACGAGGAGACGATCCGCCGCGTCTGGCTGTCCTACACGGGACGCGAACGCGAAAGCCGCGATCGGCTCGACCGCGCGGCCACGTCCGCCGCAATGCTGATGCGGGACACGGAACGGTCCAAGCTCCTGTCCGACAAGGACCGTCGAAACCTGAACGGCCTGATCGGCCGAGCCCGCATGATCCTCCACGCGTATGGCAAAACCTACTTGGACGAGAACTACAAGCCGTGCAGCATCGGCCTGCAGGACGATCTGACCGCACGCCTAGAACGCATCGTGCAAGGCGATCCCGCCGGAGTGTTCGACCGTTGCGAACGCATGATCGACCAGATGGACGCCACGTTCGCACGCGGAAAGGAGCCAACCGATGACCAGCGAACAGCCTAGCCTGTTCGACCAGTTGACGCCGTCCGACGCGTTGAGGGACGACCTCGACTGGCTTGACTCGCTTCAGGAGACGAAACCGTCCACACCACCGCGCAAGCCGAAAAACCGCCGTTCCAACCGGAAGCATGGTATCGAACCGGTCCAGTATGACGACAAGCATGGAACGACGACCGCTCCCCCAACCGAGACGACAGTCCCCGCCACGGTTCAGGACACGTTCGCGTTGCCTCCCGTATCCGAAGGCGCGACAGACACGACGCCGGTTCCACAATCCACAGGCGTCGAAAACGACCAGACGGCGGAACGTCCGGAACCTTCCATGCCGTCCAGCGACACCCGTCCCATGCCGGCGGTCCCACTGCCTCCACGTCCGGCCATGGAGGATGCCAACGTTCCGGACGAGGCGGAGAACACCCTCACCTCCATGATTCCGGTCGGAGATGAAACCCCATCCGACATCCCACCCGTGGCAACGGAAACGGCTTCCGGCGACATCAGGACGGCCGTGAGTCTGCAGGACGTGGCCGACCCCGACGGACCGTCCGAGGACGCCAGGACGATGGTTTGGGTGCGTCGTGGTCTCATCGGCGCTCTGACGTTCATTCTCCTGCTCGTCCTGTTCGCCATCATGGGCTCCCATTCGGCCACCGTCCGACAGCAGGCGTCGGCCGAACGGTTGCAGACCTCCATGAGCCAACTGTCCACATGGACCGGCAAGGCGAAGACCACGATCAAACAGGCGGATCGGATCGGATTGAAGGATACGGACGACATCGATTCCCTCCGCCGTCTGATCGACTCGAACGGCAGGCTCATGCGCTCCGACCGGACGGGACTGCCGGAAAACGAATCGGAACGGCTCGCCGCCAAGGCCGACAAGGCCACGAAACGCACCCGCACGCTGACCAACAAGATTGACCGGCTCGTCAAGGGAAAGCCGTTGACGGACGCGAAGAACAAATGCCATACGGCATTGGACAAGGCATCGAAAGCCTCCAATGATGCGAAACCATCCGACGATGCGACCCGTACGACGAAAGCCACATTGGACAAGCTCATCGCGCAGGCCCGCAAACTCGACAAGAAGACGACCATCGACACGTGGACCGACATGGCCGCCAAACTCGACAAGGCCCGCGAAAACCTCGCCCGCGCATTGGACGCGAAAACCAAGGCCGACGAGGAAGCCAAACGCCAGGCCGAAGCGCAGGAGCAGCAGCAGCCGCAACAGGCCGCGCCGATACCAACCCCAGCACCGACGCCCACGCCGCAATACCATGGTTCGTCCGGCGGCTCCGGCTCCACGACCGTGCCCCGCGGCAACAATGGCGGCAATGCGAACAATGGCGGCACCGGCAACAGCGGCGGATCGTCCGGCGGGAACTCCGGCGGATGGTACGTGCCACCGGAAACCCCTGACAACAGTCTGCCGAACAACGATTCAAGCCTCTGAGCAAAGGAAGACCAATGGGAAAGAACAATCCACGCAAACAGTCCTCACCCGAAGCAAAGAAACAAGCCGCCATCTGGTGCGCCATCGCGGTCATCGCCGTGGCCGTCATGATGCTGGTGGCCAACCCATGGAAACATCAGCCGGCCACGACGGCACCCCAGGCCAATTCGGCCGCCCAGACCCAGTCCGATGCGAAACACGAAGCGAAGGCAAAGAAAAAGGGAAAAGCAGCGTCCACGTCCGACAGTCTGGAACAGAAAGCCCAGACCATGTTCACCGGTGACGCGGAGCAGATCTCGAACGACGTGCGCGACCTATTGAACGCGCCCGAAAACTCGAACGTCGACACGCTTTCCACCCTGCTGTACCGACATGGACGGCAGGACCTCGCCGAAGCGACCGACCTGTACGACGCGATCGGACAACAGAAGGACATCGACACGATCCGCACCCTCGCACGCGAATGGTATCCGCAAGCCATGCGCGCCGCGATCGAAGCACGCCGTTCGGACCTCTCGGACGGATTGGACAACACCGCGAAAGCCGTGGAAACCATCCAACAGGACAACCTGGAGAACATGCAGGGATGCGGCGACATCAAAAACGCGTACGAGACCGCGAAACGGCTCGTGGACTCCAAATCGGATGATTACGACGCTTTGACCAAAGTCCAGCAGGATCTGACCGCCGCTACAAGCGGATGCGCCACCAACCTAGATCCGAAAGACCTCGAGAAAGTGTTCGGACAGCCACAGGGAACCCTCAAGGAAGACAAGGAGTAGGAAAACATGACCACCACGAACAACCGCGCATGGAAGGCACTACTGCCACAAAACGGCATGATCGGCATGAGCCCGCAGGTCGGCAGGGTGAAGATCCCTCCCATCCGTGTCCGCCAAACGTTGAACCTGACCGGAGGCAGGAAAATCAAAGCGGTGAAGGCATGCTGGTTCGAAAAAGATTCGGCCAGATTCGTAACACTTGTCCCCTCGACGGGAAGACTCCGCATGGAAATGGACTCGTTGAAAGGCGGAGAGACCATCGAATTCGTGGGACATTCACGTGAATGGCATGACATGTCGGGACAAAACGGCTTCGTGGTCATCGTCACCGACATGGACATCATCGAAGCCAAAAAGATTGCCACTGTAGCCAAATCGTAGAAGTACCTAGGGCTTGTCACCATATAAGATATGGAGACAAGCCTATATTCATCAAGCGTTGCCGACTGAATGGGCTCTTTGCTTTGAAAGAAAACCGAGGCAAGGAGACCTAACCGATTGCAGGCATGGCGAATGGTAAGTACCACGCTTTCGCACTTCGCCCCGTCCACGATTCCCCGGTCGATGCACGCGTGGGCCGCGGCGATCGCGGAATCGAAGCGCTCCACACAGGCATAGACATAAGATTCCACACGTCGCGGCCATGATAGTCACTTACGTGTTCGCGACGTATGAATTGGCGATAAATGAAAGTTCGCTACGTCACATCATGATTTTTCATTGAGATAAAATACATTTTAATTCCGCAAGATTCTTCTCGCAATCATGCATAACTTCAGACATATATGCATCCATGTATGCCCAATCAGGTTCGCCTTTATCCGTGCAGGGCAATGTCACAGACAACAGTTTCGCCTTATCCCATATGCATTTATCGTCATAGCTGAACCTATCTTTGATTGCCCTTTCCAACACGGTAGCCAAGAACAACAACGTAGATGAGGAATTGATTTCAGCTTTCGGTTTCACCAGATACGCGTCCCACAAGACACCTGTCTTCTGTGGCTGCGCATATACATCGCCCGTCGCAATAGCGCCGTTTTGTACGATGTCGATCGTCATCTCGGCCGTATCGAAATCAGCTTCGCGCCCGTAATACATGATGCCGTTATTGCCATGTTTAGCGTTGGCTAGCGGCAAACTAAATTCAGGCGTACGTTCCTCGGACACATCAAATGTTTTATTAAAACTTTCATTCTTGATATCAAGCTGAAGTTTCTCAAACAAATCCTCAATGACGAACTCTTTCCATCCACTTGTATCAATCTTCGTCATCATCGTTATCACCTTTCAGCATGGTCACGGTAACAGTCTCGCCGTCGGCATTCACGCGGCTCGAATACAACGTCATCTCAAGTAATTTTTCTCCAAGAGCTTTCGAGTCGATGTCCTGCTGGAACATCAAATAGTCCATGGCCGTCTTACGGAAATCCTCCTCGAAAATCTCAAAGGGCTTCTGCGGCATTTGATAGGACAGGTGTTTAGCGGGATCCATCCACTGGCACGTATCCTCATCGGACTGTCTCTCGATGACTTCTACCCAATGCTTCTCTATGGCTGCCCATTTGCCATAAACATCGTGACGTCCCTTGTTCTTGACAGTCGCCAACCCATCGCTTTTCATATAGCAGGCGAAGAATTCCTTGTCATTCTGTGGCACACCGGCTTCAAATACGAAAATACTCGCGGTGATGCCTATTCCGAAGAACAAATCTTCAGGCAATTTGATGACTTTCTTCAACCTATGCTTCTTAAGGATGCGTTCCTTTTGCTTCTTGCCGGTCTTTTCCAGTTTCTTGTCCGGCATGATGAATGCGCACGGCGTATGCGGAGGCACGTTGTCAAGAACGTTCTCAACGATGTCCATGCATCCGTATTTCCTCTCGAATGGAGGGTTCATGAGGACTTTGGTGATGTTTTGACTGCTGATCCATTTTCCGGCCTCTTCAGATCTGGCGTCCAGCTGTTCCAGGTTGGTCTTGCCGTCCTTGTGGATGAGCATGTTTGCGCATGCGAGGGCGTAAATCTCTCTATCGAATTCAATACCGAATAGTTGGTTCTGTTTGATTTCCTTGGCTTTTTCGGTGTTCACTCCGCCGGCCTCGTCGATCATGTTTGCCATCGCCTTGACGAGGAATCCTCCACTGCCGCAGGTCGCGTCGAGCACCCTGTCGTTCTGGTTTACTTCGAGGATCTTGTACATGAAGTCGGTGATGTGCTCGGGCGTGAACACTTGTCCGGATTCAGACTTCTTCTTGTACCGGTTGAACTCGTTGAAGAAGATGCCCATGACGTCCTCGCCTCGCCATGCGTCGGAGTTCAGGCAGTCGGATATTTCCGTCACCCAGTCGATGAAAATCGAGATCAGATCCTTGACGTGTTCCTGTTCCTTCTCGTCCTCGCTGTTCACGTTGAGGTTCATACGAATCTCGGAGAACACGTCCGCGAGCAGACCGAGCTTCTGATTCTGGTGCTTGTCCCGCAACAGCTCCTTGTTGAGACAGTTAAGAATAGCATTGTGGAATTCGGAGTAGTCCATGCCGCTGACCATCAGCGCGTCGTATCGTTTCGCGACCAATGCGCAGGCAGTGAATATCATTCGGTGGTAGAGATTCCTGATACCGAATTCGAAATGCAGGCAGTTGTTGATACGGGCCGTCAGTTCGTAGATGCGCTGCTTGTCGATGTGGTCGACGTTGAACAGGGCCGTGTAGTAGGCGATGTTGTGGAGCTTCTCGCTTCCTTTCTCCTTGTATTCCTCACCGTTCTTGAACACCCTGGTGGATTCCCCGTTGTAGAGGATGCCCACGACGTGCTCGTATTTCGCATTCATGATGCGGATGTTCTTCAGAAGCTCCTTCGCCTGCGTCGCACCCAGTGCGATCTTGGATGCCTTCGTCTCCAGAACAACAGCGGTATCGGACTTGTTGGCCGGGAGATACCAGCCATCCGGCTTGTCGAGTTTCCCCTTAAATCCCAGCTGGTTGAATGTCGTCAGCTGGCCCACGCCGGCGGTCACCGTATCAAGGAACGGTAGGCAGCCTTCTTTTCTTTCTTTTCGCGCAGGTTATAG